>Ga0209060_10000325_pt1 | contig 99771 bp, 102 predicted proteins | sample Coa_R1_8_FD_187155 | JGI IMG/M metagenome (GOLD analysis project Ga0209060, IMG submission 187155) | Surface soil microbial communities from Centralia Pennsylvania, which are recovering from an underground coalmine fire - Coalmine... | ecosystem: Environmental > Terrestrial > Soil >... | reverse complement strand
CTCGTTCACCATGTTCGCCAGATCCGCCCCGCTGAACCCCGGCGTGCGCCGCGCCAGCACGTCCAGGTTCACGTCCTCGGCGATCGGCTTGCCCCGCACGTGCACGTCCAGGATCGCCCGCCGCCCCAGGGCCGTCGGATTGTCCACCACGATCCGCCGGTCGAACCGGCCGGGGCGCAGCAGCGCCGGTCCAGAATGTCCGGCCGGTTGGTCGCGGCGATGACGATGATCCCCGCGTTCGGGTCGAACCCGTCCATCTCGACCAGCAGCTGATTGAGCGTCTGCTCGCGCTCGTCGTGTCCGCCGCCCAACCCCGCGCCCCGCTGCCGCCCCACCGCGTCGATCTCGTCGATGAAGACCAGGCACGGCGCCGACTTCTTCGCTTGCTCGAACAGATCCCGGACCCGGGACGCGCCCACGCCGACGAACATCTCCACGAACTCGCTGCCCGAGATGGAGAAGAACGGGACAGCGGCTTCGCCCGCGATCGCCCGGGCCAGCAGCGTCTTGCCGCTGCCCGGCGGCCCCACGAGCAGGACGCCGCGCGGGATCTTGCGATGGCGCAACGACGTCGTCCGTTCACCGATGTGCAATAAATATGGGAGTCAGTTCGAAAAAGGAGATGAAATGCCATGCGATCGATCGGCCGAACAACTCTGGTACGCGACGCGCTCGCCAGTTCGGCGCAGGCGCGCGACCTGTTCGTCAAGCACGGGATCGATCCCGAGATTCGCTGTGTCGGCATCTACGATATCAACACAGTCGACGACATCGAAGCATCCTGTCATGTCACGAATGTCGATACGCTCATCGACGAACTGAACGCAGCGCTGCCGTCACCGGCAGGACGCTGAGCGTGCGTGAGCCGGGCGGGTAAGGAGGCGGACCATGAGATTTCGGGTTGTGGTCGTTGGCGCCGGGTTTGGTGGGCTCCAGGTTGCGCGGAGCTTAGCGCGTCATGGGAGCGCCGGCCGGCTCGATATGACGCTCATTGACCGATCTCCCTATCACCTACTTCGCCCGAAGCTGCCGCAGGCGATCGGCGCCCGCATCGCGTGCGCCGTCCATGTCCCGCTGGTCGCACTCCTCAGGAATTTGCCGGTTCGCCTCCTCGTCGAGGACGTCACGGCGATCGATCCCGTGAGGAGGCGCGTCACCTGGCATGGCGGCGCACTCGATGCCGACATCCTCGTGCTCGCGCTCGGCGGCGACCCATCGGTCCCGCCGCAGTTCGCCGGACGCCCGAGCGCGGTCCTCCCGGTGTGGAGCTTTGACCAGGCGTGCGGCATTCGCCGCCGCATCGAGTTCCTGGCAGATGCGACGCGGCGGGGCCGATGCGCCAATACCGACGTCGTCGTGATCGGCGCAGGCTTCGTCGGGGTCGAGGTGGCGTCTGAGGTGCAAGCCCGGCTTGCACGGATCTACGGCGTGAGGCCTCATCCAACCGTCACCCTCCTCGAGGCCCGGGATCGCGTATTGCCGCGGCTCGACCTATGGGCGAGCGATACCGCGGAGCAGCGACTGACGGCGTCGGGAGTCGAGGTCCTGCGTCGGACGCAAGCCGTCGGTGTCACCGACGGACAGGTGTGGCTCGCCGACGGCCAACGCCTCGGCGCGGGTACGATCGTGTGGGCCGGGGGCCGCATTCAGGCTCCGGCCGTCGCCCCCGAATCCGGCCTCGCGGATGAAACCGGACGGATTCCGGTGACGAGTCGGTTGGAAACCGTGCGCTACGCGAACGTGTTCGCACTCGGCGACTGCGCGTATATGCAGGAGCGCGGGGCCGAGGCGTGCGAACCATCGGCGCACCGCGCGGGGGCGGAAGCCGTCACGGCCGTGCGCAAGCAGCCATGACCTTGCCCGAAGTTCATGCCGGCGTCCCCGCACGCCGCATACGTGCCGCATGCCAATAGCAGACGAGCTAGCCCGGTTTGTCGTACGCGCATCCTATCACGACCTCTCCGCCGCGGCGCGCGAGGCGCTGAAGGTTCGCGTGCTCGATGCGCTTGGCTGCGCGCTCGGCGCGCTGGACGCCGAGCTGCTCACAGCCGTCCTGGCACAGATCGCCGAGTTCGGCGGCGCGTCACACTGCACGCTGATCGGCGGCGGCCGAACGGCCCCCGACCGTGCCGCCCTGTACAATAGCGCGCTCATCCGCTACCTCGACTTCAACGACAGCTACCTGGCGCCGGGAGAAACATGCCATCCCAGTGATAATCTGGGCGCCGTCCTCGCGGGTGCCGAGTACGCGGGCCGCCGCGGCCGGGAGTTACTCACGGCCCTCGCGGTCGCCTACCAGGTCCAGTGCCGTCTCAGCGATGTGGCGCCAGTCCGGGCGCGGGGGTTCGACCACGTGACGCACGGCGCCTATTCGATCGCGGCGGGGATCTCCAAGGCGCTTGGCCTCGAGGCACCCGCCGTGGCCAATGCGCTGGCGATGTGCGGCGCCGCCTTCAACGCGCTTCGCGTGACCCGGACGGGCGGCCTGTCGCACTGGAAGGGGCTCGCCTTCCCCAATGCAGCGTTCGCGTGTACGCACGCGACGTTTTTGGCCAAACGCGGGCTCACGGCACCGGCCGAAGTGTTCGAAGGCAACAAGGGATTCATGGACGCCATCGCCGGCCCGTTTACGATAAATTGGGCGAACGAAGACCTCGAGCGCGTGACTCAAACGATCGTGAAGCGGTTCAACGCCGAAGTGCACGCGCAGTCCGCTATCGAAGGCGTGCTTGAGTTAAAGGAGGCCCACGGCATCCGCGGTCCCGATGTCGACCGGGTCGACATCGACATCTTTGATGTCGCGTACCATATCATCGGCGGCGGCGAGGAAGGTGACAAGCGTCGCGTCCGGACCAAGGAGGAAGCCGACCACAGCCTTCCCTACATGATTGCGGTGGCGCTGTTGGACGGTGAGGTCACCCCGGCTCAGTATCGTCCGGAACGGATCCGCAGCAACGACGTACAGTCGTTGCTGCAACGAGTCACGGTACGGCCGCGGCCGGAATACAGTCGCCAGTTTCCCCAGCGTATGCCGTGCGCGATCCGCATCCACCGGCGCGCGGGCGGGACTGTGGGCGTCGAGAAACTGGACTACGCCGGTTTCCACACGCGGCCCCTGGCCTGGACGGGCGCCGTCGAGAAGTTTCACCGGGTCGCCGCGCAGCATGCGGACCCGGACCTGCGGCGGGCGCTCATCCACGCGATCGCCCACCTCGACGACATCTCGATCGCAGAGCTGATGCGCCTCTTGGCCACCGCCCGTCGTGGCACGCCCTGACGATGAATGTGGTCGCTTCCGGGATGCAAGCGCGCCAGCATCTTCCCATAGGCGCTCGGGGCGATGTGTGCGCGCCTCGAGCCAACCCTCAGTACCCCGAGAATTCTTCGGTCCGGATGTCATCGTCGTCAACGCCGGCGGTGCGCAGCACGCCGCGCAGTCCCTTGACCATGGCCGCCGGTCCGGTGACATAATACACGCCGGATGTCACACCCTTTAAGTGCCTGGCGAGCATGGCCTGATCGACCACCTCAAGAACCGAGAGCCAGCAGCCCCATGCGAGCTCAGAGAGCATCGACTTACCGCAACTATGCGCGTGTCGGCCGAACGATCGATATATGGGGGGGACAGGCAGCGGTGCCAGCGGTCCAAGCGCTACGGGGCCATCGGAGGCACCGAAGCTACGAAATGCGCCATCGCCACTCGAAGACCAGCGACCTCCGGACCGCGGCCGGCACCCACCGATAGGCGAGAAGATAGGCGAGCAGGCAGGCGGCGGCTGCGAAGCTCCCTGCTCCCGCCTGCGCCACGAGTGCAGCGTGCTCCCAGAGACCAATGACCAGGGCGATCACCCCGCCATTGCTCAACCACAGGACCACGCGCCCGAGCCAAGGCGAGTACAGCGCGGTCTGCCGCGAGATGGCCATGACATCCGGGATCGTGGCGCGATAGTACCACATAAGGAACGGCGTCACCTTATAGAGTTGCCCCAGGATCGTCTGCGTCACCCATCCGAGGAGGAACAGCACGACGACACACGCGCCCAACTGCTCGGGGCGTACGGTCGCGAACCAGCCGAGCCCCCAGGCGGCGGCCAACCCCGCCAGGACGGTTGAGTAGGCGACCACCACGTACCAGTGGGAGACGTTCAGGTCGGGCGCCCCGCTGCGCCGGTGGCTCAGCACGTGCACCACTTCCCACCCGAAGAACAAGAAGGCGGCCGCGGCGAGGATGGCGGCGGTTCGCAACATCCACGACACGCCCAGCGTCACTCCGACGAGTGCTGCGGCGATCGCGAACACGCCCGCCCACAGGATGGTCCAACCGCGGGACCGGCTTGCCACGCGCGCCCCGTGCAGCAGCGGCACCAGCCGGTAGAACGTGCCCACGACCATCAGACCGAACCACCCGCCGAGGCCGAGCGTGAGATGCACCACGACCCCGCGATGGCCGCTCAATGCTGCTGGCCACATGCCCCAGCGCAGGTTCGCCGCCAGTGCCGCGCCCCAGAGCAGCACGAGAACGTAGCACCCGAAGGCTACGGGCAGCTGCGGGCTCAGGATGGCCCGTTTCAGCCCCGTCGAGGTGACGGCCGACGCGATCAGGGCGAGGAACCACCATGATGCCACGTTGACGCCTGCAGCTCCCGCGATCACAAAGGCTAGATCCCCGATCGCGAAGCCGGCGACTATGCCGAGAACACTCAGGGTGAAGAGGGCGTACTGCCACGGCACCGTACGCTCACCCCGAATGCGGGCCCCGAGGAGCGCCGGTGCCATCTGCATAGATGCGCCCATGATCGTCATCGTCCCCCACGCGAGCGTGGCCACATGCGTTGCAGCGAGGACGGGGAACGCTTCATAGGCGCCCTGCGCGAGCAGGCCAGCTACCGGTATGAGCACGAGGCCGAGCAGCGGGAACGCGACGCCGACGGCTGTCCACGTGTACCAACACCCAAACGTGAAGGCGAGCGGGCCGGCCGCGGAGGCGTCGGCCGCGAGCGATCGGCGCATTATGGGTCCGGGGTCAGCCATGAAGTCGGTCGCGCTCGCATGCCTCCACCGGCTGCCGCGCTTGTCGCGTGGCAACGGCTAGGGCACAACCGTCCCCTCCTCCCCGCTCGACAACACGCGCCGCAGCACATGCGATCGCGACAACGGCTCCACCGCCGATGGCAGAAGCCGACCAGGCGCGCACGCACCAGCCAGCGGCGCGCATCAACAATGTTCGGCACGGCGCCCAGCGGACGCCGTGCAGCGTGTAGTCTGGGTCAACGGCCACTGCTACATAAACTTGCTCGGGAACTGCTTCGCGATGGCACCGGCCAGCGCATCAGAAATCGCGTAGATGTTCTTGAGCATCGAGTCCCAGGTCTGCGCTTCCTGCCCGAGATTCCCAGCCGCCACCGCGTTGCACTCCGCAATATGCTCGGCCACGTGCGCGCCCAGCAGGGACAGCACGGCCGTCTTCGGCAGATTTGGGTTGGCCGAACTCAGCAGGGTCGCAAGCTGCTCCCCGTTTTGCGTCATCTTTTTGGCCGCCGCGCTCTTGGCGGCCTCATCACCCCGGATGTCGGCCAGGCAGTACTCCTGCACCGCGTTCACGTGATCGGTGAAGAGCCGGGCGAAGGCGGTGCCCGCCGGCTGCCCGTAGAAGGATGCCACCGCCGCACCGAACGCGTTAGCGTTCTGAATGGCCATTCGGTAGGCAACTTGGGCTTCGTCGGGATTGCCGGCTTTCGTGGCGATGACCATGGAGCGGACCCAAAACACATGGTCGACAAAGAGGTGCCGGAGCGTCATGTCAAGGTTATCAACCTTCCCTGGGTTCACCCCGGTCTGCGCGTAGCTGGTGACCGGCGTAACGGGCCATGCGCACAGCGCCATCCCAATCAGCAGTGCCGAGACAACCCACACTCTTCGCATCATCAGCGCACCTCCCGGAATCGTCACGGTGCAGGTTAGTATGTCCATCTGCGCACGCCTGCCTGCGCTTCAACGGTGTTGACTGTACCATCTGCCATGACTTGGATCGTTGCGCTACCTCAACCATCGTCGCCCCCGGTCGTATGGGGGATGAGGGCCGCAGACCGCGCCCGGTCGGCAGGCGGCAATGCGCCAGCGCAACGACTCGCGGATACGGCACCCTCTTCACTAGAACGTGAGAGACGTCGGGGTGCGTCAATCGGGTGATTCAAAACTGGAACGATGCTGGAGGTGACAGTACTGGAGGTGACAGTACGTATGGCCCCCATCACGCGCGTGACCAGCGTCGCGGACGCGCTCGGGAGTTCCATGGTCGCGCGGAAGCTCTTCCTCGAACATGGCATCAACCCCGAGTGGTTCGGTGAAATGACGAAATTCAACACCTTAGGCGATGCGGAACGGTGGTGCGACGTGAAGGACATTGACCGCCTCATCGATGACCTCCGTGCATTGCCTTGAGAGAGGAGGAGAGAATATGAATGAACATGCGTTCGACTTCGTCCGCACCAATGACCGTGAACGCAAGCCGCGGTCGCGAGGAATCACCGAGATCCGCGGGCCGTACTATACGCCGATGGGCCGCCACTATCTCGATGATCTCCTCGAGACTATGGGCGATTACATCGACAGCCTAAAGTTTGCCGGAGGCTCGTTTGTGCTCATGCCCGACGCCGCTCTGCGCGGGGTGATCGAGTTGGCCCATCGTCATCACGTCCTCGTCTCCACCGGAGGGTTCATCGAGCGCATCCTCAGCCAGGGGCCGCAGGCGGTCGACCGATACGTGCGCACGTGCAGAGACCTCGGCTTCGATATCATCGAGATTTCGAGCGGATTCATCACGATCCCACCCGATGACTGGCTGCGTCTCGTGCAGCAGGTGCAAGCTGCCGGCCTGAAGGCCAAACCCGAGATCGGCATCCAGTTTGGCGCTGGGGGTGCGAGCACAGTTGAGGCCCTTGAGGCGGAGGGCACGCGCGATGTGGGCTGGGCCGTTCACCAGGCCAAACGGTTTCTCGACGCTGGAGCCTATCTGATCATGGTCGAATCCGAAGGCATCACCGAGCAGGTCAAGGTGTGGCGCACCGACGCGGCGGCCCGCATCATCGAGGCGCTGGGGCTCGACAAGGTCATGTTCGAGGCGGCCGATCCCAGTGTGTTCGCCTGGTACGTGAAGAACTACGGGCCCGAGGTCAACTTGTTCGTGGACCACAGCCAAATCGTTCAGCTCGAGTGTCTCCGATCCGGACTGTGGGGAACGCAGGATCTTTGGGGCCGTGTTTTGACGTACAAAGGGTAGAGCGCTGTCCAGCCCTATTACGTCGCGATCTTGTCCTGCATCACGTCACTCGCTCGCACGAACGCCAGTGCGACCTCCCATCGCTGCGCGCACATCATCGCTTGGTGCACCAGTATTGGGCCACCAAGAGTCCGTCGCGGCGCGTCCTCCACTTCAAGGTGACGCCGGACGGCGGTGGTTAGCATATGCTTCGATTCCTGCGACAGCGCGTACCGGTGCTCACCGTCGCCGCCGACGCCCCGGCTGGCATCGTGGCGCAATCCATCCGCGACGGACTCGACGGCGATCTCCGCCGCTAGGATGGCGGGCAATTCGAGTCTACACCCGATGCCTCGGCAACGGGGAGGCTGATACCATGCCATCTAGACGTATCGACCGGAGGTGCAAGATCGCTGAGTCGGGTGCGGAGAGCCGTCGTTCGCGGGAGATCCGGTCTTCAACGGCACGAACGTGAAGCTGGTCAAGGTAGTGGACCTGGCGATGGCGGACGGCACGCAGGTGCTGGGGTGCTTCTGACGGGAGCGGCCTGAGGCACGACACTGCCGAGAAGATCCTGCGAACGATCGACACGGATGCTCGGCGTAGCAAGCGGTAGGGGCACGTCTGCACCCCTTGGTGGCATGACGCCGCAGCGCGTGGTCGCGGGAACGCGACGGGTGTGCGTGGGCTTGCCACACATGCGCCGATGCATCCGGCATTCGAGTGGGAGGGCGGCCGGATCATTACGGGCCCGCGCTGCGTGCCGCGAAATGTGAAACCAGCGGGGCAAGCCCCCCGCCGGTTTCACTATGCCGCGCTCTGGGGTGCCGTGGTCAGGCCAGCTCGATGTCCTGCGCGTGCACCATCAGCCCCATGTGTTGATTCGCGCGGCCCGGGACGAGGACGACGACCGCCCCGTAACGCGAATCGAGCTGGTGCACTTGTACGGGTTCCGTCATGCCGGCGACCTTGACCTTGCTCCCGACACTGACGGCTCGTCCGTTGCGGTCCTTCACCTCTTGCGACACCGTGACCGGCACTGCCATCGCTGCTCCCCCTTCTCCCGCCCTGGGCCTGTCAGCGTTCTTCCTCCTGTTCCCGATCGAGCTCCTCGATGCGCGCGCGCCACCGTTCGTCGAGAAGGCGCTCGGCACGCTCTCGCGTTTCCGCGGACACGACCAGCCGTGCTTCCCCGCCGGGATCGTCGCAGCTGGCCGTCCAGCGGCCGGTGGCCGCGTCAAGCCGCACGTCCGCGCCTGTCATGGCCATCCGGCTCTCGTCGCGCATCGTGAGCCTCCCGGGACCGGTGCGGGGATCTTTCCATGAGGGCCTGCGGTCAACCCTCCTCCCTGCGGTCGCTCGCCGGCGCTGCCGCTCCCGGATCTACGGGCCGGCGTAGTTCGGGCTCTCGTCGTTCTTGAGCGCGTCCCAACACGTCCGGCAGAGCCATCCGATGTGATGACCGGCCGCGGCCTTGCCGGGTGTGCCGTCCGGCATCAGCCATGGCACCCGGCCGGTATAGACGGTGAGGACGAACAGCGGCCGTCCGGCTTCGAACACGATCCCGGCGTCGTTGAAGTTGCGGCTGGATGTGCCGGTCTTGTGCGCGACCGTGGTGCCGACGGGCAGCAGCAGCGGGAGCCGTTGCTGAAACTGCTGCCAGCTCAGGATGTCCAGCGCCAGCCGGCACAATGCCTGACTGCACCCCAGCCGCGCCGCGGCGGCGCCGTCGGCTGCGCCGAGCGCGATGCGCTCCAGCAGGGCGCCCACGTCGGAGGGCGTCGTCACGTTGACGCGGTCGAGATCCGGCTCGACCTCCTGCCGGGCGTCGGCCGCCGCATCGTACCGCGGAGGGACCGGCTGGCGGTGGGCCGTACCGCGCATCCCCACGGACCGGCAAAGCTCGTTGACCGCGTCGAGCCCGACCAACTCGACGACGGCGCTCGTGCACGTATTGTCGCTGACGATGATCATCATGACGAGCACGTCGCGGAGCGGCAGGGTGAAGCCGGGCAGGAAATAGCGAAAGCACCCGCTCGTGTTTGCCTGGTGTCTGGCCTCCAAGGTAACGGGCTGCTCGAGACACAGCCGCCCCGCGTGCACGGCCCGCAGCGCCGTCATGAGGATCGCAATCTTCCGCGTGCTCGCGGACGGGACCACGACATCGCCCGCCCGGTTCGCGCTCTCACCGCGGACGAGATCCTTGAGATACCAGCCCGTGTCGAACGGCTGTGCATCACACCGAGCGTTCAGCCGCGCCGCGAGCGCATCCAACATCGGCGACACCACCGCGTCAAGGCCATGACGGCCTCGTGTGATCTCCTGTGACATTACCGGCACGGCGCCGGGAGTCCTCCGCGGCGGCGGAAATCCAAATTCTCGCCACGCGCAGCATCCGGCCGGTCGCGAGGCATCCCGTGACGGCGACAAGACAATCCCAAGACAAACCGGGGGCGAGGTCGCCGAACACCCTGAAATGCCGGGCCTTGGGCATGGGGTGGCCGACGGGACTTGAACCCGCAACCCCCAGAGCCACAGTCTGGTGCTCTGCCCTTGAGCTACGGCCACCGCGTGCATAGAACACCTTACCGGAGAGGCACCGGGCGTGCAAGTGGACCCGCCGGCGTTCCGCCGAACCGCGGCGGCGTTGCGGGCCCGTGGGCGGCGGCAGGCAGCGGTTAGCCGAGCATGACCTGCTGAGGTCGGTCCGGCTCGCCCACGGTGTATTCGTGCGCGCCAACGAGCGGCGCGCCCTCGTCGAAGCGGCTCGCTCGGAACGGGCGGAGGTCCACGAGCCGCGGCGCGCCGTCGACGATCCACTCGGCGACCGCGCACCCCACGGCCGGCGCGGTCTTGAAGGACGAGCCGTTGTCGCCCGTGCAGAACCACAGGCCGGCGAGGCTCGGATGACGGTCGATGACCGGCTTGCCGTCGTCCGTCAGCGTGATCGCGCCGGCCCAGCCGCCGCGCATCGGCGCGTGGGCCATGCCTGGGATCCGCCGCAGCATCCGCTCGCGGGCCCGCCACGCGTAGGCGCCGTCCACGCCCTCGCTCCACCCGTCCAGATCGTCGAGTTCCTGTCGCTGCGAGATACCGACCAGCGTCGAGGCGAAGTGCGGCCCTTCGGGGCGCAACCACATCTCATAGTGACTGTCGATGCATACGGGGTGCGGGGCGTCGACGGCGGGCGGGCGCCGGAAGACGGCGACCTGCGTGCGCATCGGGCGGAGCGCGGCCGGCACGCCGAGATCCCGCAGCATCGGCACCGTCCATGCGCCGCCGGCGAGCACGACGGCGCCGGCGGCGATCGGCCCGCCGCTCGTCTCCACGCCGTGGACGCGGCCGTGCGCCGCCCGCACGGCGCGCACGTCCGTCCCCAGCCGGATCTCCGCGCCTAAGTCCCGGGCCCGGCTGAGGAAGCCGTGGGTCGTCTCGACCGGGTCCGCAAACCCGGAGTCGGGCTCGTACGCCGCGGCCGCCACGTCGTCGACATTCCAGAACGGCACGATCCGGCGCAACTCGTCGGGCCCGACCAGGACCATATTGATGCCGATCCCGCGGAGCATGCCGACGTTCGCGCGGAGCTTCGCGTCATCCGCCGGCGCGACGAAGCGCACCATCCCCGCGGGCACGAATCCCGCGGAGCCCGCCCCTACCATGTCGCCCCAGTGCTGGAAGTACGGCAGGCTCGCAAATGCCAGGCGCGCCTCCGGCTCGTTCGTGTAGTGCATCCGGACGAGCGCGCCCGATTTGCCGGTCGCTCCGGCCGCCGGCCAGCGCCGCTCGCAGAGCACGACGCGCCCGGCATGCCGAGCCGCAAGATGCATCGCCACGCTCGCGCCGACGACACCGCCTCCAACCACCACGACATCCGCTGCCGGCTCCATATCCGCCTCCCGTGAACCGCGTAGTGACAACGTCGAGGTCGTACCCTTCGGGCCGTCGCTCAGGATCGCCCGTCGAGCGCGGCCGCGAGCGCCTCGGCCGGATGCCACGCCCGGCGTCCCGTGCCGTGCGCGATCTGCTGGCGGCACGATGCGCCCGTCGCGACGATGATCGCGTTCTGCGGCGCTCCCCGGACGGCCTTGAAGAGCACGCGCTCGCCCATCGCGAGTGATACGTCGTAGTGCTCACGCTCGAACCCAAACGACCCGGCCATGCCGCAGCACCCCGAGTCGACCGGCTCGACGCGCCACCCCGGCACCGCGCCGAGCACGGCGAGCGACGGCCCCATGCCGACCATCGCCTTTTGGTGGCAGTGGCCGTGGACCACGATCCGGCGGTCCTCGCACGCGTACGGCAGCCGCGTGCCCGTGCCGTGAAGTTCGGCGAGAAACTCCTCGAACAAGTAGCTCCGTCCCGCGACGGCGGCCGACGCCGGGCCCGGCACCAGGTCCGGGTACTCGTCCTTGAGGGTCACCGCGCACGACGGCTCCAGCCCGACGATCGGGACTCCCTGCTCGGCGTACGGTCGGAGGCGCTCCACGTTCGTCTCGGCCAGCGCGCGCGCCTCGCGCAGCATGCCGTTGGAAATCATCGGCCGCCCGCAGCAGCGCGCGGGCGCGAGCTCGACGGCGCACCCCGCGGCTTCGAGCACGCGGACCGCGGCCCGGCCGATGGCGGGATAATAGTACTCGGTGAACGTGTCGACGAGCAGCGCCACGCGGGTCTTGGGACCCGGCGGCGCCGACCGGCCCGCGATGCGTGCCGCCCCGTTCCCAGCACCGCGCCGGCGCCGCGCAAACCAGTGGGTGAAGCGCTCGCGTGCGAACGCCGGGAAGCGCCGCCGCGCGTCGATCCCGAACGCGCGGCCCAGGCTCCACCGCACCGGCGGCGCCTGGAGCAGCCAGTTGGACACGGGCGCGGTGGCGCAGCCGATCGGACCGAGCGCGGCGATCGTGCCGAACAACCGCGCGCGCGGGGGCAGCCCGTGCTCGTCGTAGTAGCTCGCCAGCACCTCATGCTTCAGCTTGGCCATGTCCACGTTGCTGGGGCACTCGGCTTTGCACGCCTTGCAGGCGATGCAGAGATCCATCACCTCGTACAGGTCGCGGCTACCGAGCGCGCCGGGCAACCGGCCGGCGATCGCCGCGCGGAGCGCGTTTGCCCGGCCGCGCGTGCTGTGCGCCTCGTCCAGCGTCACCATGTACGAGGGGCACATCGTCCCCCCACGCTGCTTCCGGCACGCACCGACGCCGCTGCACAGCTCCACGGCGTTGGCAAACCCGCCATCGCGGGCGAAGTCCTGGATGGTGACCGGTTCGGCGGCGCGATACGCGGGACCGTACCGGAGGGATTGCGTCATCGGCGGCGCGTCCACGATCTTCCCGGGGTTCATGAGGCCTTCGGGATCGAAGCTGGCTTTGACCTCGCGGAACGCGTGATAGAGCATCGGCCCAAACATTTTCTCCAGAAACTCGCCGCGCGACAGGCCGTCCCCGTGCTCGCCGCTCAGGGCGCCGCCAAACTCCAGGACGAGGTCGCTGATCTCCTCGGCGATCGCGCGCATTTCCGCGACATCACGCGGCTGCTTGAGATCCAGGATGGGGCGCGTGTGCAGCAACCCGACGCTCGCATGCCCGTAAAACGATGCCTCGGTCCCATGCCGGCGCACGATCTCACGGAACCGCCGCGTGTACTCGGCGATCCGCTCCGGCGGGACCGCGCTGTCCTCCACAAACGCCACCGGCTTGCGCGCCGTCTTCATCCCGAGCAGCAGCCCCACGCCGGCCTCGCGCACCGCCCAGAGATTGGCCTGCGCCGCCGGATCGACGATCCGGCGCATCTCGCCGCGGAACCCGGCGCGGCGCATCCTCGCCTCGAGGGCATCCAGCCGCGGCACCAGCTCCGCGGGGCTGTCCCCCGCGTACTCGACGGCGAGGACGGCGCCCGGATCGCCGTCGACGAAGGTGAGCTTGTGCCGGTGTTCGCGCGCCTGGCGCGCCATGTCCAGGATGAACTTGTCCGTCAACTCGACCGCGCTGGGCCCGGTCGCAAGGGCATCGGGTGTGTGTTCCAGCGCCGGCACGATGTCATCGAACTGGAAGACCGCGAGCACCGTGGCGGCGGGACGCCGCGCGAGGCGAATCGTCGCCTCCGTGACCACCGCCAGCGTGCCCTCGGATCCGACGATCAGCTTGGCGAGGTTCATCGGCCGTTCGGGTGGAAACTCGTCGAGATTGTAGCCGCCCACGCGCCGTTGCACCTTCGGGAAGCGCCGGGCCACCTCGTCGCGCGTCGCCGCGACGATACGGCCGATCTCACGGTAGATCCGGCCTTCGGGATCGTCCCCGCGCGCGCGGGCGGCCGCGTCCGCCGCGTCGACCGGCCCGAACGACACGGGCGTCCCGCCGGCCAGCGCCGCACGCACCGCGAGCACCGTGTCGACCGTTTTGCCGTAGACGATGGAGCGGGACCCCGAGGAGTTGTTTCCGATCATCCCTCCGATCGTGGCTCGGTTGCTCGTGGACGTCTCGGGCCCGAAGATGTATCCCATGGGCGCCAGGGCGGCCAGCAACTCGCTCCGCACGATGCCCGGCTCGACCCTGGCCCAGCCGGCATCGGTGTTCACCTCGAGGACGCGGTTCATGTATTTCGAAAAATCGAGCACCACCGCACGGCCGACGGCCTGCCCGGCCAGGCTGGTCCCCCCGCCGCGCGGCAGGACGGGAACGCCGGCTGCGCGGGTGATCTCGAGCACCGCCTGGACATCGTCGGCGTCCCGGGGGAGCACCACCCCGAGCGGCACGATCTCGTAGATGCTGGCGTCCGTGCTGTAGAGCACGCGCGATGCCGCGTCGAACCGCACCTCGCCGCGCACGCGGCGGCCCAGGTCGTGCGCGAGGTCGCGCATGAACGTGCGGTCGGTCATGAGCGGCGCGGGACGGGCCCCGCGGCAGGTTGATCCGCCTGGTCCGCCGGGGCGGCCTCCGCGACGATCTCGACGCCGATCCCATCCCAATCCCGGAGGAGCACCGCGTGGCCCCGTGCGGACTTGGCCTCGATCGCGAGTCCCGCCGCTTCGGCGCGCCGCACCACCTGGGCCGCCTCGCGGCCGTCCGGCAGCAGGATCGAGAACGATCCCAACCCCGTCGCGGTACCGGGCGGGCGCGACCCGCCGGCACTGCCCCACACGTTCGCGCCGATATGATGGTGATAGCCGCCGGCGGAGAAGAACAACGCGCCCGGGTAGGCCCGGAGCGTCACGTCGAAGCCCACGATGCGGTTGTAGAACGCTTCCGCCCGGTCGAGGGCGGCCACCCTGAGGTGGATGTGGCCGATCCGCGTGCCGGCCGGCGCGCCGTTCCAGCGGTCCTCACCGCCTGCCGCCGCCAGGGCGTCGAGATCCAAAGGCTCCGAGGTCATGACGATCGCATCGTCCCGCCGCGGCCAGGTCTCTCGCGGCCGGTCGGCGTACAGCTCGAGGCCGTTGCCTTCGGGGTCTCGCAGATACAACGCCTCGCTCACAAGGTGATCGGAGGCGCCGTCGAGGGCGACGCCGCATCGTGCGAGGTGCCGAAGCAGCCGGCCGAGCCGCGCCCGGCTCGGCAGCAGGATCGCGCTGTGGTAGAGGCCGGTTGATCCCTTGGGGGGGCGCGTTGCTCCCGCAACGACCTCCAGCTCGAACAGAAACGGCGGGCGCCCGTCCACGGAGAGCCGGGCGCTACGGCCGTCGTCATCCGGTGCACGGCGGAGACCAAGCACGTCGCAATAAAATCGGGCCATCGACGTCAGATCAGCCACGTGAAGCCGGACGCGTCCGATCGATGCGGCGGCGTCGTTGGAGGTCTCGGTCATCACCGTCACCCCCTGGGTTGCGCTCCTCCTCATGCTACCAAACAGCGCGGGGCGCCACGATACGATCGGCGTCGAACTGGGCAAAATAGATGTTGACGATTTGCGGACGAACATTGTGCGGCAGTCGTTACCCCCGGGGGCATCGCTCGCGGGGGTTTTGCTTTGGTTGGGCGCGTCTGCTACGATCGCGGCATGGTTCGGGTCGTGTGTCCGCACTGCGCCGCGCCGATCCTGCTGCTCGTTCCGGCGGACGACGAGGAGCGCGTCACCTGTCCGGCGTGCGCGCGCTCGTTCGTGCCGGAGGAGCAAGAGTGGGTCGATCCGGAGGACGAGTGAGCGGGTCGCCCGCACGTCGCACCGTCGTATAATGGACTAGATACGCCTGCGCCACACCCCGATCGCACGAAGGGAGCCGCTATGAGCGCCAATCTCGCCGACCGCAAGTGTGTGCCATGCCGGGGAGGCACGCCGCCGCTCAGCCGGGACCAATTTGCGCCGCTGCTGGCGCAACTGAGCGGGTGGCAGGTCGAGGACGACAAAAAGATCGTGAAATCGTACCGGTTCCACAACTTCGTCGAGGCCGTCAACTTCGTGAACGCGCTCACGCCGGTCGCGGAGCGGGAAGGCCACCACCCGGACCTGTACGTCCGGTGGGGCGAGGTGCGCGTGGACCTCTGGACGCACAAGATCGGCGGCCTTGCCGAGGCGGACTTCGTAATGGCCGCCAAGATCGATCGCGTCGCGGGCACCGTGGGCGCAAGCTAAAAATAGCTCCGATCCAAGGGTCCTTTGCCGGCAAGCCGCCGGCCGTGCCGTAGCACTGCGGGCACGGCGGCGTCCGCGCTTCCCGCCCCAGCGCCAAGGTGCTGCTTACGTGTAAATCGACGCACAACAGACGCGCAACCGCAGCGCCAATGATTCGACGTCGGCGCGTTCGATCGCGCGATGCGTTCCGTCGAGATCACGCAATCATCCCGACGGACGGCTGATCGACCGGGGCAAACACGGCAGGCTAGAAGGGGGGCCAAACGGCGCATCGCGAGAGGACCGCATACTATGACGTGCCCGGCCTGTGGGTCGACCGCCAAGCCGATCATCACGGTGGCGATCGCGCGTTCGATGACGGCCAAGCCGCTGTGGTGCACGGCGTGCCACAACTACTTTGATTATTGCCGCTGGCTGGCCAAGGAGATCGGCCGCGGCACGACGCTTGCCATCGTCGTCGGCACCGAGGCAAGCAGCCGCGAGCCCCGGCGCGACGTCACCGTGACGATCGCGCTGACGCACCACGATCCCTACGGCCGTCGCGTCGATCTCGCCGTGACAAACGTCGATCTCATCGATGCCAGGCGCACGGGCCGGTGGGGACGCGATAAGCGAACGGCCTGAAATGCACGCGCCGCGATGTGCGCCCCGCGTCGGGCGCATCTCTAGGTCAGCCTAGCCCCAGCGGTCCGCGGAATCCGAGGCGGGCGGGGCTATCGCCGGCGCTCGTACGGAACGATGTGCTCCCACTCGGACGCGTCGGATCTCGCCACCACCGCGACCACCGGTTCCGTCTCGCTGAGGTTGACCACCTCGTGCGGGACGCCCGGCTCGATGAAAATGAAGTCGCCCGCCTCGTTGTCGAGGCTGAACGCGCAGCCCGGACCGTACTCGTGCCGCACGCGGCCCTGTAGGATGTACAGCATGACCTCGAAGCCGACGTGGACGTGCGCATGCGCGACGCCGCCGGGTGGAATCACGGCCACGTTCATCGACAACCGCTTCGCACCGACATTGTTCGCGGAGAGCCCCGTCTTATACCGGATGTTGTTCCACGTGCGGTGCACGCCACTGCCCCGGATGGTGAGGATGCCGTTTCCGCCGTCGACGCCGCCGCTGAGATGGTCGTCCGCAGCCGGCATGCTGTCCCCCTCCCCAGCCCCGCCTCCCCGGTCATGCGGGAGTCACGCGGGTAGATCCCTGGCCGAGACCACGGTGTTCTTCCCGGCCCGCTTGGCGTGCGTCCGGGCGGCCTCGGCGCGCAGCAGCAACTCGTCCGCCGTAGCGGCGTCGTCGGGGAAACCCGCGACACCCACGGAAATCGTCGCGCGCCGATCGAGCTGGACGTCCCCCAGGGACGGCGTCCAATCCTCGACGGTCAGCCGCAGCCGCTCGGCGACGCCGGCCGCGACACCCGCGGGGATATGCGACAGGATGACGCCGAAGATATCGTGACCGAGGCGGCACACGAGATCGACTTCCCGTACCGCGGACACGAAGTGCCCGGCGAGGCTGCGCAGCACGTCATCCCTCTCCGCTGAACCCAGCCCCACAGTCACTCCGTCGAAGTCGTCCACGTCGATCACGAGCAGCGAAAGCGGGTACGCGTAGCGGTGTGCGAGCCGCGCTTCCCGGTCGAGTACGTCCAGACAATACGCGCGCGTGTACGCGTCGGTTGCCGCGTCGCGGACCTGCGTGCGCTCGAGGCGTAACGCCAGCTGCTCTTGCTCTTCCCGCTGGAGTGCGAGCCGGCTCGCCGTGGCCCGCTGGTATTCCGCCGCGACCGCGCGGATCGTGACGCCGAGGCCGGCGCTCAGCCGTCTGGCCGTCGCCATCGGCCCGCCCGTGCCGGCCGTCTCCCGCCCCAGTTCTTCCCACAACAGGTCTTCGAGCGTCGCATATGCGTGCACCGCATCCGCGAGCGCCAACCCAGTTTGGATGCACGCCTGCGTCTGTGCAACGACGCCGCGCCGGAGCTCGTCGTCGTCGGCAGAGTGCAGCCAGCGGGCCAGCGCATGGAGGTGCGCCGCGCATGCCGTCTGCAACGACGCGCCGTCGCGGGTCGCAAACGCGGGCACGGCCGCGAGGCGCGCCGCCCATGAGGTCGCAATCCTGCCGGCGGAGCTGCCGAGGGCGCGGGCGAACGCCTGAGGTTCCTCCACAGCCGTGGAGGTTCGCATCCCCCCTATACCGGCTCCTGCTTCACGCGGGATGCCGGGCGCAGTTCCGGCTATGCGCTCGGGGCCCGCGGCGCCCGGTGAGTGAGGCCCGCAGGAGTGCCCGGCGGCCACGCACCACTCGCGGTGCACGTCGCCGATGGCCTCGCACCCCGTCGCGGTCACCACGACCGTGTCCTCGAGCTTGATGTGGCCCGTGTCGGGATCGAGCACATCGGTCTCAACGGACACGACCATCCCGGGCTCCAGGATCCCGGTCGCTTCCTCGGTAATTTCCGGAGGCTCGTGGCTGACAAGACCCAAGCCGTGGGCTTGAAACTTTCCGAGGCGGCCCCAGGGACCGGCGCTCACCGCATCGGCGCCGATCCGCCACAGTTCCCCGCAGGGCAGGCCGGCCGAGATGCTCCGCCGGATCGTCGCCTGCGCCGCCACGCAGCCGTCGAACATCTCCCGCGCCCGAGCCGGGGCGGACCCGATAGAGCCCATGCGCGCGACGTCCGAACGATAGCCATCCAGCTCGGCGCCCGCGTCCACGTGCAACGGACGCCCCCGGCCCCATGGCTCGGACGTCGCCGCCCGCACCAATCCCGGGCCCACGTTCGTCAAGGCATACAGGTACGCGGCGTCGCGCGTCTCGAGCTGGTGCCGCACTGCCGCGGCGACGTCGCGCATCGAGAGGTCGGGACGGCCGTCGATGAGCACTGCCCGAATCGCCTCCGCGGTGATCCGGTGGACCGCTTCGAGCCGCTCGATCTCCGCCGGGCGCTTCACGGCCCGCAGTTCCGCCAAGACCGGACTCGCGTCCGCGAAGGTCGCGCCGGGGAGATCACGGCGCAGCACCTCGAAGGCATCCGCGGGCAGAAACGGCAACTCAACGCCGACGGCCCCGTTGGCGTGACCGCGGCGGCGCAACGCGTCCGCGGCTGTGGCGGCCACCTCGACCGTCATGTTCGGCCGGCGCGGCGCCCAATAGATGTCACTGATCCAGAGCGGCCCGAACGCCTGCAGAAAGTCCAACTCGTTGTCCCGGCCGACGTAGAAGGCGGAATCCAGCCGGCCGGCCGGCACGGCCACCGCCGCAAGATACTGACCGCGCCCAAATTGCGACTCCCGGCCGAAGAATGGGTTGTAGTAGCCACCCGTCAGGTACGACACGTTGTGCCGGCTCGTCGCCAGCACCACGTCCATGCCCCGCGCACGCATCGCGCGCTGCAGCCGTTCCCCGTCAAAGGGAACCATCACCGGCCTCCGCCTCCGAAGCCTCCCGGCGCGAGCTACGTTGTGCCACGCGAGAGTTCAATGGGCCGGTTTCCGAATCCCCTCCGGAGGATCACTGTTCAAACGTGACGACCGCGTAGCGCGTGAGGTCGTTCACCGTTTGCCCCGTAGAGAGGCGGGCCTGGTCCCAGCCATGCGCGCCGGTGCCCGGAGGCACGGTGATGATCCCGACCAGGTCGCCGTTTCGCGAGTCGACGACCGCCGACCCCGCAAGCCCCAGCCCTGCGACCTCGAGGCCGTAGTTTCCCTCCGCATCCGAGACGAGGACGCCGCGGGGCGCGATCCGTTGGCCCGCGGCAGTTGCCGGCAGCGAGACGGGAATCGTCTGCGTCGCGCCAAAGTCCGCGTACATCGAGCACGACCGGCACAACTTGTTGTACGAGGCAGGCCGGCTGCTGAACGACGCCACGAGCGATACGACATCGCCCATCCACGCGAGGTTGTCGACGGTTCCCGCCGTACCGTCGGCGTAACGCACCGTGATGTCAACGCCGAGACGGTTGAACGGGACCCCGGTCGCAAGCGGCGTGGCCACGAACGGCGCCAGGCAGCGCTTCGCCGTCGCCACGTAGGCGCGCGGGTCCCGGACTGTCACGACGATCCCGAGACAGCGCGCGGGTGCTCCGCGGCCGTGGCTCCGCACGATAACCTGAGCTGTGATCGCGCGAAGGAGGTACGTGTCGGAGACGCTCGGAAACGCCTGCCCCTCCTGGGTCGCCATCGCGCTCATCACGAGACCGAGGAGCACCGCGAGCGCCCGCCGCGTCGCACCCGCGAGGCTCGGCATCATTGGCGGGGTCGCCCTGGAGTTCATTTCTGGCCCCCGGGATCATGTCCGCCGGACCCGCCGGTGCCGCCCGGCGGCCCGTCGGCCGAGCCGCTGCCCGGGCCCGACGTGTCCTCGTTCGGCAACGAACTGCCGAGATTCGCGCCGCCCGGCGCGGGACCTTTCCCGGGCGCGCCGGTGGACGGGGAGCTCGAACCGCCGGATGCCTTCGAGCCCCCGGAGCGGCCCGCGGCCCCCGCGCCACCCGGCCGCCCCGATTCACTTGCCGTCGCCGGCGCCCAACCGCCGGAGCCAGCCCCCGCCGCCGAAGCCTGCGCGGAGGCGGAGACGCCGCCCATCCCGGTGCTTCCCGTCGCGCTCGTGTGTCCGGAGGCGTTGGCCGAGGTCTCGCCGGCGGGCGCAGCCGGTTGGGTTCCGCGGTTCGCGCCCGAGTTGGCGACCCCGGTCGGGCCCGCTGCTCCCGACGCGTTGATGTTGCCCGGGCCCGCCCCGCTCTGCGACGGCGCCCCCGCGGTGACACCCGCCGCATCGCCGGCTCGGCCACTTCCCTCACCGGTAGAGCCGCTGCTCGAGGCGGACGCGGACGTCCGCGGCACCGTGTCGCCCACACCCGAGCCGACCGACGGGTCCCACGCAGGCACAGTCGCGAACCCCGCGGGCGGCGGTGTCACGATGCCCGACGGCAACGTCGCGCTGGACCGCCTGGGCCCGGGCACGATGTCGAGCGGAACCGTTTGGGGCACCACCGCCGGCAACCGGTGCGCCGGCGCGGCGCCGCGGACACGGGTAGCTGTCGGAGCCGGCCGCGCCTCCGCGGTGACCGCGACCTGCCAAGACGGCAGAATGGAAAAAAACGGTGTGCCCGGCGCGACCGCGATGAGCGATGCCGCAACCAGGAACGCCGGCGGTGCCGCCGAGAGTCTCGCCACCGAGAGCCCCCCTCCAAGCCCAAGGTGATCGTGTCGCTGCCGGTAGCGCTCCACCGGTCCGGCGACCCGGCCTCGGGCTGGACCTAGAGGCCGGCGGGCCGGGCGCCGCGCACGGGCCTCCACTTACCCGTACCCGCGGCCGGTCGCAGTCAATCTCCTTCACATTGGCACACTTCGCCGCTCAACAGATCCAAGCGACGTGCCGCGGATGCCGCTACAGGCGATTCAGTCCGTTTAGAGCAGCGACCTTGTAGGCTTCGGCGAGCGTGGGATAGTTGAACACCGCGTCACGAAGATATTCGACCATGCCCTGCTGGTCGATCAGCGTCTGTCCGATATGCACCAGTTCGGTGGCGCTCTGCCCGAGGATATGGACGGCGAGCAGCTTCAGGGTGTGGCGATCAAAGAGCAGCTTCAGGATGCCGGACCGGCCGCCGCTGATCTGCACGCGCGACAACTCCCGAAACGGCGCCACGCCCACCTCGTACGGAACGGACCGTTCCGTGAGGTCCCGCTCGGTGGGACCGATCATGGCGATCTCGGGAAAGGTGTACATGCCGTACGGCAGATTCGGCGGCAGAGCCGGCGCGTCGACCCCAAACGCGTGCAGCGCCGCGAGCCGGCCCTGCTCCATGGATGTGGACGCGAGGCTGGGGAAGCCGATGATGTCACCTGCCGCGTAGACTCCGGGGCAGGCGGTCTGAAAGTGTTCGTCCACCTTGATACGGCCGCGACGGTCGGTCTCCACGCCGATCGCGCCCAGGTTGAGCGTGGGCGAGGCGCCTTCCCGGCCCGCGGAAAACATCAACGACTCGGTCGTGAAGCTCTTGCCGCTCTCCAGCTCGACGAGGACACGCCCGTTTTCCGTCGTTCGCACCGCCGAGACGCGCTCACCGAAGCGCAGCGTGATCCCCTCGTCCCGCATGTGGTAGTACAAGGCGTCCTGAATCTCGTCATCGACAAAGTCGAGCGGGCGGCGGCGCGCGTCGACCAGGACCACCTGCACGCCCAGCACCTGGAAGATCGTCGCGTATTCCAGGCCGACGACGCCGGCGCCGACGAACGTCATCGAACGCGGGATCTCCTGCAGGCGGAGCAGCCCGTCGCTGTCGATCACCCGCCGGTCGTCGAACTCGATGTCCGCGGGGCGGCCCGGGACCGTGCCGACGGCGATCACCGTCCGCTGCGTTCGCAGGCGCCGCTGGCCGTCGGCCGTCGTGACGAGGAGTTCGTGCGGCTCCACGAAGCTCGCCGTGCCCGCGATGATATCGACGCGATTGCGGATCAGTTGATCGCGGACGATGTGCGCCTCGTTTTCGATCACCCGCTGCGTTCGAAACGTCAGATCATCGATCGTAATCTGTTCCTTCACCCGGTGCGCCGCACCGTAGACGGAACGCTGCCGGATACCGGAGAGGTAGGCGACCGCTTCGCGCAACGTCTTGCTGGGAATGGTGCCTTGGTAGAGGCACCCGCCGCCGACGTCGGCGTTGCGCTCCACCACCGCGACACGCCGGCCCATCTTGGCGGCCGCGATCGCGGCTCGCTGCCCCGCGGGGCCGCTTCCCAATACCACCAGCTCGTACTCGTTCATCGTCCGCGTGTGTCACGTCTTTCGGGCCTCAGCGACGGCGGTCCTCTCCCGAAGATATCTGGAGTTTCTCTACCCAATCGCACCCGCCGCTCGGCGGTGCAGCAGGACCCGGCGCCCGCACATCAAAATATCGCGGTCCCTACGTGGCCGGTCCGTGAAACGGCGGCCGGACGCGGCGGGGAACGCCAACGGAGGTGAGTCGTCGACATGAGCGCATCCTCTCGTGATCGCTATCGCCTGGCAGTCGTCCTCATCGTCGTCGTCTGCGCAATCGCGACGGCGGGATCTACCGGGGTGGGAGCCGCGACCCCGGCGGTCGTCACCCGAATCACCGCGGCAGAAACGGCGACGAACGTGCAGCTCTCCGTCGTCGCCTCGGCGCCGGTCGCATACCAGTTCGTGAACGTGCAGCCCAACTGGATCGTGTTTCAGCTCTCGCCGGCGGAGCTGCAGGGGCGCGCCGGCACGCTGCCGTTCGCGGGCGGCGCCGTGACGAAGATCCGAGTCGGTCAGTTTCAGCCGCAGGTTGTGCGCATCGTCGTCGAGCTCAAGCGGCCCATGCCGTTCCGCGTCGTGCCCGCGCACGATGAGCTCGTCCTGCTCGTCGGCGCTCCAGGAGGCACGCCGTCCGCGTCCACGGTGGGGCGCATGTTGCCGGATTCCGCGCCGGCGCACGGCGGGCGGGGTGTGGAGCTCCCGAATGCCGCGCCGGTCGCGCCGAGCCGGCCGCAACCGGCCGTGCACGCGCTGCACACGGTCTTACCCGGCCAGGCGGTTGGATCGGTCCGGCTCGGCATGCGGGTCCAGGATGCCGTCGCCGCGCTCGGGCCGGCCAAGACCACGCAGGCGCTGCCGGACGGAAATATGCTCTATGAGTGGTTTGGGCCGCCGTCCAACCGGGGCGTCGGCGCCCGCGTGTCACCCTCCGGCACAATCTTCCGCGCCTGGGTGCTGAACGACAACGCGTACGGGACGACGGAGGGGGTGCACGTCGGCAGCACGGAAGCCGACGTTCGCGCGGCGCTCGGCGCGCCGGCGCAAGAACTCGTGGACACGACGCGCGCGATCAAGACCATGACATATCCATCCCTTGGGCTGTGGGTATCGATCCAGATGGACCGGCGCTACTCATTCTATGATCAGGTGTTCGAAATCGGCGTGACCAAGCCCGGGCCCGGCGTGGGTCACTAGTGCGATGCCCACGGATGCACCGCGGGCGTCGCACGCCCGCTTCCGGCAGGTCCGACAGGCCCACCGACTTCGTCGAACAGCGGGAGCGCGGCACGACCGCGCAGGTGGGAAAACTCCGGCCGAACGCAGAATAGCGGATCGTCGGCGTCCGTCCGGGACACGGCGAATCGACGGCGCGTGATATCGAATCCGAGCAACGCTGCGGTGACGGCATGACAGGTCTCTGGTTGTGGTACGTGCTTGCGGGCGCGGCCGGCGCGTGGACCGGATGGCTCGCCTGGGTCCTGCTCGGGCTCGTGGTCCGGCCGTTCGCCCGCTACAGCTGGTTACTGCTGTTCGCCGCCGCGGGCGTCCTCGCTGGCCTCGGGGCGGCCGGACTCACCGCGGTCGCGGCCCACGTCTCGGGGCTGACGCCTTCGTGATCGCGGCACCGACGCAGCCCCGCTTGATCTAGCTCAAGAGCGTCCCGATCGACACAGTGGGAGGCCGTCTCGTAGCCGTGGCGCTCGGGCGGCCCTCCTGCTTCGTGTGCGTGTCCGTCCGGAGGCCGTTCGACGCGGGCATGGTATGATGGGAATCCTGGGGCGCGGCCGCCGCCCGCCACCGGAGTGAGGAGGGACGTCTGTTGCCGGGTGCCAGCGACGCCGAACGGCGCAGGCTGACAGAGGCCCATCAGAAGGTCGCGCCGTGGTACCGCTGGGGCCCGTACTTGTCCGAGCGGCAGTGGGGCACGGTCCGTGAGGACTATTCGGCCGACGGCTCGGCCTGGGCGTACTTTCCCCACGATCACGCGCGATCGCGCGCGTATCGCTGGGGTGAGGACGGCCTGCTCGGCATCTGCGACGACCGCGGCCTCCTGTGCTTCGCGCTGGCGTTGTGGAACGGAGCCGATCCGATCCTCAAGGAGCGGCTGTTCGGGTTGAGCGAACCCGAGGGCAACCACGGCGAGGACGTCAAAGAGTACTACTTCTTCCTCGACAACACGCCCACGCACTCCTATATGCGGGCGCTGTACAAGTACCCGCAGCGAGCGTTCCCCTACAGCGATCTTGTAGCGGAGAACCGCCGGCGAAACCGTGAGGAGCCCGAGTACGAGCTTGTCGACACCGGGATCTTCGGTGAGAATCGATACTTCGACATCACCGTGGAATACGCCAAGGCGGCCCCCGACGACATCGTGATCCGCCTAGCCGCCACGAACCGCGGTCCCGAGGCCGCCCCGATCCATGTCCTCCCGACACTTTGGTTTCGCAACACATGGTCGTGGGGCTGGGACGATCGGTGCCCCAGGCTCCGGGCGGTTCACGACGGCCCGCCGGCCGGCGCCGGCGGCGGGCCGCGCCTGGTCCAGGCCACGCACCATGAGCTCGGAGAGTACTGGCTCGCGTGTGACGGGCAACCGACGCTGCTCTTCACCGACAACGAAACAAACTTCAGCCGGCTGTGGAACGTTCCCAACCGGACTCCCTATGTAAAGGATGGCATCAACAACGCCGTCGTGTCCCGCCAGAGCGGCGCGGTCAATCCCGACGGCACCGGCACCAAGGCGGCCGCCCACTACTCCTTCGTCGTGCCCCCCGGGGAGACACGTGCCGTGCTTCTTCGACTCTCGCGGCAGCTCCTGACGGCCCCGTTTGTCGACGCCACGGAGGTACTGGCCACGCGACAGGCCGAGGCCGACGCGTTCTATCGGGCCTGCGGCACGGAGACGATGCCCGACGATGCCAGGCTCGTCCGGCGCCAGGCGCTCGCCGGGTTGCTCTGGAGCAAGCAATTCTACTACTACGACATCCAGCACTGGCTCGCCGGCGATCCGGCGGGCCCCGTGCCGCCCGCATCACGGTTGACGGGGCGGAACTGCGGATGGCACCATCTGACGAACGCCGACGTGATCTCGATGCCGGACACATGGGAGTACCCGTGGTACGCGGCCTGGGATCTCGCGTTCCACTGCATCACACTCGCCACGGTCGATCCGGAGTTTGCGAAGCGCCAGCTCATCCTGCTCATGCGCGAGTGGTACATGCACCCGAACGGGCAGCTCCCCGCCTACGAGTGGGCCTTCGACGACGTCAATCCGCCGGTTCACGCCTGGGCGGCGTGGCGTGTTTACAAAATCGAGCGGCGGGTGACCGGCCGGGCCGATCGCACGTTTTTGGAGCGCGTGTTCCACAAGCTGCTGCTGAACTTCACGTGGTGGGTGAACCGCCAGGACGCCGAGGGTCGCAACGTTTTTCAAGGCGGTTTCCTGGGGCTCGATAACATCGGCGTGTTCGACCGGAGCCGGCCGTTGCCGACCGGCGGGCACATCGACCAGGCCGACGGCACCGCGTGGATGGGCATGTTCAGCCTGACGATGCTGGCGATCGCCCTCGAGTTGGCCCGCGACGACCAAGCGTACGAGGACGTCGCCACCAAGTTCTTCGAGCACTTCATGTACATCGCGGGCGCGCTGAACGACCTCGGCGGGCGGGGTATCCCGCTGTGGAACGACGAGGACGAGTTCTTCTACGATGTGTTGCGTCTCCCTAACAACACGGAGCAAACTCTTCGCGTCCGCTCCGTCGTCGGGCTCGTGCCCCTCTTCGCGGTCGAGACGATCGAGCCGGATCGTCTCGCCGCCCTGCCGTCCTTTCGCGCGCGGATGGAGTGGTTTCTGGCGCACCGGCCGGGCCTCGCCAGCCTCGTCTCCCGGTGGCAAGAGCCCGGCGTCGGCGAGCGGCGCCTCCTCGCCCTGGCGCGCGGCCACCGGATGAAGCGTGTGCTCAGCCGCATGCTGGACCCGGCGGAGTTCCTCAGCGACCACGGGGTTCGCGCCGTCAGCAAGTACCATGCCGAGCATCCGTTTGTCATCAACGTCAACGGGCAGGCATACGTGGTGGACTACGAGCCGGGTAATTCGCGCAGCAACCTGTTCGGCGGCAACTCCAACTGGCGCGGTCCGGTCTGGTTTCCCATCAACTTCCTGCTCATCGAGGCGTTGCAGAAGTTCCACCACTATTACGGCGACGACTTCCTCGTCGAGTGCCCCACCGGCTCCGGCACGCGCCGGACGCTCTGGGAGATCGCCGACGCTCTCTCACAGCGCCTCACCCGGATCTTCCTGCGCGATGCGTCCGGACGGCGGCCGGTTTTCGGCGACAACACGCTGTTCCAGACAGATCCACACTGGCGTGACCTCGTCCCATTCTACGAGTACTTCCACGGCGACACCGGAGCCGGTCTAGGGGCGAGCCACCAGACGGGGTGGACGGCGGTCGTGGCCAAGCTGCTGGAGCAGATCCACACACAGCGCTAGCCCCCCCGCAGGCTGCGACACCGCGTCTCCGGTCGTCCCCGGTGCAACGGAATGCGGCCTGCCTCCGCGCGTCTATGCCGGCGAGCCGGGGGGCAGATATGCAACGGAGTCACACGCGTCGACCCGGGCACGCGCCCGGCGGCACGCCCGGCGACCGCGGCGGTCCGGCTCGACGCGAACGCGTAGGACGCGGAGGCGTTGAATGCGGTCTCGAGACGGGACCGACAAGGCACTGGAGTTTCTGGCGCGGCTCGCCCGGGAATTTGTCGCGGTGCTGAGCGTGACACATCTCGTGGCGCGCGTCCTGGAGGGCCTGCGCGAGGCGGCCGGATTCGACTCGGCTGCCATCGCGCTCATCGACGAGCGCAATCCCGACCGCCTCACGGTCGTCGGCGCCGCCGGGCTTTGCGCGCACCTGCGCGACACGACGATCCCCCGCGACGAGAGCATGTGGTGGGCCGCCGTCGACGCCGCGGCCCCGCTCCGCGCCATGGACATGCGGCAGGATCCGCGCGTGTGGAGCCGCCGCGACGACGTGGGCGCGGGCATCTACGCGCCGCTCCTTGCGCACGGGCGCGCCATCGGGGCGATGAGCGTCCAGCGCTCCGGAGAGCCCCCGTTCACCGGCGACGATCTCGATCTCCTGTCCCTGCTCGCGTCCTACCTCGGCGGTGTGTTCGAGGCTGCCCGAACGCACGAGCGCGTGGCCGAGCTCGCCTTTGCCGACCCGCTGACCGAACTGCCCAACCGCCGCGCCTTCCTGGATCGGGTGGGCGTGGAAGTGCTCCGCAGCGCGCGCACGGGCCAGCCATTCAGCATCGCGCTCGTGGATGTCGACCGGTTTAAACGCGTCAACGACCGGTACGGGCACACGACCGGCGACGCCGCCCTTCGCAGCGTCGGGCAAACGATGCGCCGGCAGACGCGCAGCTACGATCTCGTGGCCCGGTACGGGGGAGACGAATTTGCACTGTTGTTCCCGAATACGCCGGGCAAGATCGCGCAGATGATCCCAACGCGGTTTTGGCAGATTCCGATTGCCGGTGGCGCGGCGCCCGCCGAGAGCTACGTCACCCTCTCCTGGGGAATTGCCGCCCACCCGGACGACGGCGATTCGGCCGATGGACTCCTCAACGCCGCCGACGGACGATTGTACGCGATGAAGGGCACCCGCTAAAGGTACCCCCACCCCGCATGTGCTGACCGGCCGCCGCATCGCCTGCGCGGCGGGACGCCCGCAGCCTCCGTGCAGGGGCCGCGGTCGCGCGGCCGTGCCAGGACCCCCGTCGACCGAACCGAAGTGTTCGCTCGCGACGATGGCGTCCACCGAATCTGCCACCCATCTGCAGGCGACCGCCCTGGACTCCGCACCGCGGGGCCGCTGGAGCGCCCTTGCGCTGATCGCCGCGGCCGAGATCGGTGCGATGAGCACGTGGTTCAGCGCGGCCGCGGTCGCGCCGGCCCTGGCGCGCGACTGGCACCTGGCCCCCGCGCATCTTGCGCTGCTCACGGTTGCCGTACAACTCGGGTTCGTGGCCGGCGCACTGGTCCTCGCGATCAGCGGCGTGGCCGATGTCCTGTCCACCCGCGGGGTCTTCATGACCGGCGCCGCGCTTGCGGCGGGTGCGAACGGCTTGCTCGCCGTGATCAGCGGAGACCTCCGCATCGCGGTGCCGCTGCGTTTCGTGCTCGGCTTCAGTCTTGCCGGCGTGTATCCGCCCGGGATGAAACTCGTGACCGGCTGGTTCCGCCGGGACCTCGGCATCGCCATCGGGACGCTCGTCGGGGCGCTCACGCTCGGCACGGCGTTTCCGCACCTGGTCGCCGGTCTCGGCGCCGTGGTGGCGTGGCGGACCGTGATCCTCGCGACGACGGTCGGGGCATTGTGCTCCGCCGGCATCGTGGCCGTGTTTGTGCGCCCAGGTCCCTTCGAGGCGCCCGCCGCGCGCCTCGACCTGCGGTGGGCGTTGCGCGCGCTCCGCGATCCCGCGGTCCGCCTCGCCAACTTCGGCTACTTCGGGCACATGTGGGAACTCTACGCGATGTGGACGTGGTTGCCGGTGTTCCTCGGCGCCAGCTTCCGGGCAAGCGGCATGGACCCAAATGGCGGTGCCGACCGGCTGGCAAGCTTGGCCGCCGCCCTGGCGATCAGCACCGGGGCTCTCGGGTGCATCGCCGCGGGCATCACCGCGGATCGCATGGGACGCACCGCGACCACCGCCGTGGCGATGGCGCTCAGCGGGGCGAGCGCCATCACGTGCGGGCTCCTCTTCGGCCGCGCACCCGTGCTCGTGGCGCTCGTTGCGGTCGTCTGGGGCATCACCGTGATCGCGGACTCGGCGCAGTTTTCGGCAAGCATCAGCGAGCTGGCCGAGCGCAGCCGTGTCGGCAGCGCGCTTGCGCTGCAGACGGCGCTCGGATTTTTGCTCACGGCAGTCAGCATCCAGCTTCTGCCGACTCTCCAGCGCGATCTCACGTGGGCAGGCGCGCTGGCTACCCTCAGCCTGGGTCCCGCATTCGGCGCGGGAGCGATGCTGCGGCTGCGGCGCCGGCCGGAGGCGGTGCGTCTGGCCGCCGGCCGCCGCTAGGGCGGCCCTCATGATGTATGCAAGGGACCCGTCGGGGTCCTGAGCGTCGGGGGCGCTAGAGTGGTGCGGCTCCGCCGCGCCCCATCGAAGCGATGCGCTCCAGCCAGCGGGATCTGGCGCCGATGGCCGCCCGGATGCGGTGCGCGAGCTCCGCGCTTGGGCGGACGTGGCCGAGGATGATCTGGTTGAGGTGAGAGGCGCTGACACCGACGCGCATCGCCAGCGTCGATTGACTCACGTGCTGTTCGAGGCACCAGCGTCTCATCGACTCCGGCAGCCCTCGGAACAACCCGTCGTCCGCCGTGACGCCCACGGCGCGGAACGTGCGCTGCGGACCGCGAGCGGCCGCGTCCATGGCGAATCACCTCCATGCCCGCTTCCGGGGCGTGGTCTTCCACGCCCGCAACCGCCCCGATGCCGGGACGCGATAATTTGACGTCCCGTTGCAGGGTCCTGCCGCAATCGACCGCGCGGGCACAACTGGGTAGGGAAATTGCCGATTGCTTTTGCGCCGCCGCCTGCGCGGCGCGCTTGTGACCGCGTGCGCTCTCGGATACCATCAGATCGAATGCCGAGACCTTCGCCGCGGAGCCCGCGCGTCGCGGGGCCGCCCGGGCGTGCGACGGGATCGGTGACTGGCAACGGGGGGGGAGATGAAACGGCGCGTAGCACAGCATCGACTGTTCCGAAGCGGCCTGGCGTTCCTGGGTCTGGCGCTCGCCGCATGGCTCATGTCGTGGCACGCGGACGGTGGGCGCGTGGCGGAAGGGGCCGCGCCGGCCGGCACGATCACCCTGTACACGTCCGAATCCGAGGACGACGTCAACGCCATCGCCGGCGACTTCATGAAGCGCACGCCGGGGATCACCGTCAAGATCTTCCGCGCCGGCACGGGCCCGGTGGAGGCCAAACTTCAAGCCGAGGAGCAGGCTGGCGGTATCCAAGCCGACGTGCTATGGTTTGCCGACCCCGCGTTCTTGCACACCCTTGCCACCCAAGGGCATCTGGCGGCATATGCTCCCCCCGCCGCGCGCGGTGTGCCCCGCGAGTTCCACTATGACGGCAATCGATCCCACGAGGTCCGACTGATCTTCAATGTGCTCGGCTACAACACCCTGGCCGTCCACCTCAAGCCGGCGAGCTGGTGGGACATGGCGCTGCCGCGGTACCGAGGGCGCGGCGGCATGCCGAACCCGTTTGTCTCCGGCGCCGCATTCGCCAACGTCGGCACGTTCGCCAGCATGAAGGGATTTGGATGGGGCTACTACCGCTCCCTGAAGCAGAACAATATCCAGGTGATCCAGGCGAACGGGGACGTGCTGCAGAAGCTCGCGTCCGGCGAGATCGTGGTGGCGCAAATCGTAGACTTCTTCGTGCGCCATGCGAAGGCCCAGGGCTCGCCCGTGGATTACGTCGTGCCCACCGAAGGCGCGGTCATCATTCCCACGCCGGTGGCGATCGTGAAGACAACCGGGAACCTCGCGGCGGCGCAGGCCTTTGTCAATTACCTGTACACCCCCGATGCACAGCGCCTATTCGTCCAGCGGGCGTACATCCCAGTGCTCCCCGGGATCCCGCTTCCCGCCGGCGTGCCGGCCCTCTCCTCGATCCGGATCATCCAACCAAACCTTGCCTATATCGCACAGCACCGTGAGGAGATCAGGCAGAACGTGACCCAGATCTTCGGCATCCAGTAGAGGCAGGGCCGGGCGGCATTGGTGCGAGCCGCCGGCGGTGGTTGCCGGGACGCGGGGCGCGCCGCGGCAGTAGCGGGGGCGGGCGTGGCGGCCACGGCGCTCGGGGTTGCCCTCGTCTCCCCTGCGCTCGTGTTGATCGCGCACTCGTTTCTCGCCGGTGGCCGGCTATCGCTCGCGCACTACGTGGCGGTCGCCACGGACCCCCAGGTATACGGGGCGCTCTGGCACAGCCTTGCCGTGTCGCTCGCCGCGACGGCGGGCGGGACGGTGCTCGGCGCCGGGCTGGCGTGGCTGGTCAGCCGGACCGACGTGCCGCTGCGCGAGTTCTGGCGCACGGCGCTGCTCCTGCCGTACATGATTCCGCCGTTTGTCGGCGCCATCGCGTGGGTGTACCTGCTGAGCCCGGTCGGCTACCTCAACCGGGTGTGGATGGCGCTCACGGGCGCCCCCGGACCTCTGATCGTCGTGTACGGAGCCGGGGGCATCATCGCGGTCATGATGCTGTACGGCTACCCGATCGTGTTTCTGACCACGCTCGGTGTGCTCGAGCGCATGAATCCGGCGCTGGAGGAAGCTGCGCGGACGGAGCGCGCAGGCCCGGGCGCCGTCTTCCGCGAGATTACGATCCCGCTCGTGTTCCCGGGGGTGCTCGCCGGTGCGCTGCTATTGTTGATGTCGTCGCTCGGAGACTTTGGCATTCCAGCTGTGATCGGATTCCCGGCACGGTACCTCGTGCTGACCACGGAGATCTATTCGATGATCCTCAACTTCGACCGGCCGGATAACCTCAACGTGGCCGCGGCGCTGTCGATGTGGCTCGCGCTCATCGCCGGCGGCCTGTTGGCGCTCCAGCGGCGGGTCCGGGATCGGGCGCGGTTCGCCGTGATCGGCGGGCCGTCGGGTGGGCGATCGCTCGTCGCGTTGGGCCGCTGGCGCTATCCGGTCGCGGGCGCGCTCGGCCTGCTCCTGGTAGCGGCCGTGGTGCTCCCCCTGGGAGCCATCCTGCTTACGTCGTTGGTTCGGGCGTACGGGTTGCCGCCCAGTCCTGGGAATCTCACGCTGGCGCACTACGCGGAGGCGCTGACGGGGGTGCCCAAGGTGCAGCGCGCGCTGCTGAACAGCTTGGGGCTCGCCGCGGGAGCCGCGACGCTCATCGTGGCGCTGTCGGTCGGGCTCGGCTATCTGCTGACGCGCACGCGGGTCCGCGCCGGCGCCGCCGTCGAACTACTCGTCACGATCCCCTACGCGCTTCCCGGCACGGTCGTCGCGCTCGGCATGATCCTGACCTGGTTGCGGCCGGTGCCGGTGCTGGGGCTGCGGCTCTACGACACCGTCTGGATCCTCCTGCTCGCCTACGTCACCCGCTTCATGGCGATGGGGCTGCGGACCGTCCTCGCGGGGCTGACCCAGGTGCACGGCACCCTCGAGGAAGCCGCACGCCTCGGCGGAGCCGGCCCCCTCCGGGCGTTTCTCGGCATCGTGGTCCCCATCATTCGGCCCAGCCTGGCGGCCGGCTGGTTCCTGGTGTTCATCCCTGCCCTCGCAGAATTGACGCTCTCGATCCTGCTCTTCTCGGTGGGCCACGAGACGCTGGGCGTCGTGATCTTCGGGCTCAACGACGAGGGGAATGTGTCGCTCACGGCTGCCCTCGCGTTCGTCGTCACGATGGTGCTCCTTATTGTCAATCTGCTCTCGCGGGCAGTCTGGCGGGAGCCGGCGGGGGCCCGCGGCTGAGGAGCTCCGGAGTCAGCGGCCGGCCACGCGGGAGCCGCCGTGGGGCTCGCAGTCCGGAAGCCGACCGTGCTGCGCCTTCATGTGGTACAGACGGAAGTCCGCGGCCAGCAACAGCTGGTCCACGGTCGGGCCGTCGGCCGGCCACGTGGCGCTTCCCCACGAAACGTCCAGCCCGCCGTGTTGCGTGAGGGAGTCCGGGAGTGCGATGCCTGCGGCGACGTCGCGGTCAATGACCGTCCTCGCCCCGGCTTCATCCGTGTCCGGCAGCAACAGGGCGAACTCGTCGCCGCCGTAACGTGCCGCCAGATCGCTTCCCCGGCGGTCGGCGCTGAGCGCCCGTCCGACCGCCACGAGAACCTCGTCGCCGACGCCGTGGCCGCACGTATCGTTGATCCGCTTGAACCCGTCGAGGTCGAGGAGCACGACGGTGACCGGGCGCAGCGTGCGCTCCGACCGGGCGATCTCTTGCTGAAACCGCTCCATAAAGGTGCGGCGGTTGGCGATGCCCGTCAGGCTATCCGTCGCGGCCGCGTTCTTCAGGGCGTCGTGCAGCTGGCTCACCTCGACGGCGCTGGCGATGTATCGGGCCACCACGGTCAGCAAGTGAAGGTCCGGCTCGCGAAAGGCGTCAACCTCGGGGTGGTACGCGCTCAACACCCCGATCGACCGGCTCCGGCAGACGAGCGGCGCGTAGATGCCCGCGCGGACGCCGGGGTCCGTGTGCACCACGCGGGGGTCCGCGTGGAGGTCCGGCACGATCAGCGCGGCTTGGCGCTCCATGACTTCCCAGATCAAGCCATGCCCGCGGGCGAACCGCAACCCCGTCGCACCCGCCCGCAGGCCCGATCCCGCCTTGACGACCAGGACGTCCTCGCCCCTGTTGGTCTCCAGGAGCGATACGGCGCACGACTCGAAGCCGATGGCATCGTCCACGGCGCGGATAATGTGCTGTAAGAGCACGGGAGCGTCGAGCACGGCGGACATTTCCGTCGCCAGGCCCGCCAGAAACGCGAGCAATCGATCCGACTCGGCGCCCTGCGGTTGAGCCGTCATCCGGTGTGACCGGCCGCTCACGTCCCCTTCACAACACTCGAAACGTGCTGAGGATCTGCACAATCAACGGCATGTCGCGGCGAACGGAATCCGGGTCGTTCGTCGTGGATCCCGTGAGCACGAACCCCAACTGGGCAGACGTGAAGTACACCTGCAGCTGATACAGCGGCGGCAGGTTGTTCGGTTCCCACGTAAAGTACCGGTAGTAGGCCGGACGGCCCGCAATCGTGGCGTCGCCCTGCTGGATCACCGTGTACCCGCGAAACGCAACCGCGACCAACTGCTCCGCGTGCGCGGCGTACGTGGCGGGCGCCATTGGCCCGGGGAGTGGTTCGACGACGACGTTGACCCGCGGACCGTGACCGCCCTCGGCGGGACCGGCCGCCAGCAGCGCGACCATGCCTTCGGGTTTCGTGGCGATCTGCCATGAAGAGGGAAATGCCATGGCAAACCGCCCGTGCGGGTCCGTCACGATCTGCGCCATCGCCGACTGGGCCCACCCGATTCCGGTGCCGGTGCCGGCGGTTACGAGGCAAGCGACGACCACAAGCACCCATCGCACTCGCATGAACGGTTGCATGCGTCCTCCCCCCGCCCCTCGATCGAGGGACCATCGACCCACGCCGGCCGCGGCCAAAAAGTCCGGGGCCGGCACCAACAAGCATGCCCAAATTCGGCGGTTCCGTGACACGCGCTCGGACGCGATTCGCCCTGTGACCCGTCCGTACGGGCCCGTCGTGACGAACGCATGGTCTCGGCGCAGAGCGAGATGTAGCGGATACGCCGCTCGGCGGCGGAGCAGGCGCGTCGCGGCAGGGCGTGGAATAGCATGCGCCAATCGAGGCCGGGGGGACGAGCGATGGGCGAGCGAGCGCCGGTCCACGGTGAGCTGAGCATCAAGACACGGCGGCTCCAGACCGTGACCCTCATTGCCGTACAGGGAGAAGTCGATCTTGCGAATTTCCAGACCCTAGGGAGCGTCCTTGGCGCCGCGGTCGGCGGGGACTCTCCGGTACTTCTTGATCTGACGAAAGTCCGCTATATCGACAGCACCGGGTTGGGTTTGCTGCTGCGAATGCACGAAGACTGTCACGCCAAGCGCATTCCGTTCGTCGTAGCTGCTAACCCGTTGGTCCGCCGCATCTGCAATGTGCTGTCGCTTCAGACCGTGGTTCCGATCTTCGACCATGTCCGCTCCGCCCGGGCGCATCTCGAGGCGGTGCAGGCGCGGCACGGCCAGGACTGGGCGGACGTGGACGCGTCATTGACCACCGAGGAGTAGACAGCCGCACGACGGCCAATCGTCCGGATCGCCGTTGTCGCCGATCCTTCCGGCCATGTACATGGGAAACTTCAGCGTCTGACGGCCGTCTTTGAGATACGTGGCCCAATCCTCCCTCAGCAGATGTGCGCGAATCCCGACCCGCGCCAGATCGTTGGCGATGGCGGTGCCGATGTCTTTGCCGTTCGGAAAGTACGGGCGGCTCACCGGGATGTACCAGAAGTCGGTGGAGAAACCGTTGGGGTATCCGGCTTCGGCCAGGAGCTTCTTCGCGCCGGCCGGGTCGTACGGGTACGCCCGCACGGTAGGTGAGCGGCCCCACATCACGCGGACGGTGGCGGAGTCCTCCATTCCTCTTCAGTCGCGCTGACAGGACGAAGGGATTGCATTTGGTTCAGAGGAATAGCCCATCTTGCTTCGGGGTTTCTCCACTGTTTGATTTGCGTAGCAAGGTAATGGCTTCTCAGTCGCCGTCAAGGAGGGAGCAGCATGAGTCTTCTCGCTTGGCTCGTCGTCGGGATCATAGCAGGATGGCTCGCGAGAATGGTCGTGCCGGGTGAAGGTCCCGGGGGTATCATTGGCGACTTGATTATCGGCATCGTTGGCGCGTTCATCGGCGGATTTATCTTTAGAACCTTTGGGCACACCGGTGTTACCGGTCTCAACATCGGCTCCATCATTGTTGCTTTCATTGGGGGCGTGATTCTGCTGTTGATTGTCCGCGCTGTGACGGGGAAACGAGCCAGGGCCTAAGCCTCGACGCTTCGCGCCTCATCAGAGGGTCCGCGCACCCGGCTCCTCTGCATTTACATTTGCGTTGGAACTAGTACACGGTTGCGGTATTTCGGCAAGGGTTGGAGCCGGACGGGCGTCGAACGCCCGCTGCGGCCAGGACCGCTCGGCCCCCCTCTACCTTCGTCGCACAGTAGCGACGAAACACTAGCGTACCCCGCGGGTGGCCCCCAAGTGTCGCCGCCCGTGCTGGGCTCGACCCGCTTATCGCCAAGCGTCGGTTCCGTGACGGCTATTGTGCTCCCGTCTTACACGAATAGCGCGTCAAGTCTCTAGCCCTCCACCTACGACTATCGGCGCGTTGTCACCCAAGATGACGTCAATTGCGGCGTGCAACTCGTCGTTGACACGCGGGGCCGGCGTGCACATAATGTGTGCACCGCGCAGGGAGGTTGAGACCAGTGGACGCAGCGGCGATCGCGGAGGCGCTCGACCAACTCACCGGATCGTGGGCGCCGGAGGGCGCGGCGACGGCAACGGACCTTGCTGAAGCGCGCCAGTACCTTGCGCGGGCGCTCGCAAGCGGCGTCGCCGCCGGCGCGCTGCACGCGGTTCCCGATCTTCGCACTCCGCCGCCGTCCGGGGCGCGCCCGCTCATCGACGCGATCGCGCAGCGCGTGCAACCCGAGCCCGCGCCGATGGTCGTGCCGTACCTTCGCCGCGCCACCGACATCGATCCCAGGATCGGGGCCGGCGCGGCGGGGATGGCGGTGTCGAAAACCCTGGGTCCGTTCGTCGACGGTTTCGGCGTCCCGCACTGGATCGATCTCATCCCGCTGCCCAGGAAGATCCCGATCTCGAGCGCGACACGCGGGATCCTCGGCTACCTGATCACGACGGCCCAAACCGCGACCACGCTCGGGGCGGGGAGCGTGTGGGTGAGCGTGGGTGCGCTCAACGTTCCGGCGGCTCCCTCCGGAGCCGTCGGCGTGTCATTCTCCGGAGGCACCGTCAAGAAGACCGGCGCGGTCACCGCGTCCCCGAACGGCATCACCATCGCGGCCGGCGGCGCGCTGTCGCTCACGTTGACGCTCGCGCCGCCCGTGCCGCAGCCGGGCAATCCCGCTGTCGGCCGGGACGCGCGCCAGATGACGCTTGCGCTCCCGGCGCAGGTGGTCGTAGAGTTCACCGCGGCCGGCGCCGCGTTCGTGACGATCGCGCCGTCGTCTGCGACCGTCTACGGCGCCACGGTCGAGTTGAAGCGCAACGCGCTCAAGCCGCGTCTCGTCACTATCGGCCTGGACTGGGTGCTCTTCCCCTGCGACGTGTCGGCCGCCCAGTTTGCGTTCGCGTCCGTCCTCTCAACCGACGTCGTCCCGTCGGGCGCTGCTCCGATCAACGCGGGGGGATGGGCGCTCGCGATCACCACGGCGCAGGCCTCCCAACTCGGAAATGCATCGAGCGCGGGCAGCCTCGTCCTTGAGCTCGGCGGCGGGGTCACCCTGCAGTTCGGGGACCTCGCGTCGCCGCTTGGGCTGGCCCGCGCGACGCTCGGCCTGGCGCCGGGCGTTATCACAATCGCCGCGACCACCGGTGGACGCGACGTCGTCGATCCGCTGGTGCTGTGGGACCCCGCCCCGACGCCGCCGTCGGTGCTGCCCGCCCCGGCGAGGCACCCCTCGCAGATCGACTTCCGAATCCCGCGCGGCGGAGCGGTGTTTGCGGTCGAGACGACGACCCAAGAAGTCGCCGCGGCGTTCGGCAGCGCGCGCGTGAGCGTCGACCGCCCGCTTGGCGCCGACGGAAGTCGCCTCGGGATCGCGTTCGGCTCGGCGGCGCTCGCGTTTATCCGCACCGCGGCAGCAAGGCGCGCCTACGCGGTGATGTCGCAGGCCACGGCCGGCGGGCGCGTCGCGATCGCGCTGGAGAACGGCTTAGTGCAGGCGAGCCCTCCGCAGGCGGGTGTCATGAGCGCGACGTACTCGGGCACGCGGCTCGCGGGCACGCTGGCCCTGACGTTTACTGATCCGCAGCTGCTTCCGACCCTGCCCGACCCGTACGCGGCCGCGAACGCGGCGCCGGTGCCTCTTCCCGCAAGTCTCTTTTCCGTGGCCTCATGGACGCTCACGCCGGGCGCGGCGCTGCGCTTCTTGATCGGCTCGGCGTCACAGGCCCAAGTGACGGCGGCAACCGGCGTGGCACCCGTCCCCGCGGACGCAGCAAGGCGGGCGGGCGGGCTCGCGTCGGGCACCACGCTTCTCGATCTCTCGAGCAACGCCGATCAGTTCGGCCTGAGCCTCGGCCCCGCCAGAGAGGCGGCGAGCGTGGCCGCGATCGACAAGATGGCGGTGACGATGCCGCTGGGCCAGCTCACTGTCTACGCGCTCCCCGGGATCTCGTGGGAGCCCGTGGTGGACCAGACCACGAACGACTGGCTGGACGCGCCGTCGTCCAACGACGGCCCCCCGGTCGGGCTGCGCGCGTTTCCGACGAGCGTCACCCTGGTGCGCACCGAGCCCGCGGCGCTCCTGCCGGCGTTTGCGCAGGCGAACGGAGCCTACACATTCGGGCAGTTCACGCTCCCGTTCGGCCTCATCGCGTCCCTCTACACAAACCCGAACACGCCGCAGGCGAAGCGTCCCTCCTACGCGCTCATCAAGGCGAGCTACCCGAGCGGCCTCGACGCCTCGCGCCAGCTCTCGATCCGTGCGACCGGGACGATCGCAGTGGGCGATCCGGCGCTGCCCGGGAGCACCACGACCGGCTCGCCGCTCCCGGTGCCGCTCACCAGCACGGTGTACGGCGTGCTGACGCTCGGAAACGATCCGCTGGGCGCCGCGCAGTTCTTCGATCAGCAGTTCTCCGCGTCCGGCGTGTACCCGCAGATCCCGGTCACGCGCATCGACATCTCGGGCTACGGCACGAGCATGTTCTCCGACTGGAAGAACGACGACTTCGGCACGAGCGACCCCGTCCACGGGATCGTCGGGGTCGTGCGGGCGCGGTTCGACGTGCTCGTGGGGCGCACGTCGTACGAGCTCGTGCAGATCGCCACGGTCATCGCGCCGTGGTGCATCCGGATCACGCGCACCATCATCTTCGATCGGTACGACAGCGGGCTCGTGGTCCGGCACGACACGGGCTGGAAGGCGGTCGGGAACGGCGAGTTCGCCCTGCTCGGGGTGGATCAGCGCCTCCTCGGGGCCATCGTCCGCCTGGAGAACATCCACAACATCGCGGTGGGCACGGGCCCGGCGATCTCGTTCACCTCGCCGGACGTGCACGAGCCCGTCCCTCCGTCCGAGACGCCTCCGTCGCAACCCACGCCGCTCAGGCAGATCGAGTTCGTCCCCGTCACATTCGACGCGGACGTCGTGATGAGCCCGGCAGTCACGGCCTCGACGAACGGCAGCGTCGCGCCCGCGGTCGCCGCGACGCAGATCACCGGCTACGCGCAACGGACCGTCGGCCAGGTCGCAAGCGCCCTCGAGATTCTCGGGTTGATGCAACGCCTCCCGGACGGCGTGGCGGGCTCGCTCGGCTGCATCGTCAACGTCGGACCGGCGCCGTCTGCGGGGACGCCCAGATTCACGCTGAACGTCTCGGCCCTCTCGGTCAAGGTCACGAGCGCCAACGTGGCCGGCCAGGGGTATCCGGCGCTCGCCGTCGCGCTGCACGGGGCGCCGCGCCTGCCGCGCGACGGCGCCTGGAGCATCACGCGCCGGGGCAAGACCGATGTGGCGCCCACTGCCGTCGACCCGACGTTTCCGCTGCCGCTCATCCTCGGCACGAACAACGACAACAACCCGCAGTGGCGGCTCCTCGACCCGAGCGACGCGCTCTCCGTGCGCGGCCCTGCCACCGTCTTCGGATTGATCCAGGGTACCGGCACTTCGAAGAGCCTGTTCGAGAACCCGGTCGTGACCACGGCCGGCCAGGCGCTGTCGCTCGACCCCGCGGACGGCGTGCCGGCCCCGAATCTCGCCGACATCGGCGCCCTGCTCGGCGCGGTCGATATCTTCCCGAACCTGGGGAACGTCCTCCGGATCCCGACCGGCGCCGGAGACGTGCTGACGCTGGCGCAGGACGGCTTCGCGAGGACGTTCGCGTGGCGGATCGAGCAGTCCCCGAACACGCCGATCGCCGATCAGCAACTGCTCGACCTCGGCGTCGTGAGCCTCGTCCTCCAGTATCACGGTCCGGACCCGGCCGGACACGACGCCGTCACGCAGGCGACCTTGACCATCGACGCCACGGCCGCGCCCGGGTCGCCCCGGTGGGCAGTCCAGCTGCAGTACCTGAGCTTTGCGGTGCTCGTCGCGGGGTTCGGTCCGGACCCGCTGCTCACGATCCACGGCGACTTCTCCGCGAGCGAGACGAAGAAGGCCGGATTCGACAACATCGCGGTCGCGTACGGCAGCGCGCTGTCGCCCGTCACGAACATCATCAGCGGACTGACCACCCTGGTCGAGGCCTTCGGGGGCGCCGTCGATCTCGACGTGGGCTTTTCCGACAACAAGCTCACGGTCCACGACGGGTTTGCGCTGCCCACGCTGCCGCTCGGGCTTGGCCAGGTCGAGGACATCGCCATCGACCTCGGGGTGTCCATCACCATCCCGACGGACGCGAGCTTCAGCGTCGGGCTCGGGAGTCAGGACAAGCCGTTCACGTGGATCGTGGACCCGCTCGCCGGGACCGGCGCGATCGTGCTCGGGACGACCGGCGGAAATCTGGGCGTCTACATCGAGGCGGGAATCGGCGCGGCGCTGGCGATCGACCTCGCGGTCGCATCGGGCAGCGCGTCGATCGTGCTCGAGCTGAGCATCTCGACCAACGTCAGCCCGCTCGCGCTGACGGCGGCGCTGGTCGGTAACGCGAGCGTCGACGTGCTCGACGGGCTGGCGAGCGCGTCGCTGACGCTCGCGGCGGCGATCACGATCGTGCCGCTCGGGATCGCGCCGGATCACCCGCTTCCGAACGCGGTCGAGTTCACGGGCGCGGCCGCGGTGGGCATCCACATCAGCATCGCCTGGGTCGTCAGCGTGGACTTCGACGGCTCGTGGGCGCTCACCGAGACGTTTCCGCTGCATCTGCCATGAGAGCGCAACACATACTGGTCCACACCGTAGGCCGCGAATTCCTGGGGTGGCGTGGGAGGGAGCACGGTGGCCGATAACCTGCGTCTCGTGGTCATGACGTTCCCGCAGCGCTGGGATCCGTCCGCCGCCACGCTCAGCGTCAACGCGCTCCTGGTACCCGCCGTCAGTCCGATCGACGACCCGCTCGTCGGCAGCGCCCTCAAGTTCGCCGATCACGTCCCCGACCTGCGCGCGGTCGTGATCGGCAGCCTCGACGTCACGCCGAAGAGCACCGATCCGACCGCCGCGCGCATCGTGCCGGTGATCGTCAACCCGCAGCCCGCGGCGGCGCCGCGTCCCGGCTACAACAAACTCATCGCCCAGGCGCAGGCCGGCGCGGTCACGATCTCGGGCAGCGGCGCCCTCGCCGGGCCGGCGTCCTCGACGATCCGAAAGGCGCTGCCGCAGTCGTACCTCGATGCCGCCGGCGCCGCGCCGGGCGGCGCCACGGCGACAACCGACGAGTTCGGCTGCGCGATCCGCGGACAGACCGGCTATACGGCCCAGCCGCCGGCGCGGACGACCGGGTGGGGACCGATCCTCTCGTACGCGCTCAGGCAGCCCGTCCTTGCCACCGCCCTCGGCCTCCGCTACGAGCTGCAGGTCAAGCTCGCGGACCCGGCCGTGTTCGCGGGCGGCGGGTGGCTGTTCATCGAGATCGCCGCGGGCGACCCCTGGGCCCAGGCGGCGACCCCCGGGCAGATCCGCCTTTACGCCGGACGGCTGCCGGCACTGGGCGCGGCCGCACGGCAGTTGTTCGCCGCGGTGCTCTTCCCGGTCGACGCCGTCGGCGCGATCGACGACGCGGCGTTCGGCGTGGCGGAAACCTACGACGACGGCTTCGCCAAGATCGTCCACCTGTACCAGCCGCAGGCCAACGACGCCGTGATTGGTGACAACGCCGGCATCCCGGCCGCGACCGACGCGGGGGTGCAGATCGGCTGGGACGACGAGCAGGTCGTCGCCTGGCAGAACGGCCAGATCCAGATCATGAACGACCGGTTCGCCGGCAAGCTCGACGCGCAGACGCCGCTCGGGGTGCTCGGATACCGGGTCGATGTCGCCGACGTCACGGCGAACCCGTCGACGCCGGCGTGGCACTCGCTCGTCCCCGCGGATGTCGAGCTGCCGCAGGGCTTCGGGCACTTCACCGGCGAGCTCGCGATCGAGCCGACCGCGCTGAGACCCCAGGACCCGTCCAACCCGTCGGCCGTGAGCGGGGACGCGTGGCTCCCCCGCTACTTCGCCAACTGGCGGGGGGGCTCGCTCGTCGTGGCCGATCCGGTGCCAAAGGCGATGCTCGACGCCGCGCCGATCACCGCCACCCCGGATCCGGTCGGCGTGTTGCTCGCCTACGGACGCAGCTACGCGTTCCGCGTGCGTCTGGCCGACCTGACGAACGGGGGTCCCGCCGCCGACGACCACGCGATCAACGCCGGGCAGGCCGGCGTGGCGAGCCTCGATTTTCTTCGCTGGGTGCCGCCGAAGAAGCCGGGGATCCGGCGCGACATCCCGAGCGGGGCGACGATCCCCGAGGCATTGACGTTCATGCGGCCGCTCATCGGGTATCCAGAGGCGCTCTACACCGCGCTCGGCGACACGGACACGCATCGCGGCCAGATCGTCGAGTACTTCACCAAGAACGCGCACCCGGGAAGCGGCGTCGTGGTGGGCCTGCCGGATCCGGACGTGGACACGCTCGAGATCACGATTGAGGTGCGGACGCCGCTGCACGACGTGGCGGGAGACGGCGTGCTCGACACGCCGTTCCGCGAGCTGTATCGCGCGACGCGTCCGTTTCCGGCGCTGCCGTCCGGTCCGCTCCCGGCGGATCCCGGCCTTCGCGTCGACCTGGCGTATGTCGACGCGGCGTCGATCGTCGACTGGGCGCCGTCACAGCCGGCGACCGGGCCGCTCGTCCTGCCGCGGGCGCGGGACGTGCGCATCACCGCGCGCGCGATCGGGCGAAACGATCCAAGCTACTTCGCTCCGCAGGCCGCGACCGGGCTGCCGGCGTCGCTCATCCTGCGCGCCGAGGCCCGGCAGGAACCTTCGCTCCTCGTGAGTCCGGTCGACGGCAGTTCACCCCTGCGCGGGATCCTGTTCAAGCGGCCGCCGGGCGTCGACGCGCCGCCCGTCGCGGCCCAGCTGGCGGAGGAGCTCGGCCTCATCGCCGACGGCCTCACGCTGGCCGCGCCTCCGGGACGCCGCGTCGTGTTCGGCGCCTCCAAGGCGCTGCGCCACGCGTTGCCCGGCGACAACTCGACGATCACGTTTGCCGCGGAGAGCGAGCTGCTGCGGTATTGGGTCGCCGTGCTCGTCGTCGATCTCGAGCGCGACTGGACGTGGGACGGTCTCGCGAACAACAGCACCGTCACCGTGGAACGCGACGGGACCACGGTCGGCAGCCTGCGCGTCGCGCGCACGCTCGGAGCCGCCGCGGTCGCCGATCCCGCGAACTGGGACCGGCGGCGGACGCGGCTCGTGTTCTTCGACGCGGTGGACCCGCACGAGCAGACGTCGAGCGGGTTTCCCGAGGCGCTCACGCACACGTGGACGCTCTCGGCCGCCATCGTGACGGAGACCGGGCCGCAGGTCGGCGTCTCCGGATCCCCCGCGCTGAAGCCGGGGGCCGTTCCCGAGCCCGCGGCGGCCGACCTGAACAACGCCGGCCAGACCGTGACGCTCCCGATCGCGGTCCCACCGGCGCAGATCCCCTCGATCGCCTCGGTCGGGCTGGCGCTCTCGCCGTTCGAGGCCGGCCCGGGATACGCGACCACGGCGCCGCGAGCCCGCGCGCTCTGGGTGGAGCTCGCGGCGCCGGTGGCGAACGCCGCGGGAGACGCCCTGTTCGCGCGAGTGCTCGGGCACGGCGCCGATCCCCTCCTGTACGACGCGCAGCCGAGGACCGAAGAGAGCGCGGAGCCGCCGCTCACCCTCGATCCCGAGCTGATGCGCGTCATCACCCCCGGGGAGAGCGACGACCGCGCCGGGCTCTCCGCGATGACGCAGCTCGAACGCGCCAGCGACTCCAACGTACACTTCCTGCTGCCCCTTCCGCCGGGACTGGACCCGGGCGATCCCGAGCTCTTCGGCTTCTACACGTACGAGCTGCGCATCGGCCATGCCGGGGATGCTCACGATCACCGCTGGTGGTCCACCGCGCAGGGACGGTTCGGCCGACCCATCCGGGTCAACGGCGTCCAGCATCCCGCGCCGCCGCTGCCGTGCCGCGCCGGACGCCTTCGCCTCGTGCTTCCGGTCAAAGGCGGGGCTGCCGCCTCGCCTGTCACGCCGTTCCGCATCCCCGCGCAGTTCCTCGATTCGGCGGCGGCGGCGGTCCGCGCTGCGACGGCAGGTGCCACGCTCACCGCCCACGCGGCATTGCGCCTCGCGTCGCTCGTCGTCGCCACCGCGACGTACGCAACCCCGGTCCTCGATGGCCGGCCGCTCGTCGGCCCCAATGAGGCGCCGAGGACGACGCTGTACTTCTTCCTGTACGCGCAGGTCGTCCAGGCCGACGGGGCGTCCAACCGCAACGTCCTGCTGTTCCAGCGCGAGGGCACGTTCTTCGGTCCCGCGCTCGGGGCCGCCGGACGAGCGAGATTCTCCGCGAGCCCGCCGTCGCAGCGCGACCGCGTCGGCGGCACCGTCTTCACCGAGGTGGAGATCGAAGCCCGGCTGCAGCAACTGGGTCTTCCGGTCGATCTCCCGCTCAGCGTGCTCGCGGTCGAGCTTCTGCCGGGAGGCGTCGGCAGCGACCTCCCCGCGCCGCGCACGTTCGCGGCACGGCCCGCGGGCGCAGCCACACCTGCCGCGGAGGGGACCACGGCGTCGGCGGCCGCCGCAAGAGAGCAGAACCCCGACCCGCTCGGCCTCAACAACACGCCACGCCGGATTCTGCGCGCCTCAACGCTGGTCCAGGTCGCCGCGATTTGCTAGCCCCTGGTCCAGTGTTCGCCGACGATGCTCCGCTACCACACGATCGTCACCGAGGCCGGAACCCGCGGTACGCGCAGGAACACAAAATGCCCGCCGTCGTGCCACCATCCGTCCGGCGCGCCGGGCGCCCGCCGCGTCGCCTCACCCCCGGCGTCGAACCGGATGGAGCGCGGGGACCCCGGTGCGCGCACCTGCAGCGTGTACGCACGACCGGCGGGAAGCTGCGCCGCATCGCCCCTGGGCGCCGCGATGCGCAGGACGACACTCTCGGCATTGGAGACGCACTCGACATCGGTGAGCGCGAATCGGCCGCGTTCGTACGCGCGCGTTGCGCCGTCGTCCTCGTACAGGCTGAACGACGACCGCGGCCCAGGATAGACGAGCAAGGTCACATCCTCGAGCGGCCGTTCGTCATGATACTGCACGGCTGGCCCCATGGGGATGATCGCGCCTTCGCGCACGAACAGCGGCATCCGGCCGAGCGGCGCCGCGACGGTGACCCCGCGCGGGCCGTCGAAGCGCTCGTGGGTCCAGAAGTCGTACCAGGCGCCGACGGGAAGGTAGACCGGCCAGTGCGTCGCCCCTTCCCGTGTGACCGGGGCCACGAGCAGGTCGTCGCCCCACAGGTACTGGCTGGCCAGGTCCAACACGCAGGGGTCGTCCGGGTAGTTCAGCACCAGCGGGCGCATGAGAGGCAGGCCGAGGCTATGTGCCTGCCAGGCTAGTGTGTACGTGTACGGCATGAGGCGGTAGCGGAGGTCGAGAAAGCGCCGGCAGATCTCCTCGACCTCGGAGCCGTGCGCCCACGGCACGTGCTCGCGCCAGACGTGGCCGTGCGCGCGGAACACCGGGCAAAACGCCCCGAACTGAAACCACCGAGCGAAGAGCTCGGCGCTCTCCCGCGGAACGGCGTGGTGGAAGCCGCCGATGTCGGTGCCCCAGTACGGAACGCCGGACATCGCCATGCTGAGCCCGGCGGGCAGCTGCGCCTCCAGGGTGCCGAAGGTGTTGTTGATATCACCGGACCAGCAGGCGCCGCCGTGGCGCTGCATGCCCGGCCCGCCGGAGCGGCACAGAAGATAGACGCGCCCGTCCGGGCGATCGGCCGCTTCGCCTTCCGCGAATGCCTCCTGGCGCATCACGTCGTAGCGGTTGTGCACGGTCGTTCCCGGTCCACCGCGCAGCCGCGCCGACGACGGCGGTCCCTCGCCGCCGTCGAGCCACCAGCCGTCGACACCGGAGTCCAGGAGCGGGCGGTGGTGCCGCCACCACCACGCCCCCACCTCACGCTGCGAGAAGTCGAGGTAGCGCTGACCCTCCTGATAGGAGGCCGGCGGTCGCGACTCGCGCCGCGGCGGGGACGCGTATCCGGCGTCGAGCAGGTACTCACGCCGCTCCGCCTCCGCATAGAGCGGCGAGTCGGGGTGCAGCACGGGATACTCATGCGTCAGGACGTGGAAGTGACGCCGACGGAGCCCGGCAAAGAACGCTTCCGCCTCCGGCAGGAGCGTGGGCTCGCACTCCAGATGGCCGACGCCGCGATTCCACCCCAGTGCCTCCCCGTACGTCGACAGAAAAATGAGCGCGTCGCACGGCAGCCGCTTTTCCCGGATGGTGTCCGGTAGCCGCCGAAGCTCGTCCCGGTCACGGAAATGGCGCGAGGATTGCATGTAGCCCAGCGCCCAGCGGGGCGGCATCGGCGCGCGGCCGAGGAGGGCGGCGACCTCCGCGCACACGCCCCGGAGATCCGCGCCGCCGAGATAGTAGAGGACGAGCGGGCCGCTCTCGCACTGGTACTCGATCCAAAATCGGCCGTCGGATCGGCCGACGTCCAGCGAGCCCGCGGACGCATTGTCGAAGAACAACGCGTACCCGCGCTGCGACACGAGCAGCGGGATCGAGATATCCGATCCGCAGCCGTGGGCGACGTGTTTGGTCCAGAGACGGCGGGACACACCCAGGCGGTCGAATGGCGGGCCGTTTTCGCCGAGGCCATAGAAGTGCTGCTCGCCCACGATCTCGAGGCGCAGGCGAGCATCCGGCGAAAGGCGCACTTCGGTCAGAGGAAGGCGAAGCCGGGGACGTCCGGAGCGATCCGCAAATTCGACGCCCCGCGCCTCGGCCGATATGCCGAGCACCAGGGCGCCGGTGTCGAGGACGTCGGGAGACGCGGCCCGGCGAGGCGGCTGCGCGGGGGCCTGCGGTCGCTCCGGCAGGAACGACGTACCGGCACCCGGCTCGGGCGGCCCGATCTCCACGCGCACCGCGGAGGGACGGACGACCGTGATCGCGAGCGGCACAGGTCCCACATACGCGATCGCGGCGCCGCGCTCTAGTTCCATCGACCCTGCATCAGCGGTTTGGCGTCCGCGGCGGCCTGGTCCATTGCCTGCCGGGCCGACGCCTTGCCGGTCCAGACGCGATCGAACGCCGGGTTGACCGCCTTCGCGTAGATTTGGTTGAGGTTCCGCAGCCAGTATTCCGGCGCCGGGTGCGGGATGTAGTGCTTGACGTAGGACACGAGTAGCTGCTTGGCGCCGGGCGGATAGACGCCGGGCTTGCCGTTGATCCACGTGTCGGTGGTCGCCGGATCGTCGTAGTACACACGCTGCGGCGGCATCCACAGGCCGTCCTTGAACAGGTCCACGGCCTTCGGATCGATGTGGTAGCGGTAGAACTGATAGGCCTCGTCCGGATGCTTGGTCGAGGCAAAGATCACCCGTGCCGAGGCCACGAGGAGCGACGCCGGGCGCTTGAGGCGCGGGAGCGCGCCCATGTCCCAGCGGAGGCCGTTCACGTGGCTGTAGTCCAGCACCTTCCAGTGGCCGTTGAGATCCATGGCCACGCGGCGCGACTGCATCAGGATCTCGGTGGCCGGCATCTGCTGCATCGCCGCCGGCGTCGGTGCCACGTGATACTTGTGGATCAGGTCCTGGACCCGCTGGACCGCTTCCACCGCCTGAGGCTCGGCAAGCGTGAGCCGGGTGCCGAAGTCGTTCGCGAAGTTCCCGTAGTTGCTCCACACGAGCGGCAGCCAGCTCGTGGGCGCCGTGTTGATCGCAATCCCGTACGTGGCGATGTTGTTGGGATCGAACCGGCTGCTCGTGGCGTCGTTGCCGTTGCGGTCGCGGGTGAGCTTTCGCGCGATCTCGACGAACTGGTCCCACTCCCACGCGTCCTTCGCATCCGAGGGCGGCGGCGGAACCTTGGCCGCCTCAAAGAGGTCTTTGCTGTAATAGAGCACCGAGATCTCGCCGATCGACGAGCCGACGATCTGGTTGCCGAACCGGTAGAACGCGTTGGGCAGCAACTGGGAGGGGTCGGCCTTGATATACTTCGACAGGTCCATAAGCCGGCCGGCCTGCGCGTAGGCGAACGCGACGGCCCCGGTGACGTATGCCGCGTCGGGAGGATCGCCGGACGCCAGCATCGCCGTCAACTTCTCGGTGTAGGTGTCCCCGGTCGTCGGGATGTACTGCGGCGTGACGTGGATGTTGGGATGCGACGCGTTGAACGAGGCGATCATGCGTTCCACCCCGTTCCGCTCGTTGATCGACCCCCAGAACACGAAGCGGAGTTCTGCCCGCTCCTCGGCCCGGGCGCTCCACTCCGCCCGCCGCCCGCCCGCCGCAGCCAGCAACGCACCCGCCGTCGAGGCCCCGGCCGCCTTGAGGAACCTTCTCCTGGTCATCTCTCGCCGCATGCGTGGCATCGCATCCCCTCCTCGTCAACGCCGCGGTTGTCCGAAATACCGAACGCCGTACGGTATTGGGGCGAGCAACTCTTGGCCGCTCGCCGGGAGACTTCCTGCCTGGAGAGGGCCGCCCTCACGGATCGTCGAACCGGGTGCGTAGTCGTCGCCATCTTGGAAGCCGTTCGCCGTGCCGGGACACCTGCGCATCCCTGTCCCGGGCGACGCGCCCGCGCCGAGCGCGGCCGCGATCCCCCGGCGGTGAGGGCGTGACTCGGGCGGCGCGGCGGGTGGAGGTCCCGGTGCGCAGGTACGAAGCGGCGTGGGCGTGGTTCTTTGCGGCACCGGCCGTGCTTGGCTTCGTGCTGTTTGCGATCGGCCCGATCGCGGCGAGCCTGGTCCTGTCGTTCACCGACTGGCCGATCATCAGCGCGCCGTCTTGGGTGGGCGCAGGGAACTACATCCGGCTCTTCACGCGCGACCCGCTGTTCTGGCAGTCCCTCAAGGTCACGGCGATCTACGCCGCCACGAGCGTTCCGCTCGGCCTGGCCGTGGCGTTCGGGTTCGCGGTGCTCCTGAACCAGCATCTTCGAGGCCTCGGCGTGTTTCGCACCGCGTTCTACCTGCCGTCGATCTTTCCGGTGGTCGCGAGCAGCGTGGTCTTTCTGTGGTTTTTCAACCCGGAATTCGGCCTGCTCAACGCCGGGCTGCGGGCCGCGCACCTTCCGCCCTCGCAGTGGGTCTACAGCTCCGCGACCGCGCTCCCCTCGCTGATCCTGATGAGCCTGTGGAGCATCGGGGGCACGATGGTGATCTTTCTCGCGGGACTCCAGGACGTGCCGCCGCATCTGTACGAGGCGGTCGACATCGACGGCGGAGCGACGCGGCACAAGGCGCTCCACGTGACCATTCCGATGGTCACCCCGATCATCCTGTTCAACCTCGTGCTGAGCCTCATCCACGCGCTGCAGGCCTTCACGCAGGCATATGTCATGACGCAGGGCGGCCCCAACAACGCCACGCTCTTCTACGTGTTCTATCTGTACCGGACCGCGTTCGCCGATGGCCAGATGGGGTACGCCGCGGCGATGGCGTGGATCCTGTTCGTCCTGATCGTGGCGCTGACCGCGCTCATCTTCCGCTCCTCGCGCCGTTGGGTCTACTACGAGGGCGAGCGATGACGGTGGCCATGGCCGCGCGGCGCACGACGGGCCGAACGGCCCGGCTCAGCCGGCGTGCCCGCGCGTCCGCCCTGCGGGGCACGGCCTACCTCGCGTGCGTGGCGGGCGGCGCCGTCATGCTGCTGCCCTTTCTGTGGATGCTTCGCAGTTCGGTCATGGACCCGGCGCAGATCTTCGCGTATCCACCGCCATGGATCCCCCACCCGCTGCGCCTGCGCAACTATGGGGACGCGTTCTCCGCCGTCCCGTCGCTCCGCTATCTCCTCAATACCCTCACCATCCTGGTCCCGGTGGTCGCCGGCACGGTGGTCACCTCGGCCTGCGCCGCGTTCGCGTTCGCCCGCCTGCGCTGGCCGGGACGCGATTGGATCTTCGCCCTCCTCATGACGACGCTCATCCTGCCGTCGGTGGTGATCCTGATTCCCACATACCTGTTCTGGGCCCGCGCGCATCTCGTGAATACGTTCGTGCCGCTGATTCTCCCGGCGTGGTTCGGAGGCGGCATCTTCAACATTTTCCTGCTGCGCCAGTTCTTCCGGACGATCCCGCGGGAATTGGACGAGGCGGCGTACATCGACGGCGCGAGCCCGCTCGACGTGTTCTGGTTCGTCGTCGTGCCGGTGAGCCGGCCGGCGCTGATCACGGTGGCGATCTTCTCCGCGCTCGCGGTATGGAACGATTTCCTCGGGCCGCTGATCTACCTGAACGATCCGAACAAATTTACCCTGGCCCTGGGGCTCACGTTCTTCACCGGCGAGTACACGTCGCAGTGGCAGCTCTTGATGGCGGCGGCCATGATGGTCATCGCTCCCGCGGCCGTGTTCTTCTTCGCCGCGCAGCGGTACTTCGTCCAGGGCATTACGCTGAGCGGCATCAAAGGGTAGCGGCCACCCCACCACCCATCACCTACGCTCCGACTTCGACTTCTCCCGGCCCGCACGCCCGCCGGTCATCCTATCGGCGCACCCGACGCCGGGTCCGGCTTCAATCCCGTGACCGGCCCCAGCCCCAGCGTGAGCCGACGAGATGACGCCGTCCCGCTGCCGCGGTACCCCCCCGACATCGGCATCACGGCGCTGTTCAGTTCGTCCCGTCCCTGTCGTCCAGGAGGCGCCGGACCTGTGCAACGATCACATCCCGGGCCGCCGGGAATCCGTCACTGACGGCTGGCACCTCATCCCAGCGCTCGACGGTAACACCGGGGGGAGCGACCCAGCTGAGGTTGCAGCCGAACGACACGATGCGCCAAGCCGCCGCCAGCTCCTCAGGAGTCACCTGTCGAGGCCGGTCTCTCATCACATCAAGGCCTTCTTGTAGCAGACCCTCCCGAACGGGGGCCGGTATCTCCGGTTCCGGATCGACTCCTGCAGCGGTCGCACAGATATTGAGCCCGCGCTCCGCGGCGAGCTGATTTAGGTAGCTGCTGGCGATCACACTCTTCGCTGCACCGTGGAGACAAACGAACACGACCCTACGAAGCGACGGCATTGGCACCACCCTCTGTTGAGTAGGCACGCCTGAGCTCGACGTGTGCACGACCTCAATCTGACGATTGTCATTTCACGAACACCCACGTGGGCTTCAGTAGTTCGAAACCAACAAGCCCGATGACCGCCGTGACAGCCACGAGGAGCGGGTTGCTCACCCTCCACCGGGCCAACGCGACGAGACTGACGAGGCCAATAGCGGCCGTAAACCAGTCCCCGATCGCGACTTTCCCGAGCAGCACGCCTGCGCCCATGATCGTCCCAATCGCCGCCGCGTAGGCGCCTTTCACAAAGCCTTGGACGTTGGGGTTGTTCCGGTGGCGAATCAGAATCGGTGCGACGATGAGGATCAGCAGAAACGACGGAAGGAAAATCCCGACCGTCGCGACGATGGACCCCCATAGACCCGCCACCAGGTAGCCGACGAACGTCGCCGTGATGACAACGGGCCCCGGGCTCAGCATGCCCATCGCGACGGCCACAAGAAACTGCTGACCGTTCAGCCAGCCTGTTTGCTGGACGAGTCCTTTCTCCAGAAAGGGCACGATCACGAGTCCGCTCCCGAACGTGAGGCTGCCGGCCTTGAGAAAGAAGACGAGCAGCTGCCCGAGGAGCGATCCGGTCGGCGCCGCCGCCGTCCCGGCTTGTGCGGGCAAAGTAGCCAGAAGGGGAACCGTCGGTGCCGCTGATCGTCTGCGCAAGACCGTCCCGTAACTAAGAATGCCGATGGTGCCTGAGACGATGAACAATAGTGCAACCTCGGCCCGGACGGCGACGGTCACGATGAAGCAGGCCACGGCGATGGCCCACTGCAGGCGATCCTCCATGCCGAGTTTGGCCAATCGATAGCATGAGTAGAAGATCAATGCGATCACGGCCGGGCTGACGCCGTAGAAGATGCCTCTGATCGGCGGAAGATCGCCGAAGTGCATGTACAAAGCGGCGAGTGCCGCAACGAAGAGAAAGTTTGGAAGAATAAACGCCCAGCCGCCGGCCCACGCTCCCCAGAACCCACCGCGGATGTACGAGATGAAGATGCCGACCTGGATGGCGAGCGGCCCCGGCAGGGACTGGCACACGGCGACGCCCTCCCGAAATTCTCCCTTCGTGAGCCACTGCCGCTCCCCGACGAGCTCCTTTTCCATCTGTCCAACGAGCGCCACAGGGCCGCCGAAGCCAATGGCGCCAAGCCGCAGATAGTACCGGACCAGGTCCCCGATTGCGACCCGGCGTGGGATGTCCGCGTGTTCCGCCATCCTCATCTTTCCGGACCCACGGTGCGGGGCCCGCGCTTCTCGGCATCGCGTGGCCGTCGACATTCTCGAGTGGGGAAAAACACGCGATGGGCGCCTACCGCTTGGCTGTAATCTGCTGCTGGCACCATGCGTACAACGCCTCGTATAGCGGGGTCTCCAGGCGAATTTTTTCGTGATCGTTGTCGCCGTGCACCAGCGCAAAGCCATGTGCGATCGCTTTGAGGCCGGCTGCTTCAGGGACGATATTGATATCAGCCGCCACGTCCGCGCCGTGAACGATCTTCGCCAACTTCTGCAGGGCAGGGTCGGCCAGATTGTACTTGACCATAATTGACTCGAAGCTGCAGCGGCCGTCGATGTGACCCAGCTCCACATCTTTGACATCGTAGGGGACCGCCTTCTCCCGGTCGGCCACCACCATGACCTCTTCCGTAGGGACATAAATGAACACCGCATCTTTGTCCACAAACTTTCGGATTAGCCATGGACACGCAATCCGGTCGACGTTCGCGTTCTTACGCGTAACCCATTTCATGAACCCGCCTCCAACACGTCCAATACGTCGTCCTGTGGTCGGGCGATCGGAATGAAATATCTATTGCAAATACTACGCAACATATGCTACGCTTGTCAACGTCGAACATGCCGTGGATAGTCTTCTCCTACTCGCTGCCGTCCGCGGGGCGGTCCAGTCCGCGGGTTGCGGTATGGCGCCGCCTGCGTGCGCTGGGGGCGGTGTCTCCCAAAGGAGGCGTCCACGTCTTGCCCGCGCGCGACGAGTGCCTGGAGGCCTTCCAGTGGCTCGCTCAGGAAGTCGAGCAAGCCAAGGGAGAGGCGCTCCTGATGCGCGTCGAGCGGTTCGAAGGATTGAGCGACGCTCAACTGATCGCGCTATTCCAGGAGGCGCGGAAGGCCGACTACGCGACGCTGGATGAGCGCGCGGCGGACCTTGAGAAGACGCTTGTCGGTTCGCGCAAACGGTCGCCCGGAGATGATGCGCAGGCGCGGGATCTCGTGGCCCGACTCAGGCGGGAGCATGCTGAGATCGCTCGCATCGACTTCTTTAACGGGCCCACAGGGGCGCAGGTCGCCTCGCGGCTCGCCAGGATAGAGGAAGCGCTCGCCCCCGCTCGGCCCGAGACAGCGTTGCCGGCACATGCGACGCCGTCAGCTTACCGGAACAAGCATTGGGTGACCCGGCCCAACCCCCACGTCGATAGGCTGTCATGCGCCTGGCTCATTCGGCGCTTCATCAACCCTCGTGCCGTGATTCGCTATTCAACCACCCCGCGATCGGACGAAGTTGCGTTCGACATGAGCCACGGCCCCTTCAGCCACCACGGCAACCTGTGCACCTTTGAGGTCATGCTCGAAACGTTCGGGCTGCACGATCCGGCTCTTGCGGTGATGGCTGAGATCGTCCACGAGATCGATCTGCACGATGGCCGGTACGCCCGTCCTGAGGTGTCCGGGATCGAGGCGGTGCTGCGCGGGTGGATGTCGCGAGCCGATGCCGACCGCGAAGTCCACGGCATCGCCCTCTTCGACGGCCTTCATGCGGCGCTCTCGCCCACACCTTCTCCGGCGCGCGGCAAAAGACGCCAGACCCAGAATAGAGCACGGGAAGACCGGGCAGGTGTCAGCGTCGATCGGGGCTGATTGGTGGCGGCCCCTACCCCGAGGGTTTTCGGCCGATGCTCTGCGCGTACTCGCCGGCCGGAGCGTGCGGGCATTTGCCGATGGCTTCGTCTCTCTGCTCCTGCCTGTCTACCTGCTCCGGCTAGGCAACGGCCCGTTCGCCATCGGGTCGATCGTCACCGGCACCTTGGTGGGGTCCGCGCTACTCACCATGGCGTTGGGAATGGTGGCGCACCGGTACTCGCGTCGGTGGATGCTGCGCGCCGCCTGCCTGCTGATGGTGGCGACCGGGGCCGGGTTCGCGCTTATCCACAACTACTGGCCGATGCTCATCATCGCGTTCGTCGGAACCCTGAACCCGTCGAGCGGTGATGTGAGCGTGTTCCTCCCGCTCGAGCATACCGTGCTGGCCGAGGCGGTAGACCCGACGCGGCGGACGGCGCTGTTTGCCCGGTACAGCCTGTTCGGCACGCTCATGGGCGCACTCGGTACGCTGGCCGCCGCGATGCCCGACCTCGCGGCGTCGCGACTCGGCCTCGATCGACTCGCTACCCTGCAAGGCATGTTCTGGCTTTACGGAGCGCTCGGCGCAGTCGCGCTCGCGCTCTACCGCCCCCTCTCCCGCGCGGTTGAAGGGCGCACCGCGACGGAGGTCCCACGCAGCGCACTGAGAGAATCGAAGGGCATCGTGTACAGTCTCGCGGCGTTGTTCAGCCTCGATTCGTTCGGAGGAGGATTCTTTGTCCAGTCACTGCTCGCACTGTGGCTTTTTCAGGCATTCCATTTGTCGGTGCCGGCGGCTTCGGCGATCCTGTTCTGGAGCAGTATCTGCGCGGCGGTGTCATTTCTCGTGGCCGTGCCGCTCTCCGAGCGCATCGGCCTCATCAATACGATGGTCTTTACGCACCTGCCGTCCAACATTTTCTTGATCCTCGTCCCCTTTGCGCCGAACCTTCCAACGGCTATCGGCCTGCTGCTGGCCCGCAACGCGCTGTCCCAGATGGACGTGCCGACCCGGACGTCGTACGTAATGGCGGTCGTGACGCCGGCGGAGCGGCCGGCGGCGGCAAGCGTCACGGCCGTCCCGCGGAGTCTGGCTGCTTCCGTCAGCCCGATCCTGGGAGGTTATCTGCTCAGCCTGTCGGCGTTCGGCTGGCCGTTAATTATCGGCGGCGCACTAAAAGCCGCGTACGATATCTTGCTGCTGGTCAAGTTCCGCAAAGTTCGCCCCGCGGAAGAGCGCGCGCGATAGGCTCGGCCCGACTGCGTCGCCGCCTGCGTTCACGCGGGCGAACTCCCGCACATGGCGGAAGACGTGACTGCGCTCGTCGTCCGCGCGTGACCATAACGCGCGGCCTGATCCGCCACCGCCTGCTGGCGCGGGGGACGGCTTCGACGATTTAGCCCATCCCGAGCGCGGTGATCGCCGTCACGCTGGACTCACCGCGTCAGAATCCGAAGGTACGCACCCAGGCGGGGTTCACCCGGAACAGCGCGCGGTTCGCGGGCATCACCTCGCCGCCCCATCTCTGCGCCAGGTCGGGACGGTACTTGTCGAGCAGCGCACGGACGAGCGCACGCCGCGCCGGCGTGTCCTCATCGAGATACTCGACGCGGCCGCCGACGATGACCGCGCGGGCGTCCGCGCGCGAGCCCGACTCGGCGACGACGCAGACGCGGGGGTCGCGCCGGACGTTGCGGATCTTCTGCGTCGCGGCGACGCTGACCATGGTCAGCGCCTCGGCATCATGCCAAAACCACATCGGCATCGAGAGCGGCGAGCCGTCCGCCTGAAGCGTGGACAGCACGACGACTTCCTTCGTGCCGAGAAACTGCTGGATCGTGTCATCGCTGAAACGATGGCTCACGGGTCGCCCCTCCTCGGGTTCCGGCTACAGACGGCGGAGCACGAGAAATCCGTGAATGAGCGTTGCCACCAGGGCCCCGAGCACGACACCCAGGTCGTCTTCGCCATCAGTCTTCGGTCACCCGAAACTACCAGCGAGTCACCCCGGCCGGGAATTGTTCCTCTGGCATGGCGAACACGACCAGCGGGCGCACCTCGAACACGGTCCCCTGAAGTTCCCAGCGGTATTTCGTCCGGTATTCCGCGGCTACCTGACCCGGGATCTCCGAGTCCGCAAGTTGGCGAGCCACACCTTCCAGGATCACGGCCTCCGCCGCGTTATCGTTGCACACCACACAGGACGGGTTCTTCGCGAGGTTGCGCGCCTTGCGGCTTTTGTCGCCTGCACTGCAGTACCACGCGCCGTCCAGCCACACGCCCCATACCGGCATGATGTGAGGAGCGCCGCCGGGCCGCGTGGTCGTCAACCAATAATTGTGGGACCGAGCGAGGCGTTCGCGCGCCCATTCCCATGACAGCATGCCCTCCGACGACTTCGGGACGCCATACCCTTCCATGCGCGGCCGTGAAGCCGCCGGTTCCCGTCCCCCAGTCTTTCCGTCATCCGCCATCGCCAACCTCCCCTACCTGGACAGCCGTGTAGTGATTATTTCCGGCGCCCGCCGCGCCGCATCTGAATCCGCCCTGCTGACTCAGTAGCGGCCGCAACGCGCGCAAGCTAGGGCGCTCGCCGTGTAACATAGGGCTTTAACCGAGGGTGCGCTTCATCTCCTCAAATTGTTCCTTGGTGATCTCGCCGCTCGCGTAGCGGCGCCTGAGCACTTCCAGCGCAGTGTCCTGCTGGGGCGGGGCTAACACGTTGCGACCAGCAAATGCCCGGATCACGATAACAATGGCGGCAATGACGAGCCCCCAGAATACGAGCATCATGATCCACCCTCCGATCATCCATCCCCAGTTCCACGGTCCAGGGCCATATGGGCCGTACGGCATCCTCGATCCCACCTCCGACACGATCTGAGCATCAGTTTGCCGGGCACTCGGAAACGCTTCCAAACAGCGTCGTCAATGAGTCCTCGTCAGGACGTGCTTACCCGGTCCCTCCGCGCGCGCGTCCAGGCTGACCAGTCCGTCGCCGAAGTGGGCGATCAACAAGCAGGCGCCGATCCGCGACAGGTCCGCGAGGAGGAACCCCTCCTGCATCTGCGCTATCATTTGGATAACAACACCTTACGGTGTTTGAAGCGCGGAGGCCAGCCATGCCTCGAACGTGTGGCATGCGGACCCGGCAACAGGATGCCCGTCTCATAGAGTGCATGGTCTGGGTCGGCGGGATCGGTCACGCCCTCGATCCGAAGCGAGCCGCCGCGCGCGACCACGAGCAGCCTCGCCATGTCGACGAGGCTTTCTTCACGCGGACCGGCGATCTCCGGGATGGGCCCCTTAGAGCCCGATGCGGGCGCTGGTCCGGTTGCCAGATCCACCAGCGCCTCGGCGACGGTCCTCGCCGCGACCAACTGGGTGCGCATTTTCGGCACATAGCTCACCTCGCCCCGCCGGCCCCACTCTACGAGCTGCGAAACGAACTCATGAAACTGCGCCGCGCGCAGGATCTGCGCCGGGATCGGGCCCGACAACATGGCCCGCTCGTGGGCGGCCTTTGCCGCCCCGTAACCCCCGGTGAAGCGGTCGCACCCGATAATGGAGTGAATATCAAAAAGCGCCGCGATGCGCACCAGAAGTTCTCCTTAGTATTAGTATAAGTACGGTGGGCGAGGTCGGACGGGCCGGCGCCACGGGGCTATTGATAAGGTCGTCAAGGCGGCGAAGCCTATGACCACGGCATCTCTCAATCTCGTCCTGGTGTTGCTGGGGCGCAATTTCTCACGGTCGTCCGACGCTTCAGCTCGCAGCACCGACGTGCGCGGAACGCGCCACGCCGCGGCAATCACGGCCATCGCAGCGTTCTTGGCCTTGCCGGGCACCTGGGATACACAAGCGGCGCTCCCCGGCTCCGCACGGGCGTCCAACGTGCAAGCCCAGGGAAACCAGCCATCGTTGGTTGGTCGCGCTTCAATGATCTGCGGCGCCGGTGCGCCGCCCGTTCGCCCGGGTGTGGGCATCGGGCCAATCCAGCTCGGCATGTCGCCCGCGGCCGGGGCACAACTCCTCAAGGCCACGGTAGTCGATACGTTGTCATACTTCAGAGACGCCACGCGTGTATTCACGTTCACGTACGTTGTGCCTGCACCCACGGCTCCCCCGGAACCGAACCTGCTTATACTGTCGCAAGACGATCGCATTGTAGCCATCAAGCTGGCCTGGGATCGCGCGTTCACCGAGCGGTGCGTTACCGCCTCCGGGATCCACCTCGGCAGCCCGCAGCAGACCGTTCGTGCCGTGTACGGGCGTCCCCAAAGCACGCTCGCCGCCGGGCTCCCCATGAACACGGGCATCTACCGCATCGAGGATTACGTCTACAATGCCGACGGCATAGCCTTCAGCTTCGAGCCCGCGGCGGCTATACGGTCTCGCTGGACGCCGCCCGCGGTTACGAGCCTCACGGTCTTTCCACCGGGCCGGTTTTGCGACGTGCTCAATGCCTACCCGCTGCTGTTGCACGATGCGCTGTCCTGCGCGATGTTCGAGCCCCGGCCCTAGCTCAAACTCGCCGACCGATGTCGGCCGCGGGACGGTGCCTCCGCGAGCTTACCTGGCGAGAATGGCGTCCACGAACGCCTTGGAACGCGCACTCTGAGGGTGATCGAAGAACTGCCCGGGAACAGCCTCCTCCACGATGGCGCCCTGGTCCATGAACACGATCCGATCGCTGATTTCCCGCGCAAACCCCATCTCGTGCGTCGCGATGAGCATGGTGACGCCGGTGTGGGCCAGCTGCCGGATGACGTCCAGCACCTCCTTGATCGTTTCCGGATCGAGCGCCGACGTCGGCTCGTCGAACAGCATCACTTTGGGATTCATCGCAAGCGCCCGGGCGATGGCCACGCGCTGCTGCTGCCCGCCGGACAGCTCCGAGGGATAGGCCTGCATCTTATCCTCAAGACCGACGCGTTCGAGGAGCTCTGCCGCGGTCCGCCGCGCCGCCGCCCGCGGAGCGCGGCGGACATGCACCGGTCCGGACATGACGTTTTCCGCCGCGGTCATGTGCGGGAACAGATTGAAGCTCTGGAAGACCATTCCAATCTCGGTCCGCTGCCCCGCGACGATGCGGTCCGGCAGGTTCACGAGCCGTCCTCTTTCCTCGCGGTGGCCGATAAGGTGCCCGTCCACCAGGATCCGCCCGCGGTCGACACGCTCCAGGTGGTTGATGCATCGAAGCAGCGTGCTCTTACCGGAGCCGCTCGCGCCGACAAGCACGATGACTTCTCCGGGCGCGACGCGCACCGTGATCCCGCGAAGGGCGTGAAGCGACCCGTAGAACTTGTGGACATCAAGGACCTCGACCATGAGCGCGGCGTTCACGTCGGCGTCACCGATTCGATGGCGGGCGGCATGGTCCGATAATCCCCGGGGCCGCCGCGGCGGCGCGTGACGGACCTCGCCAGCCGGCGCTCGATGGCGCGCTGGATCAGCGTCCACGCCCCGGTCAGCGCAAGATAGTAGATCGACGCGACGGCAAACAACTCGAGGACCCGAAAGCTGCTTTGGATCGCCTCTTCCGTCGCGCGGAATAACTCTTCCATCGAGATGACGGACACGAGGGACGTGCTCTTCAGCATGCTGTTGACTTGGTTCCCTATCGGCGGCACGGCGGTCCGGGCCGCTTGCGGCAGGAGCACGACCCGCATCGCCTTCCAGTAGGTCATGCCGAGCGCCTGGGCGGCCTCCATTTGCCCGCGGTGCACGGCCTCGATGGCCGCGCGGATGATCTCCGCGACGTACGCGCCTTCGTTGACGCTAAGCGCCAGCAGCGCCGACTCGGCGACGCCCAACCGGATGCCAAACGCCGGGAGACCGCTGTAGACGAAGACCAGTTGAACGAGGAGCGGCGTGCCCCGGATCAAGGTCGTGTACCCGGCGTAGCAGGCCCGCGCGACCGGATGGCCCCAAACGTAGAGGATCGCCGCGATGAGCCCGATCGTGATCCCGCACGCCATCGAGACGGCCGTAAGCCACACTGTGGTCCAGACACCATGAAGGATGAACCCGGCGGGAAGGTACCTCAGGAATGCCGACCAGCTCCACGACATGGCGGCGCGCGTGACTCCCCGGCGCGATCGGCGTCGGGCGTCGGACGGCTAGAAGAACTCGATCATGCCTGACCCGAGATGCCACTCGCCCATGAGCCTGGCGTACGTCCCATCGGCCTTGAGCGTGTAGAGCGCGGCCGTCAGCGGGCCGGTGAGCGCGGCGTTCCTCGGCGACACGGCCAGGCCGTTAAACGTCGGGTTCTTTCCGCCAAAAGCCAGCTCGATGCGGCCGCCGCCTTTTTGGCTCACGTAGTAGGTAACGATCGGCTCGTCGCCCATCACGACGTCGGCGCGGCCGTCGATGAGCTGCGTGAACGCGTCGGCAACCGTGGAGAACGTCTTGAGATCGATCGGCGGCTTGCCGTGCGCGACGCAGTCCTGACTCTGTGCGCGGATGACCCGCTCGTACACGGACCCGAGCAGCTCGGCCGCGTGCAGCCCGCACGTGTCGGGAAGATCATGGACGCCGCGGGGGTTGCCCTTGGCGACGGCGGCACCCTGCGCGGTCCGCCGATACGGCACGAAGTCCACCGCCTCCGCGCGCTGCGGCGTGATCAGCATGGAGCTGCACACCACGTCGAACCGGCCCGCATTGAGCGCGGGGATCAAGCCCGAGAACTGTAGGTTGGTCCACTCGACTCGAAGGCCCAGCCGCCGGCCGATCTCGTTGCACAGGGCAAAATCGACGCCCGCCATGTTGTGACTGGCGTCGAGAAACGTGCCCGGCGGTTGCGTGAAGTCAGCGCCAAATCGGATGACGCCCGCCTTTCGTACCGCGTCCGGCACCGGGATGGCGTTTGGCGGCGCCTGGGCGCCGGCGCCGGTTGCAAACGCGAGCCATCCGATGAGCACAGCGGCACAGACCGCATGTGGGTTGCGCATCGCTCTCTCCTCTCTGTTTGCGGTCACCTCTCGGCTCATGCGCGCGTTGCGTGCATGCTCCCGCGCTCGGACCGGACGAGCCGGCGATAGGCCGCGAGCAGGTCGGCGGTCACGGGTCCCGGCGTTCCCGCCCCGATTACCCGGCCGTCGATTTCGACGACCGCCACCAACTCCTGCACCGTCCCGGTCGTGAAGACCTCGTCCGCGGAGTACACGTCGAACAGCGACACCTGGCGCTCCCATACTTCACGGCCGCCCGCCCGGGCCAGTTCGATCGTCGCGCGTCGAGTAATACCGTGCAGGCACGCCGTCGACCATGGCGTTGCGAGTACGCCGTCGCGGACGATGAAGACATTGGAGGAGTCCGTCTCGGCGACGAAGCCTGCGCGGTCCAGCATGAGCGCGCCGTCTACCCCGGCGCGGTTGGCTTCCAGCTTCGCCAGGATGCTGTTGAGCTGATTTGCGCTGTGAATCCCGGGGTCCAAGACGTCGGGCTCGGGCCGCCGGATCCCCACGGTGCGCAGGCGGATGCCGGGCGGACTCTGTGGCACCGGCTTGAGTTCCGGGATCATCACGATCGTGGCTCGGCCGGTGACGTTCCGGGGATTCATCCCGGAGGTGAGCCGCTCCCCGCGGGTCACCATCAGGCGGATGTGCACACCGTCCCGAAATCCGTTCGCGTCAAGTGTGGCATACACGACATCCGAGAGAGCCGCCCGGGTCAGGGGGATCGTGATCTCGACGGCTTTCGCGGATCGCCAGAGGCGATCGAGATGCTCGTCGAGCCTAAAGACGACGCCGTCGTAGACCCGCAGTCCTTCCCACACCGCATCGCCTGATTGGAACGACGCGTCAAAAACAGAGACGCGGGCATCCGATCGGGGAACGATCCTTCCATCCACGTAGATGTGGAGTTCTCGCGTTGACCCCACGCAGCGCTCCTCTTTTGAAATCGTATACCGTATACGATATTATATGAAATAATATCGGGGCGCCCGACGCCGCGTCAAGCGCGCGGCCCGCGCGCAACATCTATGGGCAAATCAGCAGAGACCGGAGTGAACAGGCCACGGGCAGCGCTTGCCGGCTACCGGACCAAGACGCAGCTGGTCTACGAAGGATTGCGCGAGGCGATTCGCGCCGGCCATTATCCGCCGGGCAGCCGTCTCGTGGCCGACCAGATCGCCAGCACCCACGGCACGAGCAAGGTCCCGGTGCGCGAGGCGATCGTGCGACTTGCGGGAGAGGGGTGGCTCGAGATCCAGCCGCACGTGGGGGCGGTTGTGGCCAGGCTGTCCCCGGAAGAGGTACTGGAGACCGCCATCGTGCGGGCGGCCCTCGAGTCGAGAGCGGTCAGGCTTGCTACCGAGCGGTTGACAGCGCGTGACTTGTCACGGTTACGGGCGCTGCTGGTTCGCATGGACGCGGCCGCCACCCGGGCGTCCGGTCGCTATCCGGACCTCAACTTCCAATTCCACTCGGCGATCTTTTTGCGCTGCCCGTATCCGTTGCTCCGACAGCTCACCGCGTCCATGGCAGAGCGAAGTCTCAAGCTGCGGACCGTGCGCTTCCTGCCCGCATACCTGCCGGAAACGCAGCGGGAACACTGGGCGCTATTTCGGGCGCTCGAGCGGCGCGATGCCGACGCCGCGGAACGTATCACCCGAGACCATATCGAGCACGCGGGGCGGCTGCTATGGCAGTTCGCGGTCGCGCAGGCGAAACATGTTCCACCCGCCCGGGGACAGCGCCCGCGACCACTCAAGCACGCGGCGGCTGATGAAGGTTGAGCGGCTCGGCGCGGGCCCCATCATCACTCCGCAGACGGACGCGAGCATCGGCCCTAACATCAACGGGCCGTCTCTGATCCGCGTACCGGCTTGGGTTCACGGCCCGCTTGGCCGATATTACTTGTACTTCGCGGCGCATCGCGGCATGTTCATCCGGCTGGCGTACAGCGACGCGATTGCAGGCCCTTGGAGGGTCTACAGCCCGGGCACCCTCCGCTTGCCGGAGTCGATGTTTGTGGATCACATCGCCTCCCCGGACGTTCACGTCGATCAAGATGCCCAAGAGATCCTGATGTACTACCACGGTCAGTGTGAAGACGGAACACAGGCCACGCGCCTGGCGGTGTCCAGGGATGGCCTCCACTTCCGCCCGATGCCGGAGAGGCTGGGACCGTGGTACTTTCGGGTGTTCGGCTGGAACGGATTGCGGTATGCGTTGACGATGCCCGGCACGCTGTACTGGTCGCGTACAGGACGCGCACCCTTCGAACGAGGGCCGTCGATTCTCCCCCCGGACACAAGACACACAGCCGTTTGGCTCGACGGCGTCGTGCTTTACATCGTGTTCTCGCGCGTAGGCGACTGCCCGGAGCGGTTGCTCCTCAGTGCCGTTCGCTTGGAACCGGACTGGCGCAGATGGCGGGCGTCCTCGCCTCCCCAGATTCTGCTGGAACCCGATACCGCCGCCGAGGGCCGAGACTTGCTCCTCCGCCCTTCGGAACGCGGAGAAGCCGTAGAACGACTTCGGGAATTGCGTGATCCCGCCGTTTTTGAGGATGATGGCGGCCGCTATCTCCTGTACAGCGTGGCCGGGGAATCCGGCATCGCTATCGCGCGGCTCGCCCCGGACGATCCTCTCATGCCGGCGTCACCGGGCGGAGTCGCCTGATTCGCTGGGCTGCCTTTGCAGCCCGCGCTGGGCTCTCCGGCAATCAGTTGTGGCCGAGGATCGGGCGCGGCCGGGCCACCTCCAATCAGGGCGCGCCCCGCATGTGGTAATCGAGCAGCGATGCGGCAGCTTCGTAGCGCCAGATCGGTATCTCCCGTCGCTCCCAGGGGGAGCCAACGATCCGTTCAAGCGATGTGCCGCTGCACCAGTACTCAAGGCCGTATCGTGTCGCGCGGTGTCCGATGATCACGAGCGTCTTCCCGCCCCAACTCCGCAGGGCGTCGCGCAGAACGTCACCCACGCGCTCAACGGCGGCGGTCAGGCTTTCACCGCCTGGAAATGGCTCGGCGAGATGACCGAGCAGCCGGGCATGCACCTCAGCGCTAGGATACTGCGCCAGGATGCCATAATCACACTCGCGCAGTCGAGCATCCCGGATTATCGGCACGTCGCGACTAGAGAAAGCGAGTTCAGCGGTTCTGGATGCGCGCTGAAGGTCCGAGCAGAAGACGGCATCGATCGCGCAATGTGCATAATGCCGTGCCAATTCGCCGGCTTCGAGCAGACCACGTTCCGACAGTGGAACGTCGGCGTGCCCGGATGCCCGCCCCAATTCGTTGTCAAGGCTAGTCATATGTGGCGAGTAGTAAACGGTCGTCACGCGTTACTCCCGATGGGGCGCGTGACGTGTGGAGAGACCCTGAACCCAGTGGACAGGGCGCCACGCGAGGTACCCGGCGTTGTACACGATGAGCGCTGCTAACCCGAGCAGCAACGATGATGGTCAGGTGCCGCACATCCCTCGATCTTTCAACATCTTCCAGGTGAGTGGTTGTTTGAACATGGCATCTCCTCCGGTCGCGAATATTGCTACCTTTTGCTCCGGCCACCGCCGCTCGCTCCTGCCCGTTACTTGACCGAGATCGTTGCCCCCGTCGGGGGCTGAACCGTCGCGCTCTGTGCCGTCGGCGAGATGATCAAGTAGTCCCACATGCCGGCCTGCGCGTGCCCCAGGGCGCCGCACAGAAATTCGTACTTGCCGGCCGTCGCGGCCACAAACGACACGGTTTCTTCCTGCCCAGGTCCGATGCCATCGACGGCATCCTTCGTTGATGCCCCGGGAAAGGCCGGATCCGGAGCCTTGTCGGGTTGCGTGCCCGCGAACGGCGCCACATCGAGACTGTGCCGTAGATTCCCGTCGTTGCGGTAGTGGATCAGCAATTTCCATCCTACCGGCACGGTGATCGTCAGCGCGCCCTTCCCGTAGCCGTTGAAGTTGAATCCACCGTTTGCTTCGGTCTTGCTCGCTACCAGCGTCAACTCCGCGGTCTTTTGAACCGCCGGCCGGCCATGTGTCGGACCGGCCACGATCGCCAAGGCAACCAGCAGCCCACCGATCGCTGTGCGTCGGGACCGCCAGGCGAACCGTCCGGGCCGGACCGCGCTCCTCCGCACCGCGTCCGAAGATCGTGCCGGCGTGTGCGTGCGCCGACCCGTTTCCCCGGAACCCCCGCCGCCATCGGCCGCCCCGGGGTGGTGAAGGGGGACGTTGCCAGTCCCGAGGCGGCCGTTGCTCGGCGGCTCGACCACTAGCCAACGGTCCATGCGGACGTGTTACCGCACATTCACCGTGACCTGGTCGGCCACTTCCGGCATCAACGGCTCATGGAGCGTATCGACCAGGAACGCGTAGAATGTATGCTTGCCCTTGCTCATGCCTTCCGTCGAGACGTTCACGTAATTCGTGCAGCTCATGTTCAGCATCGTCGCCATGCCCATCATCGGACCTTTCATCGTGTCGACGTTCACGTGCCAGTGCCCGGCGTTCGCCACCTTCGGCTTGCCGTAGAGGTCACATGACAGGAGGAAGTTGTTCGCCGTAATTACGAGCGGGAACCCGCCGTGGACCGTGGCGCCGCTCTTCGGGTAGATGATATGAATGCTGGGCTTGCCCGGCGGCCCCGACTGGATCCACGGCATCGCCGCAACCGGTTCATAGTCGATCTTGACGGATGTTTTCGCCTTCTCGACTTCGGCGTGGTCATTCTCCGCCGGCACCACCGCAATCGTGTGGGTCCCGGGCTTCACGTTCTGCATGCTGACTTCGGCCGGACCGCAGAACATGTTGACCAGGGCGCCGTCGATATAGACGTGGTAATGACCGGTCCCGGGCGTCACAGCCGTGCCGGCGAGATTGCAATTGAGTTTCCAATTGGTGAATTCCGGCACGACATCCACAACGGGCTGGTTGACGAGTTGCCCGTCGGTCGGCAGCAGGATCTTCGTCGTAACACTCTCCTGCGGCATCTGCATCTGCGCGGATACGCCGCTTTCGCCCAGGAGTGCCAACCCTAGCACCAGGACCGTCGCGGAAGCCGCCCACAACCCGCGGCCCATGCGACGGGACACCCTGAATCCATGCCTTGGAGGATCCTGGTCCATGCGCCACCCCCTTTGTCATACTCCAACCGCACCATACCAGGAGATTGATGCGTTCGTTCGCTACTCACGGCTGAGCGCAACGGACCGCCGTGGGCGGCGATTGCGATCGCGGCCTGCCAAGTCGACCCTATCCGAGACCACCGCGCACGGCATCGCAATGGCGCGGAGGGCCTGCCACGTCCCCGCGGTAAGCCCCAGCCCGGCGCCGATCACGGGGATCCAGAACCAGCGGTGAATCGCGGCATTGACACCGAGCAACGTGACCCCGGAGACGCCGAGCAGCGATAGCGCGGCAGGCCAGAGCAGCGGTGTGCAGCACGAAGCCCCGAGGAACGCAAACACGACCCCGGTCGCGGTTATACCTGCTCCCGATCGCCCAAGCCGCAGTCGGAGCGCACTGGTATGCACGACCCCGGCGACCCCGGCCAGGAGCGCCGTGCCGGCGAAAATCGCGACCTTGGCCGGCGTCGCCAGCAGCACGACTCCGCCGCCCTGGCCGGTCGCCAGCATCTGGCCGCTCATGGCAAACAACCATCCGGCGATGAGCGCGACCGCGGCGCCCGAAATCATGGCCCATCGATCGCTAAACGCAAGCGCGAGCGCGGCTTTCAATGGAATTGGGCCTCCATGGTCCGCACGGCTGGCGTCCCGCATGCCGTCGCCGGCGTGTCCTTATCGGCAAAACAGATGAGCGCCGTCACGATGTCCGCCTCGTGCCGGATCGCCGCCCCGTCGGGCGCGCCTGCCGCGAGGTCGCTCCGCACCTGGTCGAAACTCTTGTGTACCAGGAGGCCGGGTGAATATCCGGAACCGTGTTCCGCGAATGCTCCGGCAATCAACAGGAACGGTATCCCCCCGTCGGGATCGAAACGGTTGACGAGCGCCGCCTCGTTTGGCGCCAAGGGTTGCAGCGGACGACCCTGCGCGTCCTGAACATCGCGTGCCGTGAACGCCACCCACCGGCTCGTGTAGCGGGCGTGGACGAAATTATAGGTGGGGATCGCGGAAAAGCCCTCAACCCCGCTCGTGCTCTCAGCCGGCGCGAGGCTGGACCAAGTCCCAAAGCGACCGAGCGCATCGACCAGAGCCCAACGCTCCGCCGCGCAGAACGGGCAATACAGGGCGCTGAGAAGAAACACGGTCACGGGCCGGCCGGGTGTCACGCTTGGCTGGGCCACGCGCGTGAAATTGCCGATCGCCCCTGCGGCCTCTCCCGGGACGAGCGGCACACCCGGTCCCGCGAGCAGACAGATGCCGAGGGCGAATCCTGCCATCGCCGCGATCCACCTCGGCACGGCGAAGCTTCTGCGTTCGCTCGTCATCATTACCTCCTAAGAACCAAGAGAGGAACAACACCCACGGCACTCACGGGCGCCCGGCGATACCGTGGCGGTAAACAGAGACACCAGGGACACCACCTCCCCGCTCGGCACCGTCATTCTCAGGCACGGGCACGCGCGTATCGCTCCGCGCGTCCTGGACGCCGGGCTGCCCGGCGGGCATTTTGTACCCCACCCCTCGTACGGTCTGAATATATTGCGGATGGACCGGGTCGTCGGCGAGCTTCTCGCGGAGTTTGCCGATGTGTGCATCAATTGTCCGTTCCTCAACCTCGGCTTCTGTGAACGGGTGCACGTGCGCGAGGAGTTGTTCGCGCGTGAAGACCTGTCCCGGGGACTCCAGGAACGCCTGCAGGAGCTTGAACTCCATGGCCGTGAGAGGTAGCGGCCGTCCGTCGATCGAGACCTCATGACGATCAACTCGCATAAGGAGAGTACCGTGCTCGAGCACTGGGCCGTCGCGTTGCGGCGTCGTTCGGCGCAGGATCGCCCGCATGCGTGCAATGAGTTCCCGCGGGCTAAACGGCTTCGTGAGGTAGCCGTCGGCACCCGCTGACAACCCCCGCAGCCGGTCTTCTTCCTCAACCTTGGCGGAGAGCATCAAGATCGGGACGCGGGAGCGCTCGCGTAGGATGCGGCACACCGTCAGACCATCCATGCGCGGCAGCATGACATCGAGAATGATGAATCCAGGATGGTACTGCGCCACCAGGTCGAGCGCGTGCACCCCGTCGTCGGCGGTCACGACGCGGAACCCGTCCCGTACCAAGTAGATCCGGAGTAGCGCGGTGAGCTTCCGGTCGTCGTCGACGACGAGAACCACGATCGGGTCTGAGGTTAGACTCATCGATGAGAGGCCGGGGGTGGTGAGCCGCTCTGAAGGGCGCTGAGCGACGCCAAGGTGGAATTGAAGAGCGCGAACAACCATCCCAAAATCACGATCAGCCCGCCCACGGCGAACGTCCCCGGGGGCATCACGATCCCGTAGGCGCCGTCGACCGAGATCGCCCCGGGGCCACCGGCGACGGCCACCGACGCAGCGACAGCCAGGTTGATCATGGGGAGTTCGAATCCGCCGGTGGCCGTCCACACCTTCGGCCAGTGGACCTTCGCGATCGCTGTCAACATCGAGGCGGCGATCGCCAGCGATCCGATGGGGCTGAAGAGTCCGAGCGCAAGAAGCAGGCCGCCGCCAAGTTCCAGGATCCCCGCCGTGAGGGCCCATGGCAACCCCGGCCGAAACCCGATGCTTGCGAGCCAGGCAGCAGTCTCGCGCAGGCCGTGGCCGCCGTGCCAGCCGAACAGTTTCTGCGCGCCGTGCCCTGCCACGAACAAGCCTACCGTGAGCCGAAGGAGCAGGAGCGCGAGGTCCATGGCCCTCACCTTTCCTCGAGTCACTTCCTCTCCTGATAGCTGGGCACTCCAGCCCGGACCGGAAGGACCCTCCCGTCATTTAGCGACGATCCCGCACCCTATCACCATACTTCCTTCTCTCGCCGAAATCGGTCAGGCAGCCTACATTGGAGGCCCGGAGTTGGCAGAATCTGCGGCGTCTACGTCGGTGACATGAACCCGATCGAAAGTTGCGACATCCGACCTCGGGGGGGCGCTTCACGGCTGATAGATTCTCGTCTGCGGCCGGAAGACGGCCCAGGCAAACCAGAATGGTTGATCGCTCACGACTCGTGGCAACTGAGTGCCTGCAAGCGGGCCTGCCAGCGCCCGGCCAAGGACAGACCAGGTGCTCCCGGTCTGGAGATCGGTGATGTGCCCGCCGGCGCGGGCAAACCTGAGCACTCGGCCGCCGACCGTTCGACGAAATACGCCGGCCGTGCCTACGTCGCGCGAGGCGGCGATACTCTCCTGGTCAAGCGCGGACGTGACGCCCGGCGCGAAGAGGACGACGATGGGTGTGCCGGCGACTGTATCGTTCACGACACCGACCCGGCTGAGGACGCTGAAGGGGTACGCGACCGCCTGGGTACCCATCGAGACCGCGGCGACCCGCTCCATCGGCGGGAGACGGCCGTCCTTGGGCCCGCGATACAGAAACGGCGACGACCGGACGTCATCGTAGCCGAGATACGGGTTCTGGCCGTACGGGCGGCGATAGCCCGTGTCTCGCGACAACACCACGCCGGCGGGCTCGGCGCGCTTGAATAGGTCCCACGCAACGATTTGCGCCGGCAGCGGCACCAACTGCGTGCCCGTCAACTCACCCACGATGGCCGTGCCGGTCGCTTGTTGCCACCAGGACTCGGTCTGCCGATCGTACATCACGAGATCCGAAAAGCGGAGCTTGCCTGTCGTGCCGAAGTCCAGCACCCGCGTCCCTACTCGACGGTCGAAGGCGATCGCGGTGTGGCACAGTGGACAGAAGGTGATGGCCACCGGCATGCCGCCGAGCGTGTCGTTGACGATCTCATGCCAGATCAGGATCTCGAGCGGATAGGCGCGCGTGTCGCCGCCGTGAGCAACTAGAATGACCGGCTCCTGCGGCTTTAGCCACGTATCCGCGGCGGCGGCGGATACAAAACGCGGCCGGTCGATCGCCGGGATGCCGTCCTTCGGGGGTCCTCCCGACACGATCTGCGTGAGCGGCACGCTATGCCGTGAGAAATCGGTCTTCCACCCGGCGGTGTCAAACGGCGCACTGGTAGTGGCGGCGGAGCCGATGGTGCCCCACGACGATCCCACGAACACCAGGCTGGCGACCAACAGTCCCCATGCGAAGCCGAGCGCCAACGGTCCCCGCATCCGAACACTCCTACCAATCGCGCCGGTGGCGCGTCGTGACCGCCCAGAGCCGCTCGACGATCCGAACGACCCGTCCGTTCGCGAACCCAAGACCAATACTCATACTCCGGCGGCTCTATGAAAATTCGATAACGGGCGGACGGCGAAGATTGTAAGCTGGCTTACGTTCTGTACGGTAGCCACGACCCGAGCGATCCGGCCGGTCCCCGGACGGCGGCCGGGGTCACGGGAGCGCTCCCGGGCGCCGTGCTGTCCTATGAGGCGGGAGATCCCCCCGCCCAATCTTGTCGACTAACCTCGAGTCATCATGGTCGCTCGTTCTCGATGATTCGCAGAGTGTCCAGCAATGTCTCGGGAGCGGGCCGATCGACCGGGTCACGGCTGCGGTACGCGAAGCGTAACCGCCCCGCCGAGTCCACGATGAAGTCACCGCCCAACTGGTACGGGTCGCCTTGAACCCCGTGCAGCCGGCGCCCGGTCAAGACCTGGCGCATGTAATATCCGATCGTGCGTGGCGTCCAGGTCCGCGCGACGGAGCGCTCCAAGCCGTACGCTCGATAGAGCGCCCGATCCGGATCCAACAGCAGCGGAAACGGGACCTTGGTCTCTCGAAGCCATGCGCGCGCCCACTCCTCCGCGCCGAAGGCAATCACCAGCACTCGGGTTTGCAGTCGGGCAAATTCGTCAGCGTGCGGGCACAACTGTGCCACATGATCCCGGCATGGTAGTCAGCCGAAATGGCGAAGGAAGACAATCAGGGCATTTCGATCGCCGGGGGGATCGTACAATGAGACGGTTCGGTCGTCGACCGCGCGCAGGCGAAACCCCGGCGCAGGCGCGCCAACCCGAAGGAAATCGGGAAACGCCGCGAACGCGGCCCCGTCCAGATCCAGCGGGAAGTGCGGATAGTTGTAAGGCTCGGTCATCGCGTCCCCCTCCTTCGATCTCATGAGTCCTGTATCAGGCGCGCGCTCGTGTAGGAGGTACGGTCGGCACGGCGCGATGACAGGAACGTACGGAAGCCCGAACCGGAGCGATCAAGATCGTGGCTGATTCGCGATGTCCCGCAGACGGCTCGGATCCAGGATGATGATGGTCTTGCGATCGACCGCGATGAGCCCATCATCCCGAAATCGGGTCAACGTCGTGGTCACCGTCTCGCGGGTGGACCCCACCATGTGCGCTGCATCCTGGTGCGTCAGCCGAAAGGCGAGGCGGATCCCGCGGCCGTCCCGCTGCCCATATTCCTCGCCGATCCGCAGCAGCAGCGATGCCACGCGGCCCGGCACGTCGCGGAGCGCGAGATCCTCGATCTCCTGCTCCGCCGACCGCAGGCGCCGCACGAGGACGCGAATCACCTGGAGCGCCACCTCCGGCGTCTTCCGAATCACATCCTCGAACAGCGCCCGCTCGAGATTGCACACGATACTGGTGGCAAACGCTTCAACGCGAACGGTACCGCCCGGGTCCGCCGGGATCAGCTCACCGAAGAGATCACCGGGCTCCAAGAGCGCCAGGATCTGTTCCTTGCCAGCCCGAGAATAGGTCGAGATCTTCACGCGGCCGGTCTTGACGAAGTAGATGCGTTCCGGATCGTGATCGGCGCCGAGGATTACTTCGCCCCGGGGGTACTCGTGCATGTCGCTGATCTGCGCCAAGTGCCGAAGGTCTGCCTCGCTCAAACGGTCGAACAATCGTGTCTGCCGCAGATACCAGACCTTGTCCGGTCGCTCGGGCGCGATGATCGAGGGTAACGTGCGTCGGCGGACCAGTTTCCACCCGTCACGAAACACGCCCATCTCAACCACCTTAACCGGAACCTGCATGCTGTTATTCCCACCGGCGCCGCCTATAGGGGGGTTGGCGGCCTGCTACGGCCGTCGAATTGTGAGATGCCGGGTCGGCGGCGCGCTCATGCGCCATGCCTTCGAAGCCCGTTGCTGTCTTCAGGGCGGACGTCGGGCATAGCGCCGGCGGACGACGCGCTACGCAGCGGCCGCGCAGCGCATTTGCGGGAGGAATCAGAACGCAGTAAATCAGTCCGAGCGGGCGCTTTTCATTGCGCCTTGCCGACGCGATGGCTGCCGGGAATGCCTCAGCCCCCAAAGCGGTTGAGGAGGTCGATGTGATATCGTCGGGCGCGAGCCGGGATTTGCCCGGACCGGAACGCGGGGAGTTAATGTACCGGACGGTCGACGTCGGCAGTCCAGCGGAGGAAGCTGCGAACGAGGCAGGGCGTGACGCCGCGGCGCCTCCTCCGCCTCCCCGCGACGACACGACCCGGGGCCGATTCGAGGCTATCTTCGTCACGCCCGACGACAAGATCTCCAAGTTTAGGTGCATAGCGCCCCGGTCGTCGCGGCCGCAGCCGGCTGAGCCGGTTTTCGCCGACGCGCCGGACCGGGACCGCACATGCGGCCGGTAGTTGACAATCGCGGAGCGAGATTAGAGGATACCGGTGAACCGCGAGGATTACCCTGTGGACGAGCTCACCGCACGCCGCCCAACGCCTTCAAAAACGCCCGAGTCCCCGTATCTCTGGGGCGTGGTCTTGTTTGTTCTCACCGCTGTGCTCGGCCTCTACTACGTCAAGTGGATGCCGTACTTTCACAAGGTGCTCGTGGCCGCGACGACGCACAGCATCGGCGCCTCCATCCTGAGCGGCCACGCCGCCGCACCGCCGAAGGCGGGATGGAACGCCGCGTGGTCGTACACGCTGGCGTACGCTCAGGCGGTGTGGCAGGCGCTGGTCGTCGGGCTGCTCGTGGGATCGGGCGTGCAGGCTCTGCTGCCTCGCGCATGGCTCACGCGGATGCTCGGCAGCGGAGGGTTCGCGAGCACGGCAATCGCGGGGGTGGCGTCGGTCCCCTCCATGATGTGAACGTGCTGTGCTGCCCCACCGGCGGTGGGGCTCGCGAAGAGCCGGGCGTCGATCGGCGCGGTGCTCGCGTACTGGCTCGGAAACCCGATCCTCAATCCGGCCACCATGATCTTCATGGGGTTCGTCCTCGGCTGGCAGTGGGTGGCGCTCAGGCTGGGGATCGGCGTGCTGCTTGTCTTCGGCATCGTCCACCTTGCGGAGCGACTGCTGACGGAGCCGACCGCGCCTGCGCCCGTGGTGCCCTCCTCGCAGGTTCTGGAAGAGGCTCCGGATCCGAGACCGCTGCTGGTCCGGTGGGGCAGCGCGTTCTACCAGCTCGCCGCGGGCCTCATCCCCGAGTACCTGCTGATTGTGGTCGTGCTCGGCGCAGCGCGGGCGTGGCTGTTTCCGGCGATCACGCCGGCCATCGGGCACAGTCTCTGGCTGCTCATCGTGCTGGCCGCGGCCGGCACGCTGTTCGTGATTCCTACGGCCGGCGAGGTGCCGATCGTCCAGACGCTCATGGCGTTCGGGCTCGGCGCCGGCGGGGCCGGCGCCCTGCTTACGACACTGCCGCCGGTGAGCCTGCCGTCGCTCGTGATGGTGGGGCGCGCGGTGCCCGCCCGCATCCTCGTGTTTGTCGCCGGTTCCGTGGCGGCGCTCGGCGTCCTGAGCGGCCTCGTCGCCCTCGCGTTCCGCTTCTAAGCGTTCGGGTGTCACCCCAGGGGTTCGACCCGCGCAGGGAGGTGCGCCAATGTCCACGCAGCAGGTAGACATACCGCTGGCTGAACTCGCTCAGCGGACGGTGGATGCGCGCGAGCGTACCGTCGAGCTCGCTTCCGACCTGTCCGACGAGGAGCTCATGGGGCCGCGCCTTTCGATCGTGAATCCGATGCTGTGGGAAGTCGGCCACATGGCTTGGTTTCAAGAAAAGTGGGTGCTCCGTCACGTCTGCGGCGAACCGCCGATTCGCGAGGATGCGGACGCGCTCTACGATTCCATGGCCGTGCCGCACGATACCAGGTGGGACCTGCCGCTCCCGTCCCGCGAGGGGACGCTGGAGTACGTGTACGCCGTGCGCGATCGGGTGCTGGACAAACTCCGAGGGGCGCCGTCCCCAGCGCTCGTCTATCACGCACTCTACTCGGTGTTTCACGAAGACATGCACACCGAGGCGTTCACCTACACCCGGCAGACTCTCGCGTACCCCGCGCCACGGCTGTCGGGTGTTCCCGGAGACGGCCGCGCCGTGCCCGTGTCGGGCGGCGGACCGTTGCCGGGGGACGTCACGGTTCCGGGCGGCAGGCTGCTGCTCGGGGCGGCGCCGGATGGGCCCTTCGCCTTCGATAACGAAAAATGGGCGCACCCCGTCGAGATCCGCCCGTTTGCGATCGCGCGTGCGCCGGTCACTCAGGATGAGTTCGCCGCGTTCGTCGACGACGGCGGGTACGATCGCCGCGAGTGCTGGGGTGACAAGGGCTGGGCGTGGCGTCAGGAAGCCGGCGCGAGGCACCCGGTCTACTGGCGGCGCGCGGACGGCGGCCCGTGGCTTCGGCGGGACTTCGATCGGTGGGTGCCGCTCGAGCCGCATCGCCCGGTCGTCCACGTCAGCTGGTACGAAGCAGAGGCCTACTGCCGGTGGGCGAAGCGCCGGCTGCCCACGGAGGCTGAATGGGAGATGGCGGCCGCGGCGCAGGTCAATCCCCGAGGCGGCGGACTCGCCGAGACGAAGCGGCGGTTTCCGTGGGGTGATGCTCCGCCGACGGCGGCGCACGCCAATCTGGATTGGCGCGGCCTGGGGTGCGTGGACGTCGCAGCCCTGCCCGAAGGCGACAGCGCCTTTGGTTGCCGCCAGATGCTCGGCAACGTCTGGGAGTGGACGAGCAGCACGTTTCAGCCGTATCCGGGTTTCGTGCCCGACCCGTACAAGGAGTACTCCGAGCCGTGGTTCGGCGGGCGCAAGGTGCTGCGAGGGGGCTCCTGGGCGACCCGGTCTCGACTCATCTGGAACACGTGGCGTAATTTCTTCACGCCGGAACGCCGCGACGTCTGGGCAGGGTTCCGGACGTGCGCCATCGCCGGCTGATCTCGATCATGCGGGTTTGTCTCGTCACGCCGGTTCCGCCGGGATCGCGAAAGGGAAATCGCGTCACCGCCGTCCGGTGGGCGCGCATCATAAGGAACCTCGGCCACGAGGTCGTGGTAGCGCAGGAGTACGCCGATCAAAGTTGTGACGTGCTTGTCGCGCTGCACGCGCGGCGCAGCCTCCCTTCTATCCAACGCTTCCGAGGCGGCTATCCGGAGCGGCCGCTGATCGTGGCGTTGACGGGGACAGACCTTTACGGGGACCTGCGCAGCGACCCCCTCGTGGTCTGCGCGCTTCAGATGGCCTCCCGCCTCGTTCTGCTGCAGCCGCTGGGGGTCGAGGAATTGCCCGAATCGGTACGCGGCCGGGCCCGGGTGATCTACCAGTCCGCCGTAAGACCGCCCGGGGTGTCTCCGCCGCTGTCCGGGACGTTTGACGTCTGCGTGCTGGCCCATCTGCGCGACGTCAAGGACCCGCTGCGCGCCGCGCGGGCGGCGCGGCACCTGCCGGTGTCGTCCCGCATCCGCGTCCTGCACGCGGGCGGAGCTTTGAGCGCGGAGATGGCGCAGGCCGCGGCCAGTGAGATGCGGGTCAATCCGCGCTACCGGTGGCTCGGGGAGCTCCCGCGGTGGAAGGCGCTGCGGCTGCTCGCCCGCAGCCGGCTCCTGGTCCTCAGCTCGTCCATGGAGGGCGGCGCCAACGTGCTCTCCGAGGCCGTAGCCGCCTCGGTCCCCGCGCTGGTATCCAGGATCCCGGGGTCGATGGGGATTCTCGGAGAGGACTATCCCGGGACGTTCGCCGTGGGCGACACACGCGCGCTGACGAGCCTGCTGCGGCGGGTCGAGACCGACGCGGAATTTTATCGAGCATTGCAGGCGCGCTGTAACGCGCTGCGGCCGCTCGTGGAGCCCGCCCGGGAGCGTCGCGCGTGGGCCGCGCTGTTCCGGGAGTTTGCGGCGCTGCGGCAGGGAGTGAGAGCGAGTTGAGCTCGGCTGTGCCGCTCGAGCGGCTTGATCCTGGGGCGGAGCTGGCGGCGTTCGCGCGCGACGTGGCGGCCGGCATGCGGGCGTCCCCGAAGCGGCTTCCGTGCTGTTATTTCTACGATGCGGCGGGATCCGAGCTCTTTGAGGAAATCTGCGCGCTCCCCGAATACTACCTGACCCGCGCCGAGCGGGAGATCCTTACGGACCGCGCCGCGACCCTGGCCGCCGCGTTTCGAGGCCCGGTCACGCTCATGGAATTGGGCAGCGGTAGTGCCGCCAAGACGCGCATCTTGATCGAGGCGTTTCTTCGGCGAGGTCCGCTCCAGTACGTTCCGGTGGACATCTCCCGATCGGCGCTCGACGGGTGCGCCGCGGCGCTACGACGCGACTACGCCGACCTGGACATTCGCGCGCTGGCCGGCCGGTACGAGGACGGCCTGCGCCACCTTCGCACGGCCGCCGGCGGTCAAAAAGTCGTGATCTGGCTCGGGTCGAGCGTGGGCAACCTCGAACGCGCTGAGGCGGCGCAGTTCCTCCATCGCGTGAGAGACGCCGTGGCTCCGCGGGGCCGTCTCTTGATCGGCATCGACCTCCGGAAGAGTCGGGCGATCCTGGAGCGCGCCTATGACGACGCGCAGGGCGTCACCGCTCGGTTCAATCGGAACATTCTGGTCCGCATCAACCGCGAACTCGGCGGCCACTTCGACCCGCAGACATTCGCACATCGCGCCGCCTACGACGAAGACGGAGGGCGGATCGAGATGTACCTCGTGAGCACGCGTCCGCAACAGGTGCGGATCGACCACCTCGGTCTCGACGTTCAATTCAGCGCCGGGGAATCCATTCATACCGAAGATTCCTACAAGTACTCGCCGGCCGAGATCAGGTTATTGGCGAAGCGGGCCGGGTTTCGTCTCGAACAGACGTGGCTTGACAACGCGCGTCGATTCAGCCTCAACGTGCTCGCCCCGTGAAATCGCGTGACCGGCCTCTCCTCACTGCAGGTAATCGAACACGTTGTTGAGTGATTCGGCGAAGGTGGGATGGGCAAAAATGCCGTTTTGGAGCGCCGTGTAGGGGAGATGCCCGAGCATCGCGAGCTCCACCATGCTCATCAGCTCGCCGCCCCCGACGCCCAGGATCGCACACCCCAGGATTTGGCCGGTTGTAGCCTCCACCACGATTTTCATCAACCCGCGCGTCTCCGCTGATTCAATGGCGCGGGCCACGTACGCCATGGGCATCTTGGCAACCCGGACCGCGCGTCCCTGACTCCGTGCCTCCTGCTCGCTCAGCCCGACGCGACCCAACTCGGGGTCCGTGAAGACCGTGTACGGAATGAGCCGCCCTCGCGTGGTGCTGTTGCCGCCTTTCAAGAGATTGTTCTCGAGGATGCGGAAGTCATCATACGAAATATGCGTAAATGCCGGCCCGCCTTTCACGTCGCCCAAAGCATACACGCCCGGGACGCCCGTTTCGAGACGCTCGTTCACCTGCACGTATCCCCGTGCATCGGTCTGCACGCCCGCCGCGGCCAGGTTCAAGCGATCGGTGTTGGGGATCCGACCGGCTGCAACCAGGAGATGGGAGCCTCCCACGGCACGGGCGCCGGACGCTCCGTCCGACCGGACGGTCACGTCGATCCCGCGCCCTGCGGCCGGGGCTGCGCGCTCCACATCCGTTGCCAGCAGCACCTCAATCCCGTCCTCGCGCAGGATCTTGGCGAGTTCCTCGGCCACATCCGCGTCCTCACGGCTCAACAGCTGCTTGCCGCGGTGGATGATCGTCACGCGGCTCCCGAAGCGGCGGAACATCTGGCCAAACTCGAGCCCGACGTAGCCCCCTCCGATCACCAGCAAGTGTTCGGGCACCACCTCCAACTCCATCACCGATGTCGAGTCCAGGGTCGGGACTTGCTCAAGCCCTTGGACGGCCGGGCGTCCGGGCCGGGCTCCGGTGTTGAGAAAGACCGCATCTCCGGTAAGTACCCGCCGTTCACCGCCCATGAGGTGGACGTCGACGGTTTTCGGTCCGATGAAGCGCGCCTCGCCCATGAGCAGGTCGAGCCGTTCCGTGCCGCGGAGGCTTGCTTCGCCGCCCCGGCGCCACTCATCGACGATGCTCCGCTTCCGCTCTCGGACGCCGGCGAGATCGACATCGACCACCCCCGTCCGAACGCCGTAGTCCCGCGCTCGATGGGCTAGGTAGGCTACCCGGGCGCTTGCAACCATGGTCTTTGTAGGAGTGCACCCGACGTTCACACACGTGCCGCCCACATGCTCTCGCTCGATCACGGCGGTCTTCCGGCCGGCCGCGGCAAGCGCCTTGGCCAATGGATTGCCTCCTTGCCCGGACCCGATCACGATGGCGTCATAGCGCAGCGCGTCAGACATGTAAACGCCTCCTCTCCCACCCCGACCGTGTTGCGAGCCACACCTGCACCGCGTTCACGGTATCTTGCTTCGGCTGATTCGAGTTGCTCGGCGGCCGGGCGATCTGCCCTGTGTGGCGGGCTCACTCCAACACCAGGCTCGTTGACACGAGGATGTCAGGACATGGTGCGAACCGAGCGGCCCCACCCCACTGTATCAGGGCACGTGCTCACTCGCTATAAGTTGGCTTACACTGACCCGCTTGGCTCCGGTGAGACGCTCTTGAAGCAGTAATCGGTATCCGGAACCCCCTGACACAAGCGTCGACACGGGCGCGGTTAGTGGCCGTGCGATCCGAGGAGCAAGCGCGGTCCGGCTTTCCGCGCCACGACATACCCGAGCAGTACGAGAAGGTACCCGGCGATCAACAGCCCCGCGGCGGCCGCGGTCGTGGTCTGGACATACATGTTGGCCAGGAGGACAAGACTGCCGGCCGCGACCAATCCGGTGGCACGCCACCCCGCTCGAATCACTCCGATCAGCATCAAGGCGATGGAAACGACCAGCAGCGGGACGGCGATCCGGTCGAGAAAAGCCAGCAGCGCGGTACCACCTTGCGCTTGGCCCATACTCCCCATGGATCCCATACCGGCCATACTACTCTGGCGAACAAGGGCGCTACCGGCCGTACCCGCCAATCCGGCCGCCAGCGAGACGATCATGCCGGCGCAACTCACGACCGCGCCGGCGCCGCCCACATACTGGCATGCTCGCTCACGCCGCGTCAGCATGTCTCCAACCCTCCCCGCCGAGTGCGCCGCGTGCACCGCGCAGCCCGTTCTTTCAATATTTCCTGGTTACTCGCTGTTTCCGACATCGCTTCATTAGCCTCGTGTCCGACGGCACGCCGCCTCGGGATCGCACATGTCGCCTGCGCTACCCGTGTTGGGGCTCCGAGGCGGAGTCCGATGAGAAGGAAACTCGCGAAGAGTACCGCAGAAGCGGCGTACAGCCAGACGATATGTTGCCGCAACGCGACCCCGACCGCTGTACCAGTTAAAGCAAGGAGGACAATGAGCGGGAAATGGCAGGGGCACACCGCCGCCGAGAGCCACAACCACGCGACGCCGCGGCGCTTTACGCTCGAGTCAGGTGCAGGGGCCACGCGGCTTCTCCCTTAGTGGGCTGCGAGCGCCGGCCCGCGCCTCGGCACCCGCCCGAGCGCGAACGCCATGAGCATCCCAACCGCCATCACTACCGCGGTGGTCCAGTAGATTTCCTGGTAGGTCGTCACCGACGTCACCACGAGCATGGTGCCGAGCGTGCCGAGCCCGAGCGGACGCCCCATGTTGTGCGACAGGTTGAAGATGCCCGCAGCTTCCCCGGCTTGTTCGGGCGCCACATATCCCAGGGCCGCCTGCGCCGTCGGGCCGATCGGCAAACCCATGCCGCTGCCGGCGATCGCGAGCGTCCAGAACAGATAAATGTAGGCCGTGTCGATCTGGACGAGGGCAAGGAGCACAAAGCCCACGGCCATGAGCGCGAAGCCGACGGCCCACGGCCACGTCTCGCCGTAGCGGGCCGTGAGGCTCCCGCCCCAGATGCCGAAGACGAGCGACGCCGCCGTCGCCGGCGAGATCGCCAGAGCCGCCTGGAAGGCGCTCCAATGGCGCACGTATTCGAGGTAGAGCGGCACCATAAACATCGCCGAGAACATCCCGATGCAAATGAACAACGTGCCGATATTCCCGAGCGCAAACCGCCGGTTAGCGTACAAGGACAGGTCCAGGATCGGCCGCGCCGCGGTGCGCTGCCGGATCAGCAGGACCAGGAGTCCTGCCAGAAAGACCGCCCACAGGATGCTCACAAGCCCTCCGGCACCCATCCCGCTCGACCCCGGCGACGCCTGGGACGCGCCGCCCATCGTGAGGCCGCTCAGGTTGAGCGCGACGATGAACGCGGAGAGGCCGAACAGCACCGCGAGTCCGCCCCCCCAGTCCACACGCCGATCGCGAGTTTCCGCGGCCGGCTCAGGCACGGTCAAACCCCACAGCCACGCGATCGCGCCGAGGGCCGCGAATGGCCAGAAAACCCCCTTCCAACCCAGCCACGCATCGAGCAGTCCGCCGACCACCGGGCCGGCCATCGTCCCGGTGAGAACGCCTCCCGCCCTCCAGATGGACAAGGGCAGCGCCTGGTGACCCTCCGGGAAGGCAAAGGTGATGAATGCAATGGATACAAGGATCATGCCGCCCCCGATCCCCGCCAGCACGCGGTACGTGAGCAAGAGCGGCATGCTGGTCGCCGCGGCGGACAGCGCCGAGAACACCGTGAAGATCGCCAGCCCCCAGAGGAACATCGGCCTGTGGCCCCAGGCGTCGGCCAGCTTGCCCACAACCGGCAGGATCACCGCGTATGGCAGAAGGTACGCCAACGGCAGCCAGATGATGTCCACCGGCGTCCCGCGCAGGTGCTTGAGAATGTCCGGCAGCGCCGTGGCCAGCGTGCTGGCATTGAGGTTCGCCAGCAGGGTGGCCAGCGTCGTCACGGCCACGATCGACCACGCACCACGCTTCAGCTGATCACTGGCGACCATTGGGCATCCCTCCTAACGTCGAACCATCATGTGCGGACGCCCCCGCTCCGGCCAACTGCCACGCTACACCTTCCGCCGACCGGAAAGTCAAGGCCCTACGCAGCCGTGTGGCCGCTGCGTCCCGATCCGACCCCGGCCCGGGCCCAGCTCGGCAAATTCCAGAGGACGTACCCCGTGTTGTAGACGAGCAGCGCTGAGCCCGAGCAGCAGGCTCGAGGGTCAGGTGGGACACAGGCCCCGCTCTCTGAGCGCGTCCCACGTCAACGGGTGCTTAAACATGCTCCGTTCCTCCTCGCAAACCGGACCGCCGCCGATCTCGCGCTCGCGCTATCGCGTCGGGGTCGACACCGGGATGGTGTCAACCACCCGAAAACCCCGCTCGATGATCGCGGTCCGGATCCCGTCCGGATCGGCGATCCCCTCCCGATAGTTCACGGTGACGGTCTGCCGGGCAGGATCGCCCGCGACGTCCTCCACGCCCGGGAGCCTGCAGCTGGCGTCCTTGATGGACTCCAGGCAGTGGTCGCAGTGCATGTTCGGAATCGTGAGGGTCATCTGCGCGGGCCGGCGCGCTCGGTCGCCGGCCGGCATGCGGCCGCGCATCCCGGGCAGCAGCCGCCCGGCGAACGAGTTCGTGAGCACCGTGCTGACGCTCAGCAGCATCGCGGCCATCGCCCACACGGGCGGCAGGAGGCTGGTTGTGGCCAGCGGCACGCCGATCCCATTGAAGGCCAGCGCCAGGGTGAGATTTTGGACGGTCTTCCGGTACGAGGCCTTTCCTATATAGTAGGCGTCCGCGACCCCGCCCAGCCGCTCGCCGATCAGTACCACGTCCGCCGACTCGATCGCGATGTCCGTGCCTGCGCCGATCGCGATCCCCACGTCGGCCTGCATGAGCGCGGGTGCGTCGTTGATTCCGTCGCCGACCATCGCAACCCGGTAGCCCTGCCGCTGCAGGTCCCGCACCACGCCGGCCTTGTCCTGGGGGAGCACCTCCGCCCGGTACTCTGTGATCCCCACCTGCCGCGCCACCGCCCGGGCGGTGCGCTCGTTGTCGCCCGTGAGCATCACCGGTTCCAGCCCGGCCGCGCGGATCCGCTCGACCGCCTCGCGCGCATCCGGCTTGATCTGGTCGGCGATCGCGATGACGCCCGCGGGCGTTCCATCCAGAACCGCCACCACCACCGTATTGCCGGCCTCCTGCAACGCCGTCACAGGCTCGCGGGCCGGTCCGAGATCCACCCCCTCCGCCTCCACGAATCGGGGACTCCCGACCGTGACCCGGCGCCCCTCGACCGAGGCGGTGACTCCCTTGCCGGGCACGGCCTGGAAGTCTCCGGCAGACGGCAGTAGAACGTGCTGCGCCTGCGCAAAGTCCACGACGGCGCGCGCAAGCGGGTGCTCGGATGCGCTCTCCGCCGCCGCCGCCAGGCGGAGGACCTCATCCCTCGTAGAGCCCGCAAGTGCGAGCACGTCGGTGACGGCCGGCTCGCCGCGCGTGATCGTCCCCGTCTTATCGAGCACGACCTTCCCGACGTCCTTGAGCACCTGGAACGCCTCCGCGGACCGCATCAAGATGCCCCGCTCGGCCGCCATGCCGCCGCCCCGGATCAGGGCCAGCGGCATCGCCATGCCCAAGGCGCACGGATAGCCCATGACGAGGACGGCCAGGGCGGCAAAGACGGCGCGCGTCCAATCGGGAGTGCCGGCCGCAATCCACGCTCCCAGCGTCCAGATCAAGACGGCGAGGCCGGCGAATCCGAGCACGGCCGGTACGTATACCGCCAGCACCCGGTCGACCAACACCATGATGCCCGGCTTGAGCGCCCGCGCTTCTTCCACCTGCCGGGCGACCTGCTGGAGGAAGCTCTCTTCGCCGATCCTGGTGACGCGCACAAGCAGCGTGCCAGTCTGGTTGACCGAGCCGCCGATGACGGCATTCCCGGGCTCCTTCTCCACGGGGAGCGACTCGCCGGTCACGAGGCTCTGATTCACGCCAGAAGCGCCTTTAACGACCTCGCCGTCCACCGGGATTGACTCGCCGGGCCGAACCCGGACGAGGTCCCCGACCGCGACCTGTTCAATCGGGACCTCCTCTTCGCGTCCGTCGCGCACGACGCGGGCAGTCGAGGGCACCAGGGCCAGGAGCTTCCGGACCGCCTGGGAGGCTCGTGTCCGGACCAGCAGCGATACGTACCCCGACAGCAGGTGGTAGGTCGTGATGAACACCGCGACCCCGAAGAAATCGGGCATCGGAAACGTCCGGTCGAAATAGCCCACGACGCCGCCGGCGAGCCCCGCAAACGCCCCGAACTCCAACAGGACGTGCTGGTTGAGGATGCCGCGGCGCAGGCTGGCCCACGCCATCGTGAGGATGTGCCAGCCGGGGCCGAAGACCGTCAGCAGCGCGAGCGAGGGCATGAGCCAGGACAGCACGGGCCAGGCTCCGGGCATGCGAAGCACGCCCAGCCACATGAGGAGCATCGCCCCGAACGCCACAACCGTGAAGGCGACCGCGGTAAACAGGTTGTTCCGCTGGCCCCGGAGCTCGGCCTCGTCCTCTTCGAACGTACGAACTTTCTTGGCGTCGCGGACGGTATAGCCGAGCTCCAGCAGGATCTCCTTGAGCTGCTCCGCCGCGACCTTGGCCGGCTCGTACTCGATCAGGGCCTCCTCGTGCGCCAGGTTGACGCTCACCTTGCGCACCCCGTCCATCCGGCCCATCGCCTTCTCGATGCTGGCGACGCAGAAGGAGCAGGACATCCCGCCGATCTTGAGCTGCAGCTTCTGGACGCCGTCCCCGCGCGCGAACGCGTCAGGCGTGTTCGTCCGGGCCGCGAGGTCCTTCCGGCGGTCCGGCGTGTAAATACTCATGACATACCCTCCAATGCTCGTTCGGCCGTCCAGTTACACCTGGTAGCCGAGCTGCTGGAGCTTGGCCTTGACCTTGTCCGCGCTCACACGGACCGGATCGAAGGTCACCGCCACGCGCTGGGTCTCGTGGCTGGCCTGCACGTCTTGAATCCCGGGGAGACGCCGCAGGGCGTTCGTGATGCGCTCCTCACACCCCGCGCAGTGGATTTTCAGTTCTCCTGTCACCGTGTACCTCACCGCTTCCGCCATTGCCTCTCCTCCACGCTGAGTTTCCGCCACGGGTCGATGCCGGCTCGCGGCTTCATCGCGAACGTACACCCTCCAGCGGCTGGAAAGTCAAGCGCGATTGTGGCCGGTTAGCCGCAGCATCAGGGAAGAGGGAACGCGTGAACGGGACCGGCCTGGAGCCGTATGACGCCGCCACTCAATGACGCTCTGCGCCGGCCGTCTTGAGGAGTTGTTTGTTTTCCAGGATGTGGCAAAAGCGGGCCCGCGCGGCCAGCTCCTTGGTGGGGATCTTGACCGCCGCGCGCTGAAGGCGCCTCAGATCCTCCGCCAGCATCCTCAATCCGCGGATACGCCCCTGCATCTCTTTCACCTTCGCGTCCAGGAGCCTCAAGACATACGGGCACGGGGCCACGCCGCGGTCGCGAAACGCGAGGACTTCCTTGATCTCGTCCAGTGTGACCCCCAACGCCCGGGCATTGCGGATGAACTCAAGCCGCTCCACGTCCGCGTCGCCGTATTGCCGGTATCGCGACGGCGAGCGGGCCGCGGGCGGCAAGACTCCGGCCTCTTCGTAGTATCGGATCGTCTTGGGGTTGACCCCCGTTCTTCTGGCCAACTCACCGATCAGCATAATCTCCTCCTGTGCCTCCCGTGCCTACTTAAACATCTACACCTTCCAGTGATGGGAAGGTCAAGATGGCCCCGGCTGGGGCGCGGAGCATGGCGGATTCCCAGAGACTGGGGCCGCTCGCCCAACTCCGAGGTGCCGTCGGGGTTGGGGGCTCACGCGGTGCGAATCGCGTGGGACCGCTGGGCGCCTCACATCGGCGAACTGTGTGACACGAGGCGCTCACTCCGGGAAAGTGCGTGAACGCGGAGGAGCCCCTGGATGCTCGCGCCCAGTTCGTGAGTGGATTAGCCTGTGCGCTGACGAGCGTGATCGACGTCCTGCGAGTTTCCGAAATTCGACCGCAGAGATTTGCGGCCAATTCGTCGTAGGACCATCGAGGTCGACTACGCCTATCTTCTGTTCATTGCCCTCGTGGCGCTCGGAGTGGGCAACGCCGCAATGGCGTTCGCGGCGGGCCGGCCCTGAGATCGAGGGGACGATTGCGGGTAAAGGAGGTTGTGCTGCAATGGCAACGACGATGATGACCGTTTCGGATATTTCCTGTGAGCACTGTGAGGGAACGATCAAGAACGCGCTCGTGTCCGCCCCGGGCGTTCAAGCCGTGGCGGTGGACATCCCTGCCAAGCGGGTGCGGGTGACGTACGACGTATCGCGCATCGACACCGAGCAGATCAAGGAGATCCTTCGCAACGAAGTCGCCGAACAAGACAAGCCCGCCTCCCGGGCGGTCCCACCGGCGGGCCGCGGGCCGGTCGTCCGAGTCCCGGGGCTCGGACGACCGGCGTCTCCGAGGGTCGCGAGTGGCCGCTAATGACCGCCGCTCGTCGACGGGGGATACGGCAGCTGTTGTTCGCCTGACATCTGCGCGTCCTCGTGCGTGGTCTGTGACAACACGACCGGCTGTACTGTGGAACGCGATGTATTGTCGTCCGCGAACGCCGCGGACGCGCCGGCGAGCATCGTTCCCAGCAACGCGACTGCGAGAAGGTGTCGCATTCGGGGTCCCTCCTTCCTCAGTGCTGAAGAGCAGCGCGCGCTTTCTCTCCGCTCTCGACTTGCACCCCATGCTAACCCGCGCAGCGTAACAAACATTCCAGATTTGATGCCCTTTCATGAATTCGTTACGCGAGAGCAGCGTGTAGGATGCAGACACCCACGAGCGGTTACTCTGCGACGCTTACCTTGCCGTGAGTCTCAGTGACGTTCTATGCGGCGTTCAGTCCCCAGTCGTATGGCCGATAGACCAGGCGCGCATGCGCGCCGCGCCTGCCAAGCCATTTTCGGCGCTCGTCGTCCGGGAGGTATCGAAGGAGGAAGCTCCGCACACCGGCGGTTCCGCCAAAGTCGCCCGCGAACCACCGAAAGATCTGCGAAACCGCGAGGGCGTTTCGGCGGTAATCTACCGACGCGTCGCTCGCGATGAAACTCCGCGCCGCGAGATCGAGTTGATCATCGATCTGGTCGTCACGATAGACGCCGACTGGCGGGCACGAGCGCGTCCCGCAATTGAGCGCGAAGTGCACGCGTACGTCGGGCGGATGAACGACCAGCGCGCTGCGCGGATCTCGGGGTGCGAACTGCGGGCCCGGAAGGTACGGATGTCCCCGATTGCCCCGCAAGATGCCGTGCTCGATATCGTCGCAACAAAACCGACAGCCGCCCACGAGGTACGCGGCTCGGCGGAAGAACGCGAGGCGCCCTGCCCGGCCCTCGGTCACGCTGCCCCTGACGCCAAACGAGATTACGGCATCAATAACGAGCGCGTTGTACAGGTTAATCCAAAATGCGAGTCGTGCCTCACGCGAGGGCAGCGTCGTGAAATCCAGCACCCGCAGGGACGCGCTGTGAATCGTCCGATACCGTTCATACTCCGGCAGGCTCATTAGGCTGGCATAACGTACGCGGGTGCCCTGGGAGTCCACCCCGACCCCGACGAGGTTACAAACGGCTCGCTTAAGGGACGCCGCGACGGTGGAAGCGTTCTCAACCCGGGGCGTGCCGCCCGCGGTGTTCAGTACCGCGCGGGAATCAATACCGAGGAGGCCGTCGAGTGCGGCATTGCGCGAAACCACGAGCATATCGGCAAGGGCCATGGGACGAGGACGCGGATTCGCGAATCAGATACGAAGCCCGGACACGAAGACGTATCGCGCCCGGCCGTCGGCGATCCAGCGGCGGGCCTCCTCGAGCCAGCCACGAAGCTCCGCGGGCTCAAACGGGAGGCCGGTCAACACTCCCACGGTCCGGGCAAGGGCGGCGAGCGGCAGGAGCCGGACCGCTCGCCGCACTGCGTCCGTCAACGCCCACGTTGCATCCTTGATCGCCACGTCGGCAAACCCCGCATCGATGAGAAGACGCCGATACTCGTCGACCGGTTCGGCGCCGGCAAGGCACGCGACCCAGGCGCCCAGACCCTGAATCTCCTGGGGAAGGGGCTGTTCCAGCGCCACGTCGGCCACGCCGAGCCGGCCGCCCCGCCTGAGCGCGCGGTGAATGGACGCGGCCGCGGCGCTTTTGCGAGGCATGAGGCTCAGCGAGCACTCGACCACTATCGCATCGAACTGCGCATCGCGGACGGGGAGAAACTCCGCATCACCGGCAACGACCGAAATCGCTCCCCGGGTCATGAGACGAGCCTCCCGGGCGGTCTTAACGCTGTAGTCCAGTCCGGTGACACGGCAGCCAAACGTGCGAGCGAGATGGGCGGCTGGCTGTCCGGGCCCGCAGGCCACATCGAGGACCCGCTCGTTGCGCCCAAGATGGAGCCAGTGACCCAGTTCTTCCGTGCATCGGAGACCGCCCGGATGGAGCACCCCACCGCACAGCCCCCGCAGGAACGGCGCTTCGTAGAATCGGGCGCAGCACGACTTCACCTGTTCGGTCGCGGCGGCGCCGTTCGCGGGGTCGTCCCGCGAGGGGACCGCCGCGCGCGCGTTTGCGCCGCGACTCGCGAGGTCAGCCATCCGCGCGCACCGTCCCCTGCGCGAGACCGTGCAACACTTGCTGTCGGTAGCCCACCGTATTGTAGGCGCAGAACGGCACCAACCGCCCGTCGGGCAGCAACTCGTGGATGCAGCACTTCATGACGCGACGCACCTCAAACGTGTGTGCGTCCATAAACCCGGTCACGTTGATCATAAAGACCCGGTCCAGCAGCGTGGTCAAATCGTCCGGCAGCGTCAAGCCGCAGGTGGTACAGAAGCTCGCCAGTTGCTTTGTCGAGCCGCCCACGCTGCTCGCCGACAGCAGGCCCTCGAGAGCACGGCGAACGTCGAGATCGATCGCGGGCAAGGTGCGATTGGCGTAGTAGTCGATGTATGAATCCACGTCGACGATCCGCGCCAGCGGGGTTACGTGCCCGTCCAGGACGTAGGCGTAGGCGGTCGCCATGCACGTTGGATGGCAGCACGGCACCGGTGTAAAGTCCCGCACCGTGTACATCCCCTGCGTTTGTGCCTCGATGGCGTGCAGCACGTCCGGAAGGGTAAGACGGTCCAGCGGCGTCACCGGAAAATGCCGGCCTTCAAGAAAGATCGGCTGGAAGGCAATCCCGCGGACCGACGGGTGCGCCAGGCCGGCCCGCACGATCGCCCCGATTTCATGGTCGTTGACGCCTTTGGCCACGGTGGCGGCAAGCACGACCTGCACGCCGTGGGCGGCCATCCGATCGAGCGCCGCCTGTTTCTCCGAACGGAGATCAACGCCGCGGATCGCGAGATGCGTCTCCGGCTCCATCCCATCGAACTGCAGGTACACGTATACGCCCAGCTCGCCGAGCCGCCGCACAAATGCCCCGTCCCTGGCCAGCCGCACGCCGTTCGTGTTCAACATCACGTAGCGGACCTCTCGGCGCTTGATCGCCTCAAGAATCTCCAGGATCTGGGGGTGGACCGTCGGTTCCCCGCCGCTTACCTGCACAACCTCGGTCACGCCCTCCTGCTCCATGAGGCGATCGAGCATGCCTTCGACCTGGGCGAGACTCAGCGAGACCGCGGGGACGTCCCCGGCACTCATGAAGCAGACGGGGCATCGCAGATTGCACGCGGAGTTGATTTCGAGGATCGCAAGACACGTGTGCTGCTGGTGCTCCGTGCAGAGGCCGCAGTCATGCGGACAACCATGTTGCACCGCCATCGCCCGGTGTGGGGGAATGAGGCCCGGCCGATTGTACTGCTGCGCATGAAGATACCACGTCAGGTCCGAGGAGAGCAACGCTTCGGTCCACCCGTGCTCAGGACAGCGCTTGCGCAGGATGACCCGGTTGTCCCGGGCGACAACCTCGGCGTCGACGACCTGCCGGCACGTGGGACACAGGCTGCGGCTCGTGTCCAGAAAGAGATACGGCGCAACGGTTTTGGCGACCACGGGCCCCTACCACGTCGTTAGTCTTCATTCGACAGCATAAAACCAATCTGCAAAGACTGTATATGCTTAGCCGTCGCAGAAGATGTAATCTAGCACACACACTCCTCGGCAGTGTCAATGCTGGTTGACATCTCCTCGAGGGAAATTTTCGACGTCCCGGGGACGCCCACCCATCTCCCCCACTGCCGGCCAACCGCACACCGACCCGACCGGCAATCGAGGGCGTCGCGCGCACAGCCTAGATCGTCGGCCGGGAACGTACCCGGATAGACAGCGTGCCTGTCTCACGTGTTTAGGGACCGCCCCGGACGGGTAGGTGCCAGGTAAGAGCATACAGGGGAGTCACGCCATGTGGACCGCTCTCGGTCAACATGCCACCGTCCTCCTCGTGATGGCCGCGCTCGCGGCGCTGGCTGTAGCCGAGTTCGTCCTCGTTGCGAGCGGCACGTTGCCGTTCCCCGCTGCGAATGTTGGGGACCAAGATCCGTATCTCTGGTCTCTCTACGCCATCGACGCCGATTCGCACACTTGGGCCACGTACGTGGCGCCCGAGTACGCCCCCGCACCGGTCCCCGGTGAGCGTGTTGGCGAAGGAGAAAGACGAACCGTTGATGACCAAGCCGCACAGACGCGAGCCACACCGTCTCGTGGCACGGTGGACAACCCTGCCCTCCAAGGGTAATCTTTCGCAGCGCGATCTCTGTCTAGGACGGAACTTCGGAAGAGGAAATAGACCATGACCGCGAGTCGCGCCCGGTCTCAAGACGGACTCGGCCTGCGGCAATCTCCTCAAGCGCCATGGACACAGGGTTACCGCTCGCGATATCGACCATCGGCAACGCCCCTTCTTTCAATTGCTGCGCTCTCTTCGCGACACCATTGATCAACGCGAACTTGTTATCAACCCTGGCCAGCAGCGATTCGAGCGTAGGATTGGTCAACGCCATGGCAGGTCCTTTCTGCACCGCACGCCGACGATGCGTGGGGCACCCTTCACTCACCCGGCTACACCTTTTGATTTTCCCAGAAACCCCATCGAGTTCATGCCTGACGTAGGCGCTGACGTGGTCAAGGCCTCCAGCCGCACCCCGATCTTTGCCGTCTATCAACGGGACGGCGAAACGCGATCGTCGACCTAACCTCGGACGTGCAGCGCCGCGGACCTCCGCGGAGCCACTCCTATTGACCGGCGGCCGCGCGCCCGCGCTTGGTCCGGCGTTTGAACGGCAGACTCAACAGCACAACTTCCTTTCGCAAAGCTTCGAATTCGGGATCTTTGTGCGCCAGCACAGCGCCACGCAATTTCGCGGTCGCGGCGATGAGCGCGTCCGCAACAGACAGCGCATGCGTCGCCTTCAGACGTGCGGCCTGCAGCAACGTCTTTTCGTCCGGATACAGCCATTCCAATGGGTAGGCCTTTACAAGGGCCGACAGCATGACGGCTTCGTCCTCGCCCTTCTCTCGGAGGGCCGTGTAAAACAGTTCCATCAGCGTAATCGAGCAGGCGAAGGCTTGTAGGCGTCCGGTTCGGGAGCCCCGCAATAGGCGCTCTACCTCATCGGAGCCCTCCTCGTCGTCGACAAGGGTCAGGATCGCCGATGTATCAAGAACGTAGCGATCATCCACGCAGACGTTCACGCCGGCGCTCCCTCAGGAGCGCCGCCCGAAGGCCCTTAGCGATTCCGCGTGAAGCGGCGATAGGGTCGGCGGGAAGTGGGACCACGCGGATGCTTTGCCCATCGTCCACCCACTCCAATTTCGTGTTCGGCTTGATTTGGTGTGCGCGCCGCAACCTCGCCGGAATTACCGTTTGGCCTCTCGCCGTCACCGTGCTTCTCACTCACCTCACCCTCCTCCCGTCCTCGCCGCAAATAAAGTACAATACATTCTGAAGCAATGCAAGACGTTTATCCGAAAAAGCATGTACACTTCCCGACAAAGCATGTACCCCCAGCTTGCTTGGGCTCGGATCGCCAATCGAGCGGCGGACCGATTGAGTCGGGCGTAGTTGTCGCGAGGCCGAAACAGCGCGACGCCTCCGTCGACGGTCCGATGCGCCTTGAAGCCTTCAAAGAGCGTCTGTCCGTAATGCAAGGCACTCGGCGCCGGAGGCAGCGGCATCGGACTGTACGGCAGAATTGTCGGTGTCTCCCACCGGCCGCCCCGATAGTCCGCGACGAGCACGTGATCGCTGAACACGGTGCCAAATGGGCTCTCCTCGCGCACCCGTTCGGACAACCGGGACGAAGACACGCGGGTGACCGGTATGTCGCCGGGTGCCGGCGCCACCGCACCCGGATGAAGCGCCACAGCGTCCTTGGGCCGCATGCTCATGCCTGATTTCCAAGCAGGGCCACGACGTCGACTTCTATCGCGGCCGTCAGCGGCAAGCCGCTGACGGCGATAGTGGAGCGAGCGGGAGTGTGCCGCCCAAAGTGCTCGGCGCAGATCTGATTCACGATCTCGAACTGCCCCATATCGGTGAGATAGACGGTCGCCTTCACGACATGCTCCAGCGAGGTGCCGGCGGCTTCCAGGACGGCCTTTAGATTGTCGAGCACGCGTCGCGCTTGAACATCAACTCCGCCCTGGACGAGCTCTCCGGTCGCCGGGTGCAGCGCGACCTGCCCGGCCGCAAACAGGAATCCGTTGGCGACGATCCCCTGGGCATACGGACCCCGCGCCTGCGGTGCGTTCGGTGTCGCAACGATGTGCATCTCTGCCTCCTCAAACCTCACGGCCCGCACGCCCCCGACCATAGCCGGGACGTCGGGTAATGACTTGGGATGCCTCTTCCCTACACGATGGCGAAGTGCGGCCCCAGGCGCTACGAGCGTCGCCGGTATGCGGCGGGCCACGTCCCGAATACCCGCCGGAACGCCCGGCTGAAACTCGATTCGGAATTGTAACCGGCGCGCTCGGCGACTTCAGCAATACTCTGTGTCGTCTCACGCAGCAGCTCCGCGGCTCGGTTCATGCGGTGCCGCAGGATGTAGCGTAGGGGTGGTTCACCGACGAGTCGCGCGAACTGAAGCGCGAATGCCGTGCGGGACATTCCGGCACGCCGGGCGAGCGTCTGAATTGTCCAATCCGCCTCCGGCCGCCCGTGGATGCCGGACAGCGCCGCGCCGATTCGCGGGTCTCTCAGTGCCACCGCGAAGCCGTTCTCCTTCGCCTCCGGTGACGCGAAGTAGGCTCGGATGGCTTCAATGAACAGGATATCAGCCAGGCGCGCAATCACGCTGTCGCCGCCCGGCTGGGGAGCGAGCGACTCGCGTGTCAAGAAGCCGAACATCGTTCGAAGCCACGTGTTCACGCCCGGGCTCCGTCCCCGCAGATGAATCACCGAAGGCAATGCCGCCAGCAGCGGGTTGCCAACGCGCTCCTCAAACCGAAACCCGCCACAGACCAGCGTGGTCGGTCGTCCGCGCCCCCCTCCGCGCAGGATGCCGCGATCGTCCGTCGGTGCATGCTGGATAAGATCCTCGAGACGCGTCACCCTCGATCCGGGGGCATCGCGAACCGCGTGTGCGTTGCCGTGTGGCAGCACGACGAGGTCGCCGGCACGCAGCGGCTTCTGCTCCGGGACGGTGTCGACGTCGAGGTATCCGCGGCCGCGAAGCACGATGTGGAAGGTGGCGAAATCCCGGCCGGTCACGGAGAACCCCCACGGCGCCCGCAACTCGGACCGGCACAGAATGATGCTGCGAAAACGCGCTGCCCGCAACAGATCGCTGAGGGCATCCGGCTGCATGGCCGCCGCGAAGCGTCGCATCACCGCTGTTATCATCCGCCGCGCTGCACTTGTCAATTCGCTGAACGAACTGTCGAATAAATTGAACGCCGAGTCATGGACCGGTCGCGCGGCGGCTTGCTACGGTGACGGCGCCCCCAGATTGGACGACCATGAGGAGGCGCCGGGATGGCCGACGCGTTGCACGTCGTTCAGGAGTACATGCAGGCGATCGGACGCGGCGATACCGCGTCAGCGAGAAAGTGCATGCACAGCGATTTTTGGTTCAAGGGACCGATCGATACGTTCCGCGCACCCGAGCCATACCTCGAAGCGCTGGCCAAACTTCACAAGATCGTCAAGCGCGTCGAGATGAAGAAAGTCTTCGTGGACGGTCCTGACGTGTGTGCGCTTTACGATCTTGTGACAAACACGCCGGCGGGAACGGCGTTCGTGGCGGAGTGGTACCGGGTGAAAGAAGACCGAATCGCGTCAATCCAAGTGGTGTTCGACGCCCGCCCCTTCGCGGCGATGTTCGGCGAGAAGTAAGCGCCGCGGCGCAGGAGGAACGATGTCGGCGGCAACGAGGACCGCGCACTTCTCGCGATACACGTTTGACTTTCTTCGCCAGCTCAAGGGCCAGAACAACCGGCCGTGGTTTCAACGCAACAAAGGCCGCTACGTATCCGACGTGCGGGACCCGGTCCTTCGCTTCATCGCCGCGGCCGGCCCGGGGCTGAAAAAGATCAGTCCGCACTTCGTCGCCGATGCCAGCCCGACGGGCGGCTCCATGATGCGCATCTACCGTGACATCCGGTTTTCTAAGGACAAGACCCCCTACAAGGCGGGCGTCGGCGTTCACTTCCGGCACGCCCGCGGCGGTGAGGGCGCGAGCCCGGCGTTCTACCTCCGCATCGAGCCGGACAATTCGGCCGTAGGCGGCGGCATCTGGCGCCCCGAGCCTCGCGCGCTGGCCCGCATCCGCGACGCCATCGCGGCACATCCCAAGCAGTGGGCCCTCGCCACGTCCGGGCGGGAGTTCCGGTCGGCGTGCGGGATGGGCGGCGAGTCGTCGCACCGGCCTCCGCGCGGCTACGATCCCGCCCACCCGTTCATCGAGGACATCAAGCGCAAGGATTTTGCCGTGAGCACGGGCTTCTCAGACGCTCAGGTGTGCGGCTCGGACTTCATGGCAGCGTTTCTCGACGTGCTTCGTATCTCGGCGCCTTTTATGAAGTTCCTGACGGAGGCGCTCGGCCTACCTTTCTAAACCATCCCCCGAGCGGCCACGTGTGTATAACCTGATCCTCCGCACATGCGCGCGATGTCGGTGAACGGTGCGCCGCCGGCTGGTCCAAGTTCAAAAGCTGTGGGCTGTTGGATCTGTTGGAGGCGACGCCGCCCCCAGCCGCCAAGGCCCACAATACGATGACCGCCGCCGACCGTGGCAGGCCGGGACGACGTCGCGCTTCAACCGGCCTTTCGCGGCTGGGCGAGCGGCAGATCCAGTTCCACACGGTCGTGCAATACCTTAGGCTTGATCCGACCGCGATCGCCACGTTCAAGGCGGACAAGTCCGTAGCCTTCCATCGTCCTCAGGGTGCGCGACAGATTGGATTTTGCCCTCCCCGTAAGACGTGCCAAATCGTCAAGCGAGCCAGGCGTCTTTTCGGCGATGACACGGAGCAACTCACGGTTTCCGGCCGACAGGACTTTGGCGAAGGACTCTGTCGAAGTGAACCAGATTCTCGGTTCATTGAGTCTGATGCGGCGCTCGCCACGCGCAACCGCCATTGTGCGAGCCTTCATCTCCTTGTAGCTGGCGATGCCGACTCTCAACGTCGTCATGAGAGCACTCCCCTTTCTCGCAACATCGCATCCACCGCAGCCCAGAAATCGGCCAGTAAGGTAGGTGCATCCCGGTACTCGTAGGCTCTGAGCGTCCGCAACCGATGTTGATGATCCTGCGGTCCACTTCGCCATCGTCGCCTGCGAACCGGATGTGCGTTGTCGAAACCAACCAACCGCTCGCCGTTGGGCCCGTGCAGCGTAAGTGAGTAATCGATGCCGTGCGGCTTCCTCGACGACGCAGGCACTCGCTTGACGACGAAGCGGACCCAATAGCCGCCTTTAGGATCCACTACGAGCACCTGGCCGTCGAGGTCGAGAAGCACGTCGAGACTCTGATCTCGGCCGTCCGCCACATTCTATTGTTATCACACTGAAGCAACTCAATCAAGTGGACAATGCGGCAGATGGCTGAAACACGAAGAGGACCCGCTGCGTGTACCTGAGCGGATTCTCTCCCGGAACTGGTAGCGGGGGCCCGCTACTTCAGTTGCGAGTAACGCAAGTGCTCGTCGCATAGGCCCGTAGCCCGAGCGTGATCTACCCCATTTTCGAATCTACGGTTAAATGTGGACCATCGCCCCGACCCGGGGTCCCGAGTCTCCGAAGTTTTCCGCAGCGTTTACCCCGCTGTAACACACATCGAGCTCCGGGCCAACCCGAAGTACTGGGGCGGCGCCCCGAAGGTGGGAGCGATCATCTTTCAGGAGATGCCGGAGGCGTCCGTGCGTCTGCTCTCCCTCGAGCAGGGAAAGGTGCAGCTTCTTGCTGACGTACCGCCCCAGGACGTCGCGCGGCTCCGCCACTCGGGGAATGTACGCGTCCTCACCCAGCCTGGGCTGGCTGTCGACGGCATGGGCGGGACTACATGCTGATGTCGTCCTGGATCGCGACGTTTCCCGGGCTGGCCATCCTCGTCACGGTCGTCGGCTTCAACCTGTCCGGCGACGGACTGCGCGCAGCGATCGGCGGTGCCGGAACGTAGCGCCCACCAGAACCGAGACCGGCGCAACCTCGCTGTCGTCTCGCGACCCGTGCGGTTCACCCCACCCTAATGGCAAGCCGCGTCGGGAGTGGTATGTACCACAAATATCGTACCTGTCGCGAGGACGCCAAGACGGCCTCGCCTTGCTCAATCAAACACTTCGCGATCTTCGCCCGGCGAGACGTACTCGCGTTGCCGGATGACTTCGTACAGTCCCTTCGGCAGCACCAGCGGCCGGTGCTCTTCATGGACCACCGGAGAAGGCTGCTCCAGCTCCAGATAAAGACGCGTATCCTGCCGCCACACCCGTCCCTCTCCCAGCAGGCGGTGGCTGTGGCCAGTTGCTTCCCCGTACGCGAGGACGGTGTCATCGCGTGGGCAGGCCGTCAGGGGGAGATGTAGCGCTTCGCGAAACACGAGATCACCTTGTCGGTATACCTTCATCGCTTCCTCCTCTCCTTCGCGCCATCACCGTGTGGCATCTCGGTATCGTGCCCGTTCACGTCTCCATAACGGGTAGCCACTCCTGGGCCTCCATGACAAACGTCCAAGCCACGCCTTGTGTCGGGCTTTTGATCCCCGGGGGAACTCGGAGCAGCGCCGGTCGCCCGGTGGATGCGTCCATAACGTAGACGAATGCAAGGTGCGGTATGTGGCCCATGAATGCGGGACCGGTGACGTACAAGAGAAACCCCGCAGGATCGCTCCCCATGACTCTTACGTGTCCATAGGGAGCGCATGCGAATCGCGGCGGGGCCGTGCCTTGAGGTCCGCGATCGACGAGGAGGCGCAGCCGCCGCGCGCCCGCGGTGCCAGGTACGCGCACTGGAATCTCGAAGTAGCCGCCCTCACACCATTGGGCTTGTCGCGTGGTGGTCACTTCGGTCTCGAGCACACGAATCCGAGCATACCGTTGCGCGGACTGCCGCGCCACCAGCATGGCTACGCCGACCGCCACGATTGCGCTGGCCGCGAGCGCGAGGACGACAGCACCATCCTGACTGTTCATCCGCCGGTTCGCCACATCGGGACGTGTCACTCCGCCCGACTACGGACTTACGAGCTCACCGACATCAGCATTGCCCCGCCCAGCAGCGCGAGCCCCAATGCCAAGAACGCCACCAGCGTCAACACAGTGGCCGACCCGGTGATCACGATGGCGAGAATACCTAGGGTCCCGCTGGCCATGCCTGCTAACACGTACCCGCCGCTCGCAGACGTCACGTGCTCGCGCGCGACCATGCGAGCCATGGGGCTGAGGCCCACCTCTTCGATAGCCAACGCGAGCAGCCGGTTGGTCGACCCTACGGAGTACACCAGTGCGCCTCCCAAGACAATGGCTGTAATCGATGGAAGAGAATCTGAGGCCACTCCCAGAAGCGCCAGGATTCCCAAGATCACTCCAGCGGCGCCTGCAGACTGAACTGCCGAGTACCCACCATTCTCAATCCCGGCCTCGCTGAGACGCTTCGCCTCCTCCTCGGAGAGACGGCCTGCCAGCGCGGCCACGCGGCCGGCCATTTCGCCACCGTAGCCGAGCAGGGCGAGCCCTCCCGTGATGGCAGCGATCTCCATCAGGGATTTCGAGACGATCCCGGCAAGTCCCACGATACCAAGCACGGCTGTCGCTGCGCCGGCGAACAACGCCAACCGCATGCCCATGGGTCTATCGATGAGACGAGTCACTTTCCGCCCCCCTCCTAGACTCGCCGTACGCCCCGCGTTTCAGAGAAAGGGCACCCAACCGGACCAATCGCGCCGACCAGAGCGTACGCCCCCCGCTAATGAACGCATGATAATGATCAATCGACAAACCAGAACACGGGTGCGGAAACAGTCTGGCGGCATCACGCTCCCGCTTCCTCAACCTAGCGAACGCAACGGCGAATCCAGACGTAGGTTATCACCTCGGTCTGGAAGGCGTCGTTGCGCGCGCGCAAGCATGAAATAGCAATCTGCGCACCGCGGCACAGCGTGGCGTGCACGTGTTCGACGGGAGCGCCACACCAAGCACGTTCTGACGGCCGCAAACACCCCGGGTGATCCTGGAAGAATTTCGGCGAGGGACGTCCTGGCGCGTCGAGGTCGCGTCGGTTACACCCTTAACCCTTAGTCGTTAGCGCGATCGGGCACCATGGCAATCTCCCGAAGCCGGCGCGGGGCTGGGACGACGATGTGCGCGCGCCTGACGTCGGCCACACCATCACGTCTCCACGCGGACAGGATACGACTGACAGTGAATGTCGTCACACCAACGAGTTCAGCCAAATCTTGTTCCCGAAGATGCACGTCGAGCGGCGTCTCGGGGCCGGCCGCTGGGTTCGCGCCGGGGCTGAATTGTAGCAGCGCTCGAGCGACGCGGCATTCGGTCCGTCTCGTGTGCAAGTCGTAGAGCCGATCCCACCCGCTCTCAACGCGCGCCGCCAGGACACGTAGGCCGGCGCGCGCGATCTCAGGGTACCGAAGCGTCAGCTGCGTCATTGTTTCGACGCTCCACACAAGCGCCTGGCTCACCTCGGCCGCCTGCGCGCCGACACGGTGCACGGTGCCTGCCCACGCGGCCACATAACCAAAGGGTTCTCCTGCCTCGACAAACCCCACGATGAGCGCACGCCCCCGAGGGCCTACGCGCACCAGCCGCACGCGCCCGTCGACCAAAACATACACTGTCGTTGGCGGATCCCCTTCGAGGAAGAAGAACTCGCCCGGCGCTGCGACCCGATGCCGGGCCGAATGCAGCAGTATCCCGTGTATGCTGGCATTCAGGCCGATGAAGAGCGGGCAGTCCTTAACAATGACGGCCCAGCGTGCGCGATCGCAAGCCTGGTGGGACTGTGGCGGCGGCACGAGCATGTGTCGACACCCCCCACTGTTCACAGGCTGTCATAGCGGTCCGTGCCCGCGCTTGATGCTCCTTGCGCGACCGCAAGGACACACATGGTTAAATACGTGCTATGGATGGGGGTGAGTTCTGGAGGCGATGTCGGAGGCACTGGTATGGCACGCGCCGCCTCCTACTATTAGCGCCTGCGACCCGGACAGCTGTCTGGGAGCTCACGCGACCGCGACGGCGGCTCGCCCCACCTGGTTCCAGCCGGCGAGAAGGAGGGCGAGATCGTCGCTGTCGAGCGACTCCCGCTCCAGCAGCGCCTTGGCGACACGCTCCAAGAACTCCCTGTGCTCCGTCAGGACCTGCCGCGCCCGGCTGTAGCACTCGTCGATGATGCGCCGCACTTCCTTGTCGATCTCGTAGGCGATCTCGTCGGAGTAGTTGCGGCTCTCCACGAGGTCCCGCCCCAGAAACACCGGGCCGTGCTTGGTCCCGAGCGTGAGCGGGCCGAGCTTGTCGGACATCCCGAACTCGGTGACCATCTTCCGCGCCAGCTCGGTCGCCTGCTCGAAGTCGTTGGCCGCCCCGGTCGTGATCTCCCCGAACGTGATCTCCTCCGCCACGCGGACCGCGTCGATCTCGTCGATGAAGACCAGGCACGGCGCCGACTTCTTCGCCTGCTCGAACAGGTCCCGGACCCGGGATGCGC
>Ga0209060_10000324_pt1 | contig 99802 bp, 105 predicted proteins | sample Coa_R1_8_FD_187155 | JGI IMG/M metagenome (GOLD analysis project Ga0209060, IMG submission 187155) | Surface soil microbial communities from Centralia Pennsylvania, which are recovering from an underground coalmine fire - Coalmine... | ecosystem: Environmental > Terrestrial > Soil >... | reverse complement strand
GGACCAGAGCGTACCTCTGTTCCGGTGAAGGGTGGGTACCAACTCCGCTCATACCTCATCAGAATACCCGATCCAACAGCTTGCCGAAACGTAGCGTATTTTATAACACAGTAGTACTAGCGTCTCGTCTGAATCTTCGGGATTGTTCTTCCACCCGGCTGGAATCTTAATCTTCATTAGCGTCACTTTCCAACATCGTCACTAACGCCCGAAGTTCTTCGATGTCTCCCGGCAGATGACCAAGAATCGCTTCCTTGGCATATTTCCAGCACGTCGCCATACTCTCCACCTTGCGTTCCGTCAGGAAAGCCGCTACACGATCATAGTTCCGGCCAAGTAACCGATCAGACTTCTCGGTGAAGATGCCCAAGCCCCAACCACGAGCAAGCAGGTCCGCATAGCTCCGAACATCAACAAGACGCAGCGCCGGAAGAACAGTCTCGACCCGCCGCCGTAGAGACTGACGCTCCCATGCGGCCCAGACCCGACGATCCTCAATAGGAAAGATGTATTTGGCTTCGCCGCAGAGAGAGCGGCCCGTTTTTATATCGAACTTTCCACTGCTGAGTTCAATAGAATCGCTGGTTTTTCTCTTTATGGCGATTTTGTCAATTTTCCCACTCGTAGGATTCGTGATGTCGTTAATGACAAAAACTTCTCTAATCCGCCGTTTTCGTAACCACTTCCAGTATCCGCAGCCGTAAGACTGAAGTTCACTCAAGAACTGCTGGTAATAGGTAAGATCTTCGTAATATGCAGGTGGTTTTTGCAGAACGATGAGATTCCGCATTGGTAAAACTTCTGAATGTGTGGTTTGTCCTAGACTCGTCGGTGCCATATATTTTCCTTTCTTAAACTTGGTGTCTATGTAGAGTACTTTGCTGTATAAAGCATTGCGCCACAAAAAATCCGAGCCTCATGGACTCGGCATGTTTTGCTGCTACGTATGTAGTATATTCACCTCGATGGGCAGGCGCAAGAGCTTTCTTTACGGGTGTTTCCCTGAACCGTCAGATCGGAAAAAGGCTCCGTTAAACCCGTCTGATCCACCACCGCCGCTCGTTGGCTCACAAATGATAATGGGTTGAATGGACATCCACCAATCGAAGGTCATCGAACTGCTCCGTGAACTACACCTGATCGCCTTCAAGGAAATCGAACGCCTCAACTTGCGTGTTGCCGAACTGGAAATCCACGTTTGCCAACCTGCTCAAGCACCGGCCAATATTACGGTCGAGCCACCCGCAGCCAAACCATTTCCGGCACCAAAGCAACCGGACACCGGTCAAGTGTCGCTTCTGCTACCACACAAGTCTCCCTCAGGAAGCTGCGAACGAGTATATCGCACGGGTGCTTGGATATGGTAGCCGCAAAACCCTGGAGTGGCCCTTGACAACCTGCCCAGAATGCAGTGGAAGCACACTTGTCACAAGGATTCCTGGTCACTGTGCTTATTGCTTCAATTGCGGACTACAATGGGCGACGGACGATTACGCAAAGCCCCGGTGAGGAGCTATGACGATCCCGACGAAGATGGCGGAATTGCCGTAGGTTATTTCGAGCGAAGGTGGAAAAGGATTGACGAAAATGGCAAAAGTACCTAGACCTTTCATCAGTCATGCTCATGCTGACAAGGAGCGCTTCGTGCTTAACCTTGCAACGAGGCTTCGGAAAAACGGAATAGATCCGTGGGTCGATAGTTGGGAAATGCTCCCTGGAGATAGCTTGGTGGACAAAATCTTCAACGAGGGTTTGAAGTCCTGCACCGCCTTTATCGTTGTGCTCTCGAACAACAGCGTCAATAGCAGGTGGGTCCATGAAGAACTGAATGCTGGAATCGTGAAGCGGATCGAGGATAACTCGAAGCTCATCCCTATCCGGCTGGACGGCTGTGAAGTGCCGGTAGCCCTGAAGGATACCCTCTGGGTTGACATTGCAGATGTGAACGACTACGACCGGGCATTCGAGCAAATCGTCAACGCCATCTATGGCCAATATCATAAGCCGCCCTTAGGGAATAGCCCCGCCTATGTCCGTCCCGATGTTTTGCAATTGGAAGGACTGACGCCGATTGACAGTACGATCTTTGAACACGCTTGCAAGATTGCAATTGAGCAGGGGCACTCGACTCTTATCAGTGGCGAACGGCTAGTGGCAGAATTGGGATCACAGGGGATCTCTGAACGGCAAATCATGGAAACCGAAGAGATATTGGAAGGACGCCTCTACATAGCAGTCCTCCGAGTCATGGGACCGCCCCACGCCTTTGATTTTGGCATTACGAGTTATGGCTTCGATCAGTTCGTCCAAGCAGCCATTCCAGAGTATGGGAAAACCTTCGCAGATGTGGCTAGACTGCTGGTGCGGGCAGAACAAAGCACGAACTTTGATGCAGCCCAGGAATCGAACCAGCCAATTAGGATTATCGACCACATGTTTGAGACGCTGAAGCACAACGGCCTATTAAAATCGTCTCAAACAATTGATGGCCAGATCCATGTCTGGTGGGTCTCACCGGAATTAAAGCGGAAACTCCAGGACTAAAGGCCGCTTCATTCTCGGTTATCGTGGCGTCCGTATAGCACTCCACAGCAGAACCGCCTTCTCCGAACTCGACCGGTGGTCTGCCTCCCTCTTCTGCTGTTGGTGGCGGCATGTCGTTCCGGCCCACCACCAAAGACGGCCACTCCCCAAGAACAGAGGATCGATAAAACAGGGCAGACGAAGCAACAAAATCGATCAGCGGGTGTCCTTACGGCTGTCAAATTCCTGACCGCCGAGTTGTGATCGGTTAGTGGAGTGCAATACTTCGGTGATCATCTGAACGAGCTTCACGGGCACAAACGGCTTCTGGATGAATCCCAACCGTAATTGAGTACGAGGAGATTTCCTTTTGACCCGCCCGACATCAACATCACATGCAGATCCGGTCTCGCCTTCTTCATTGCCTCGCCTAAGTCCGGGCCTGACATCTGCGCCATGTCCACATCGGAAAGCAGCAGGTCAATCTTCCCGGTTGTCTTCTTGGCAATCTTGAGCGCATTCGGCCCGCTATTGGCTGAAAGCACCCGGAAGTTTGCATGTTTGAGGATCGGCACCACGACCTTCAGAATGTCATCATCATCGTCTACCACGTATTGTTTCGGCCCGTCCCTTTTTGCGAGGTTGGCATGAGAATAACCTTTCAGCCAGCCCCTAGAAGTGCAAGTGGATGGCCGTCTGGAAATACGTAATACACCATTAAGACGGCTACACAGGTAGCAGTATAACCTGCACCCTAGGTGCATTACCGGCACCGGCTGTAAGCATTGGAAGACGAAAGGTGGCGTCTGCGCAAACTGTCCAGAGAAGAGGAACGGGGGTAGTATTTCAGGCGTGCTCCCTGAACCTAGCGGTCGGCACAGCGGCTCCATACCTGCTACCGTTGAGGCATGGTCGGCAAGATTTTGGATGCACTTTTCGGCTGTCGCCCCAAGTCTATCACCCGTCCCACGACGCCAAGGCATGAGGCTGGCAAAAAACCTGGAGCAACCTACGTCCCCTGTCTTCAATGCGGAAAGCGATTCCAATACGACCTTGCGGCGATGCGGATCGGGAAACAACTACCAGTAAACTCCCCTGATGGTGATCGATTCCAGATCTAACTTGAGAATAACCGGTGCTCCGTCTCGATGATTACGAAAGCTCCCCGAACGCTGCCGGATACCTCACCGTGCCCGTAACGCCATAGAGAGCGCCGGGGACGAGTTCCGCCGCCATCCACGCTTCACCGGCACCTGAATACGGACTCCGCAGCGGCGTCGCCAGTTCCGCAGAGAAGCCAAACCTGGGGTAGAACTCTGGATGTCCAACTACGATCACGATAGACTGTCCCCGCTCCCGACAAAACTCCAGGCCACGGCGCACCAGGGATGACCCGATTCCCTGGCGCTGGCACTTCGGGAGCACCGCCATGGGAGCAAGCGAGACAGCGGGGATTATGCCGTGTTCAGTCTCGATGGCAAGATTGCTGAACAGAATGTGGCCAACGATCTCCCGGTTCTCGACAGCCACCAGGGACACGATTACGTCACCGCTTGCCCGAAGGGAATCAACTAGGTCGGCTTCAGCATCGCCGTCGAACGCTTGGCGGTTCACTTCCCGGATGGCGGCGTGGTCGGCGGCGCTTTCTTGACGGATGATCGGAACGGACATGCCGTCATGGTAGCAAGCCAATTCCGGCATGTCTGTGTAACCTTCCTCGAATCCAGATTGTACGGCCCGTCGTCTTATGGCCTGATGTAATGATCACATCCTTGGTGGCCGTGTAGAATAGTTTCAAAGAGAACTTAAATGCAACTGGATGAAGCTGAACGAATCATTACTGAGAACGTAGTCATCACCCGTCAGAAGGTCGCAGTTATGAAAGCGCTGATCTTGGGCCAAGGGACGTTAGAGCTTGCGTTAAAATCACTCGGCGCTATGAAGCCTGCGACCATTCTCATTCAGCCGGATGTCGAACCTATGTTGTCGTTGCGAAGAGCGTCGGAGTGGATCTCGTATTCACTTGCCGGGTGCGAAGCACTTTGGGGACTCGTTCACGCCGGGGTTCTAATACAACTAACATCGGATCTGACGATCTTCGATCCTGCCATTAGCTGCACCATAGCTCGTGGAAACGGCGGGTGGAGCGGCGGATTGCGATTGGAGCGATTCCAGTCGGCGTATCCCAGTCGAGTCATCCGGTCGTGGGTATCAGATCGAGATCAGGTTTTGGCCGACGCTGATCTTTATCTCCAAAGGCTGTCCCTGCCGATGATTCATCACGAAGTCGAGGATGCTTTGAGGGATTCTGTTCGCTGTTTTCGAGCCGAGTTGTTCGTTCCATCCGTTGTAATGCTTGGCAAAGCGTCGGAGGGTGCTTGGATCGAATTGGGTGTAGCCCTCGCTGAATTTGTAGGTGCCAGCGACCCGAAAATCAAAAAATGGGCGGATGGCCTTACCGGTCCCGAAATCGGATTCGCCAAAAAGCTCCGAGATATCGTGATCTTTTACGAGACCCGTCAGACTACGTTAAAGCCCGTGGCACAACAAGCCGGGACCACACTCGAAGATCTAAGAACTGCAATGCTTTGGTCTGATACTTTGCGTGACGCCAGAAATGCTATTCACCATCGAGTTTCCACAAGCACCGATGCCAGCTACGAAATGGTGGTCACACTTTTATTAGCTGCGGTGCCGCATCTCCAGACCATCTACTCGCTGTACCGGGCGGTTCACGAAGCTAAGCCGCTAAGCGTCCCGCCGACCAATCCATAGTGCTCAATACCAGAAGTGGCCCGCAATCACCCCCGTCCAATACACCCCCGCCACCAGGGCACCCGCAACGAGACCAATGGATTGTAGCGGCTTCTTCTCGATGTCGAATTTTCGGTTGAACCAATCGAAGCCGATGTCGAAGCGGCGGGCGGCTTTGAGAAGGAAACCGGCCCAGGCGTAGAGCCAGAGCCAGATACACGCCGCACACGATGCGAGAATTATTGGATAAGAAATCTTAACTTCGCCAGCAACGACGGATAGAATGGTCGGATCAGATCCACTACTAGTTGATTCCAAGCTGACTTCAGCACTCATCGTGGGTATCACAATATTGTTGCTGATTCCGTCTCGAACGGTATCTATGGGATGGGCAATCGCTCTACCGATTTGGTCAGTCACACTTGAGAGGCATTGCCCTATAAACGTATCGATTCTGGTTCGATAATGAAGCGCCTGAAACGCCACAAACTGCGACTGGACGCTACTCAGAATCGTTGCGCCGATGCAACCCAGATATATGGCTAGCACAAGATCGATGATAAGCAGGAGTATCCAGTGTGTCATCTTTTTAGTGCCAATCATTATGCCCAGGACAAGCCTAGTTTCAAAAAGCGAAAGGTAATCCGGCAGAACATTTGTAAAAACGATGACAATTGCGGCACTAAGGATACGCACAGGCCAGCCAAGTACATGACTCTCGCTGGCGTTGTTTGAATCCAATCCAACAGTAATGTGGCCTTCGTTTGGGGAAAGTGCCAGTGGGATTACCACAGCCAAGGCAAACACCCCATAGGAAACTAGGCAAGATCGCCAAAGACATTTCCAAGACAGGTGCTTCCTGCCAAACAATCGATCAAATTGCTTCGCAAAGGTCGCAGGCCAAGGTCGTATTTTCGGTCCGAACTTTTTTCGGCCCAATAACCACGCCGCAGTCTCCAATTTCGTCTGATCCGTCAGCACCGCCTCAACTCGCTCGAAGAACTTCCAAACGATCCCGGCTAGTACAACGCCAGCAGCCAACTGACCAATCCACGGCGGCATCCCGATGTTGACCGTGAGCCTGGATGCAATCATGACAACAGCCACGGCCATTGCTGTCCAGAAGATCGCCGTCGTAGCCGAAATCTTGGTCTGCCGAGGCGCAACTATCGGTGGCAGATCGGGGATGCTCCCAAGCGGTGGTTTGGTCTCCACTCTGAAAATGCTATTCAACACTCCCCTGAACGCAACGCCGTAAGGCTTCTTCGAGAAGTCTTCCCACAGCAACGATCCAAGGGTGGGCGGCAGTTCACCACAGTCATCAATCTTTATGGGAATGATTTTCTGGACCTTACCGTCGAGTTTCCTGACGGTAGCAGCATCTAATTCGGTTTGAACCCAAGGGCGGTTGATGCTTGCCTTGGACAGGACGATGATGAAGACTTCGCACTCGGCAAGCCCTTGATCGATCTTCGCCCGGATTGAATCACCAGCGTTGATCTCCCAGGCGGCATACCACGCATCGACGCCATTTGCACGAAGGTCAACTGCGAATCGCTCAACAAACGCACGATCTTGCGTGCCGTGGCTGATGAACGCTCGTGGGTTCTTTGATGCCATCTCTCACCGATGTCTTCAATTCCTTGGTTACGCAAACTAAGACGCCCTGCTAGAAGCTAGAACGGAACGAACATACTATTTCACGGGTTTGGATCAGATCTTCTCCTACTGGCGAGATATTGGCTATATCGCTCAAGAGCATTTCGATCCCTCAGGGCACCGCCGACGACTTATCACGACCTAATCCTGGACTGTAAAGTGGGTTGAAATAACGTGTGCCTTCATGTTAGAGCCAAAGATCTTGAATTCGAGGTCGAATCGTATAACCTCTGGTTGTACCACCACATCCACTGGAATCGCCGAATATGATTGCGTGATGGCAAAAGGGAGTACATTGCCGCCTTCGAAATCAATGAGATAGTGAGCAGGTCTTGATACATCCCGGCGGTCACCTTCGTACAGGTAAACACCGGTGTGCGACGCCTCAACGTGAACATGGGAACCGTCGAGTATCTTGGAGGATAGATTCCTAAAGCGGAAGATTATTCGTCTCCACTGGCGGCGATTGAATACGAATACTTTGGCCTGGACTTCTCCTTCGTCGTAACATATGAGAGGCAAGTGTCCACATTCGGTATTGCCGTCGTGAACGCTTTCAGCGCCCAAAGCGAAACCGGCCTCAATCCGAGGGTCATCTGATGGTGGTTTGCGGGTGCGATACACAGCAATGACCTGATTACCAGTCCAGTTGAGACAGATTGCCATCACGACGACAATGACTGACCTTAACGCATTCCGCCATCTGGACGACCCACTGGCCCACCAAAATGCCAACGCCGCCAAAACCAGGGCCGTCAGGATCATGGCCGACCCGACCCACAAGTTGACCGTAATGCCTATGAATTGAAGACCTGCTGGTAGGAGGCTTGCCGCTACACCCAGGAAGAATAGGACCAGCGTGGACCTATTGTTGCCTTCCTCAGCTTTGTACTTCGGAGCGGCTTCGGCATTTTTCACCTTCGGGACGTACCCGCCAGACTGAGAAGCCCGTCCCAGTGGCGGCCTGATATCAACATCGAAGATGCTGTCCAGAATACGCCTTAAGGCAGCTTCATAGGACTTGTTGGAAAAATCTTCCCAAAGAAGCGATGCAAGTGTGGCAGGAAGGTCGCCACAGTCTTCGATTTTGACCGGGATGATTTTGCGGACTTTGCCGTTCAGTTTTCTGATCGTTGCTCCATCAAGTTCGGTCTGCACCCACGGTCGAGCGATGCTGCTTCTCGAAAGAACGATGATGAAGAACTCGCAATCCGCCAGCCCTTCGTCAATCTTAGCCCGAATGGAATCTCCGGGCTTGATCTCCCACTCGTCGTACCATGCATCAACGCCATTCGCTCTCAGGTCCGTGGCCAAGTTTATAACAAAATCATGGTCCTGGCTGCTGTGGCTGACGAATGCTCTTGGGTGATGTGGTTTCGCACTAGCCGTCTGATCGCCATCTCCGGGTTGTGGGTTCCTGATCGCCTGTTGAGCCGTGTTCACTGGAGACGCCGACGTTCTTCTGTGCCATTCGTCTTCAACCATTTCGAGGCTCTTCAATCCAAGCGGCGTCAGCTTCACAGCGCATTGATCGGCCAGCCGCTTCAACTCGACCCTTCCCTCAGACTGCAAGATCTCCAACTGTGCAAGAATCAATTCGGCAGAGTACTGGGTGGCGACCGGAAGGTATCGATAGTTTACGAAGGGCTTCGCAGGACTTGACTTGCCTGCTTCAGGAAGCTCTTCCAGGATTCTACAGCGGATGCGTCCATAATCAATTGGTGTCGTCACCGGATTCATCGACCTCAAGATCCGACCAGTACGTCTACTGCGAGGAACCAGTTTAGCGTTTTTTTGGACCCAGGCACCATAACGACAGCGAGAGAGATTCGCCGCAACAACTGGCACCTTCAGCTTCGTTCTCCGTCAGCAACACCTCAACCCACTCAGAGAAATTCCAGACGACACCGGCCAGCACAACGCCAGCCGCAAGTTAACTGGCAGGGAGTTGATGGGTTTCGTGATGGCTTCCAGAACGTCGGCAATCAATTTTCACTATGATACGCCGTCACGAATTCAAAGACCTTCTCATCGTGGAACAGCATGGACCACTCATGCCGAGCCAATGAACTTCATGAACTTGGCTCCCGTGAACGTTGTGTACGGCCCAATTTCCGGCAGACGATGATGAATTGCGCCCAGACCGATCAGCGTCCGGGTCGCTAGGTCAGTGATGAGTTGGGCTGTGAATTGATGATCTTTGAGTTCTGGAAATGCGGCCCTCATAAAGTCCAACGTACTGGTTGACGTGCTCCACCATGTCTCCGAGTTGCCGCTCCGCACAAGCCATCTCGTGGTTGAGGCAATCCTCTCGAAATGAGCATTGGGGTCGTGAAAGGCGAAGAGGACCCGGAGATGCCTGGGCGTCAGGACATCCACGTAGTTAAGGAACATTGCCATCAGGTCCTCGTCAACGTCGAGCATCAGCACACTGTTTGTGACGGCGTTGCGAAGTGCAATCAGTTTCTCCTGTCGGTGCGTTCGCAATGCGCTGGTCGTAGCGTTCAATACTGTGCTGGTGAACCTCTCATCCGTCTGCAGAGTTTCCGGCGTTAGATTCGGAAGTCTCTCCTGCAACTCCACTATCGCAAGCGCCAGCAAGTGGAACCATGCCTCCCGCCTCCTGGTGAGCGGCGTCGAGAAGAAAGCCGAGAACAGTTCGGTGATCGACCCGCCAACGAAGGGGACTGCGGTCACAGCAGCCCGGAGCAGTCCAATAGCCCTCTCGATTTTGTCGGGTTGTGGTGGGTCTGTAGAAATCGGATTCATCGGTTACTCTTCGGCGGTCTCGTCCGGGTCACCGTGACCATTTCAATGCTGCTAAAGGTTCTCAAAATATCCTGGTCCAACATCCCAACCGGCAGCTTGGAGCTTTGGCACAACGTATTAGCCACAGGTGTCCGCTTCGGTTTGCTGGTTCGTGATCTGCGGTCGAGCGGGTGGCGGCATGGGTTTGAAATTCGGTGCAATCGTCCGTAAACTCACATTCTACTCGGATGCCAATGAGCTTGCGTCCTGGGAACCTGGGCACGCTATCCCGAATTGCCGCCACCGACCTCCGATTTCCCCGTCAGCCAAGGCTCAACAAGACGCTCATTCCTTCGTCGTCTGAGGTAGGGAACCACGGAGCTTCCAGGTTCGACAGCAAGTGCTGGAATTGAGGAGCACGTTGTGGATCGCTGCCCACAATGGCTTGGAATACCCGCTTCCCTACCTCCATCGCCCATCGAAAGAGACGATGAGAGGCGATTTGGCCGAGCAGATCGTAGTCGCCGTCGGACCTTCCTGTGGTGTTCAGAAGACCGAGGTCCTTGATGCGCCTGAGGTATTGCGGCCAATTGTCGGGAGTGCCGGGTGGTAGATGAACGGGATGCGCCAATTCATTACGAAGTTCAATCAGGTCTTTGAAATCTTCGAGGAGGGGACCGGTAACGTGGTAGCGTTGCTCAAGAATGGTGTCCAGGGCATCGATCCGCTGCAACCCGGAGCTAGGCCGAAGCATGTTTTCATATTCCACGATGAAAGCGTGAGTGGAGGAAACCAGGAGCGGTATTCCAGCGTAAGCGTAACCAGACCAATTCCCGTTGGCAGATCTCTTTGCTTCTCTCCAAGATAAAGCGTAGATCTTGCTTGCCACGAAAAGGAAGTCTTGTGAACTTGTCGCCCACTGTCCCGGATTTCTATTCGTCAGCCGATCTTGCCGATCACGGTACCCGCCACGTCCCATTCTTCACCTTCTATTCCGGTTTGCTGTCCGACAGTGGTTCGGTTCCCTGGCTGGTGATCTTCTCTTTCGCTTTCGTGAATTTGTGGTCTGCGAAACGGAGAAAAATCAGGCCGAGCACCGGCACGGAGTACTCCGACGATTTCAGCTTTGAGTTCGCCCGGAGTTCGTCGGCGGCACCCCAAAGGCGCTTTTCGAGTTCGGTGGTGTTGGCTGGCATCTCTTTACCGGCGACGGGAACCGGTTGTGGCGCTGGTTTCCATGAATCGATAGTTTAACGCTTGGCTGGCTTGGAATCGACAACTCGTCGGGAAACACGAGTTAAAGGTGTTAATCTAGGAACTGTGCGGTCCTGCTTCTTGGCCATCATCCTGTTCTTGTTGAGCACCCCTGTTGGGAGATGCGGAACCGTTTCCTTGGAATTGCTGGTCTCGGTCACTTCAAGGATGGTCAATGCCGTCGATCAGAGCACTTACCCGTACACACCAGATCCATCGTTTGTGCCATTTCAAATGCCAGTGAGGATCGTTTTTGGCAATGAACCACTCTTCACGGACTTGAACCAGGACGGGGCATCGATCAATTTCGGCCCCGCTTTGACGCTGTACTCGCCCCTGACCAATTCGCTACGCTACGGTCCTGACAATCCAGCCGGATACCCCACCGTTCAGAGTTTTGATTACACCGCATACTACGGGCCATGGGACAAAGGCTCGTTTCTCGACTTCGGTCAATCGTCCAGCCGGAACCTTTCGTCAACGGACCTCATCGACTACAACTGGGCAATAGTGAGTCCGACGATGGACCCAAGGTATCCACCCCTGGCCGACCCGTTGTCGTATACAAGCGCAGATCTCATGGCGTTCCTGGAGCGTCTAATGCAAGACCGCACGCCGATTAACTATGCGGAGATCTCCTACGAAATGCTCAATACCACGTCGTCACTAGCGTACTTTGGGACGTACTATCCCTATGCCGATTGGTACAGCGGAACGGCGACGATTGAGAGCATCGAGACGGAGACCCCGGAACCCAGGATGCTTGTATTGACGGGTTTGATTCTCATCGTCCTGATGGCGAAACGTACTGCCTTCACCGACGACCGGTCATAGCTTCCCCTTGATCGCCCGCCCTACCCGGCCATCCAACACGACCCAGATGACGGCTCCCGGTGGATGCTTGTACGGGACCGGCCTCGTCAGCCATCTTGCGCCGCCCAGGAGCCAAGCATACTTGTTCCGGTAATACCCAAGTTCGGTCTCGCCAGGAGTCATGCCAGCCTTTCGAGCATTGCGCCTAAATTCTTCGGCTGACAAAGGTCCAAGGCAATCCACAACCCTACAAACGCCGACGACCTCATATTCCCCTACGGCGGTCCGGGCCAACACGGGTTCCACTCTTATGCTTTTGTTATACCAGGAATCCTGTTCACGGTGGGTTTAGGCAAACGCATTCCATCTTGGGTTGTGGCAAGCTCGACATCTCAGAGCGATGGAAAGTACATCAGCCTGTCTGGGCTGGTCGAAGAAACCATCGAGTCTGTGACGCTCGATATCTTCACCACAATGAGGCTTGCAGAAAACATCAGTCGGGTTCTTAACTGGAGACCAGCCGAGTAGTTCCTAGCCTCAAAGAAGACTCTCGTATGCGGAACCTGAGCAGGGACTTCTCTTCAAGGTCGAAGACCGTAACTAGATCACTTCTGTCACGATGTTGCCGGTAGAGGACAGATTGAGAGCGGGATCACCGAGCACGTGATGGCTGTTCCAGACGTAATTCATAGAGGCCCCCCCAACGCTCTAAACGGCGTGTGCTGGACCATCGCTGTCGTTGACTGGCTCTTCAGCGTTGTTCAGCCTGCTCAAGTTCTGCTTCCCCTATCGATTTTCGATTGGTACGCCGTCAACAGCGCCGCCACGCCCACAGCCGGGAAATAGAACATCCCAATTGTCATCGAAGCGAGGAGCGCCACGATCAATAGCAGAATAGTGCAGGTCAGCCGCAGCGCTTTGTTCGGTACGATTATAAGCGCCGCTGCTATTAGGATCGCAACCTGAATTAAGTATCCTGCGGCAGGAAGCCTCTCGTGTGGGGCGAGAATACGGAAGAAGAAGGCGTCGGCACCGGCTATCAGGAATAATGGTGTCGTTGAAAAGAGAAACCGGAGAAGTTCGGCGTTTGAAGTTCTCATAGTCCGACACCCTTATCATAGTCCAGCCTCAGTTGTCGGCGCATCCTGCTACAATCCAGGCAGTGAACATAACTAAGGTGCAAAGTCCTGCCGCTAAGAAAGCCGCCGCCGCCCGTAAGCGCCACGCTGCTGCCGCTACAAGAGAGGCCGCTGCCGCCGCACAGAAGAGAAGTGAATCTGCGCTAAAGGGTGCTGCCACAAGGAAGGCCAACGCCGCCACGAACAGGCGCAGTGAGGCCGCAAAAAAGGCCAGCGACACCCGGAAACGGCACGCATCGGCCAAGTAAAAAGGTGTTCTCAACCGTCATCTTTCTCACGAAGTACTGCCATCTACCGCTCCTCACAAACAGCGGATCATTTCTGGTGTCGGTGCGTGGAGACGGTGAAATGGAGCATTGAAATGGACGAGGATTCTAACGCTGGCGACAAATGTGGACGATGTGGTTGCGCAAGGCGTGAGCACATACCAACCTGCACGAGTCATCCAAAATGCAAGACCTTTTCGGTCTCCAAGGCTCCCAAGGCGAAGAAGCGGTAACGAGCTTCGGGTGCTGACGACTTGAATCCTCTAATGGCTGGTAGGTGTGCAGGAGATGCACAGGGTGATAGTGCGGGCGTTTGGACTGGCGAAGGAAATCGTTGAGGTGCCTGCCAATTGCCGACCTTCCCCTCACGATTCCGGTGGCAGGACAAATGCCGCTCGAATCTTTGCCATGATCTCGTCGGTCATTCCCTGGATGTCCTTCAGGGCTTCCGGCGTGTAATGCCAACCGATTGCAACGAAAATGTTGTGTGCCATGTCCTGATCTACACCGAGGATTTCCCGGAAGACGGTCGGATCGCACCCCTGTGGGTGAATCCGTTCCGGGTCGCCGCCATCCACAAATACCCTCTTCAAATTTCGCAATGTTGGGATCGAGAGGTCCAGTCCAGTGCTTCCCCGAATAGTGGCGAAATTGCTCAGCGCCTTGTGCCAGTTTACGAGGTTGTCATTCAGCTTACCCAGAGCTTCAATGATGTCCCTGGCTTGTTCCTCGCTTTCAGGGCGGATTCCTGTTGAATGCTCATAAATGGCGAAGTTCACGGGCCACTCGTCAATGATCCGACTGCTAAGGTCGGGATGGTAGTAGCTGATGCGGACGGAAAACTGCATTGGGACGCCCTTGGCTCCGCTCAATATCTCGTGAAAGGGAAAATAGAGAAACCGAAATCCCTGTTTCGGCGGGAATTTCGGTGTTCCCTGAGCAAACAGCGGGGGCATCTTTCCCTCTTGATAAAAAGGCCACGGCAAGGTTTTCGTGAATTCAAACGAGACATCTTCCGCCACTACGTCTCCCACATTACGAACATCGAATGCAGCGACGGATCGACGGTATTCCGCAATTTCAAATGTAATTAACGTCGAAACTCGCTGACGCCGGTTTCGCACGTCGGCAATCTCATAATCCTCCATCGGCTCAGACTTGAAATTGTGGCGCTTATAGTATTTCTTGTCTGCCGATTGGTGCGGCCCTCGGAAGCTCTTTACAACTGAAATAACATACAGCGACCTTCCCGGCGATGTTGGTAGCGGTAGAATGCGAACGTCGCTGATCTTAGGTGTGATTCGGCTTGAGACCGTATTATCGAGCCATTCTCTTGAAACCTGCAAATCGTCAACGCCGCCATCGATCCGCACAGGCAAATTATTCTTCTCCTCGACTCCATAAATCAAAACCCCACCATCCGAGTTTGCAAACGCCGAAACATCCTTCGCAATCTCGTCACGCTTCGCCAGAGTCAGGGCAGCACTCGCTTTGTAGTCGAGGTGGATGTTCTCCTGTACTTGGTCACGGATCATCTGTTCGATATCAGGAACGCTTGATGGAATGAACATGTTGAGCCTCTATTGCAGAATACGCCCGGACTGAACGTTGTGCCAGGGAACTCGAACAGTTTATTTAGGGAGCTTGTCTTTCTGGGTTAGAGCATCAGTCCCGTTTATGGACCTGAATTCACAGCCGAGACTATATCGATTGGTGGCGACGATTGCGGGAAAGAACGGAAACGGCGGCATCTGCGCCCTCAATCAGTTTCGGCTTGAGATCGCATTGGTCGGCACCGGCACCAACGACAGCCAATGCCCGGTTAGCGCCCGATGTTCCTGCCATCGTCGCCAAAGCTTCCAAAGGCTCGACGTTTCTTTCATCCGGGCGCACTCCTCCTCATTCAATTGTTAGACCCAGGTGGCGAGATGATCGGAGGTGGTGCTGCGGTCGAACAGCCACACTTCGACGGCGGCGAGTGCTTGTTGGAGTTCTTGGTGGGTGGCACGGCACTCGGCGCACGAGAATGTATCCATTGCGTGAATCGTACAACGTGGACAGGGCCAGCGCTAGGGTGGAAAATGGCTTCTCATGGCCGCTACTTCCACCCGGCTCTCCTTCCATCGCCTGCAATGGCGCTTCCCCGACTCCGCCAACGTTCACCCGTGCCCTTCCGCACAAGCTGGCCATGACGTTGACGACAAACTGGGTTCCACAGTCCGAACGGCGATCTAGCCTTCATGCTATGATTCGTGAGCATTCACCACCACCGAACAGAGCCGCCTCGCTGCTTTTCGGCTTCTACGACGCTCGTCCGACATGGCTTTTGCCGAGAGGATTGAGCGAGATGACCCCATCCGATAAACACACAACGATTCTGTTGGCTGAAGATCAAGACGGTTTGCGCTATGCAGTTGCGACTCATCTTCGGCGGGAAGGTTATCACGTTGAAGCAATTCACGGACTGGATGCTCTGCAAAGGGGCCGAGATTATTTCGGCCCGATAGATGTGCTCGTTACAGACCTGACCATGCCCCATCTGACCGGAAGGGCTGTAGCGGATGGTCTTAGGGTCCAACGCCCGCAACTTCCCGTCCTATTCCTCACTGGGGAACCGGTTGAGAGTTTGAGTGACGGTCTTGGCCCAATGACCGAATATCTACCGAAGCCTTATGAACTTGCCGATGTCGCCCTGAAGATCCGGGAACTTCTCCGATCCGGCAGCGAAGGCCGAAGCGTGATGTGCGGCACTTCGGCTTCAGTATTCCATCGGGTTGCCTGAGCGGCCAGTCGCCGTCGCTTTAGGAGTCTTCGGCGTCTTCTTCTGTGGCTCCATACCCGCCAAAGTGTTCACTGGAGCCGATCTCGCCGCCGCTTTTGAAGCCGTGAAGATGGCATTCCCGCCGAAGCCGGGTTCGCAGTGGGTCTCAGATCAGCCGTTGGAGAAAGACTGACGAAACTCAAGCGGTCTCCAGATTCCGCTCAGGCGTCCTTCAGTGGTGCCAACGACGGAAGGCGGGTTACGCTGTTTATCTCTTCCATTAACCGATGACAGACCTTATCCAAATCGTACTCCAACAGTGACAGATGGATGGGGCTGATAGGTATGTCCGTGGCAAACTCTCCCCGCACTTGAACCAGTCTGCGGCCCGTCGCCTGTCCTTTGTCGTACCATGCGGGATCGATTAGTAGCCTCTTTGCTGCGGACCTTTTCATCATGACCACGAGGGGAAACCCGCCCACACCCGGTTTGTATGCGCCAGGAAAGCCTTCTTCACCGAATACAGTTCCCTGGGCTTCCCACAAGGCCACGAAAGGGTGTGTGGTCAGATGTAGCACTCCGTAGCTTGGGAGCAGTCCGTCCTCTCGGATGTTCTTCCTATAAACAGATGAAGTCCCGTGAAACAAATATCGAAAGCGTGTCATCGAATGTTCTCTTCCAGGATACGCCGACTTGAGCCGCCTTCGGTCGTCGGGCTGGCAAAGTGCTAGAATGCGTGATGACGTATTCATTTTCGGAGATCAGAATGCACACGGCTGGTTGGGCTTTCTTACTTCTCTTTGGCGCTCTGTTCGAGGCAACGACGGCAAATGCTAATGTCATCACGTTCAACGATAGAACCTCCTTCCTCGCCACCTCCTCTGTGAACACGATTGATTTCGAGGGGATCGTTCCATTCAATGGAGCGGCCAATTACGTCTACCCCTTCTACCAGAGCCTTGACCCAATCAATATTTCAGGCGTGGACTTTTCGGGAATCATCACACTTCAGGATGGTTCTAAACAATCCTGGTTCAGTATTGTGGGCGGGTCTAACGTCCCTTTTACCGTGGACGGCACCGCAAGCATTACGGGACCATACAGCTATAATTTGGGCGCTCAGGGGAATCAGACGGGACGATTGACCGTAGATTTATTGGGTGCCTACACCGCTGTAGCATTCGACTTCAACACCGACAACCGTCCAGAGTTTCCAGAATTCGACTTTATAGGGTATCTAACGAACGGAGATTCGTTCACTGCACACGCCCAACGGCAGAGCGGGTTTGTTGGTATCACATCTTCGACCCCTTTTACCGGCTTTTTCATTGACCTTCCGATACCTGCACAGTTCAACACAATCACACGATTGAACATCGATAATTTCTCGTTCGGAGATGCAACGATTCCAGAACCCGCACCAGGGCTGCTAATCGTCACGGGTGCTTTGCTTCTCTTCGTGATTCGAGTCAGGGCGACTCAGAACTCGGAGTAGGAACGTTCTCATCGTGGTTGACTCATATGAACGACCGGAAACTGAATGACGGCCTCGAAGTAGACCTGCCAGGGTGACTGAAGAACGTTCAGCCAGGGCCGTCCATGGAGAGGATGTCGCTTACAACGTTTGGATGTACTGACAACACGAGTATAATGCTGCGAGGGTTCGTCTAAACGACATCGAAACTGAAAAGCCCACGTCCATTCCATTGCCGTAGAAGAACACATGCTCTATGGAGATTCCGTGAGCACGCCATCACCATCAAAACTTGCAGAGCTTTGTGCCAGGACCGATCAGCAGTTAATGCTTGTGATCCTGGGAGAGTTGGGCCGTGCGCTGACCATGGCGAAGGCGGCGGTGAGCAAGGAGTCGCCCTGTATCTTCGGGCGCAAAAGGCTTACATGAAAGTGAGGCCGCTCGTGTCTAGGGTCGGGACCGTGAGCGACGACGAAATGGTGAAGCTGCTAGCAAACCTCAAAGAGGTCGAGGTGGCATTGGAGCGGGCGGCGTCGAAGAGCATCCAGGCCCGGTAGATCTCCAGGACAAAGGACTGATCTTACCCCAAGAACTGCGAAGCATCGTGACCTGAATTGTGGAAGGGCAACGTGAATCCGTACACGGGGAAGCCTGGAACACACAAGGCCAAGAACTAGAACAAGAAATCGGGGCAAGTTCGGGCGTCAGGCCGTTCCGGAAGGCAGGAATCGGGAATGATGCTTTGCCTCCGACTCTCCGATTTTAGCTTCCGCTGGCGCTTTGGCTTTTCACGTAAGCATGATCCGGAATGGAATCGATCTCCTCATTCGCAGCAAGCCGGATCACCTGCGTCCACGTTTCCGGTTTGCATTTTCGGCGAGAATCGAAATCGTCCGTCGCAGTTCCAGTGATTCTCGTTCATTCAGCCGGGAAGCGATTGGGTCTACCGCCCACTCAGCTTCATCCGGCACTCTACCGTACCTGTTCACCAGTGTCTCTGCCCAAGCCCGCTGCATTCGCTCGACCACTAATGAGGATTCCACCCACTGCATCGTGCGCCTGGAGATCCCTTCGTGACCAAGTGCCAGACCATCGTAGGCAACCTCGAATGGGTTCCGCCAATTCCCAGCGTTGTCCAGCGTTCGACCTACCAACCGCCCGAATTGCTTCTCATCCAGTGTGACGAGCTTGCTGACTTCTCTAAGCGCCATCCGGTCACCAGCGTAAGCGATCATCTCACTGGCGGTTTCTACAAACGATGCCTGCGGTGGAACGACCTTCAGCGCCTCCTCGATCTTTTCTTCGATCAAAGGCAATGTAAGGGCGCTGCAATTAATGATGAGCATGGTCATCTGGTCGGCACGGTTCATGGGAAATCCAAGTTCTATTGTGCGATGGACGAAGAGGATTTGGTCGGTGTCGCTGAGGTCGAGGATCGTTCGTGCGGGTGGTACGTTGTCCTGACCCTTCAGCATGGATATAGCCAGAAGTGCCGCCGGTAGGAGCGTCCTAATGAAGCCCATTGATAAGCCCCTTTATCGCTGCAAAAAGTGGACCGAAAACGGGTGGATTTGAGAGCGGTGGATTGATTGCCGAGTTACCGGAATTGCCACAAAGCACGAAGGATGTTCCGACACCCCAGAAGGAATTGGAATGAACGTAAATTTGGCTTGGATCTTGCCAATACTGGTTCGGCGCAGTACCAGTCGCAGTGCTTACATTGTACGTTGCGCTGTCATCACAAACGACTCCGTCACTGTAAGGGTTCTTATCCCGGCATCCAGTCGTTGTGTTGATTGTTCGTAATGGATTTGAACAGGACCGTCCCGATGCCGCCAACCACGAACCACTGCTTGCCGGATATGAAGCGGAGGGCCACAAGTTCGTCAGCGAGTTCAGGTAGGGCGACAAGACAACGGTATTGCTGGCTTGTTGAGATCGCCAGTTGCCGTCCATCTCCTGGACGATGTTTGTACAGAAGAGTGTGGTGTCGAGGAGCGTGTATGGATACCCGAGGTTTGGAGTGCCGAGCGTAATGAGGGCCGCTATTTTCCGTCCGTTGAGGTTGATTCGATTGTAGGCCATTAGGTCTCTAGCGATCAGGCCACCCATACTGTAGCCGATCAGGATGATATCGCCGGGAGGGTTGGCATTCGCAATGTATTGGGCCAACTTCTGCGCACCGGAAGAAAAACTGCAACCGGCGCTACAGAAGTCCGTCGCAGCACATTCGCTGAAATCGAACCCGGCGTCCACCCGAAATCTCGTGAGATCGATTCCTGAACTGCCGGTGAGGGAACCATACAGGCCCTGCATGTCGAAGCTGCTCTGTCCGATGCCATGAATCAGAAAGACGGTTTTTGGAATCGGCAGGGTTGTCACGGTGGCAATGTTCGAGTACGACGAATATCCAACACCGCTTTGTGCCCGTACTCGAAAGCTGTACGTCGTGTTGGGCTGAAGGTTAATCACGGCGGTGCTAGTGGAAGTCGCCGCTGCCCCGATGTCCGTGAATGTAGTCGAGCTTGCTGGTTGCGACTCGACACGAATCGCCAGTGCATCGAGTGCATTGTTGACCCAGGTGAGATTGATTTGGCTCGACGACGTTACGGTGGCCTGGAGGTTCGTCGGAGCGCTGGGAAATGTGGTGATCACGACCTCGTTGGAATACGCTGACAATCCTGCGGCAGTCTCCACCCTCATTCGGTACAGGTAGTGGGTCGAGCCGCTCAACCCAATGTCGTCGTAGCCGGTACTCGTCGGGCTTGGTTGGACGATTTCGGCATAGGTCGTGGTATACAGACGGCGTTCAATTCTGAAGCGGATGGTGCCAGTCGCCGTTGAAATCCAGGAAAGGTGGATTTGAGATGCTGAGATTGTTATTCCTTGAAGCGTAGGTGCTGGCGGCAGTGGCAAAGCGGGCGTCGTCGCTGAGGCTTCGTTCGAATATGCCGAAAACCCAGAGGCATTTTCTGAGCGCATCCGGTACGTGTACGTTGTGTTCGCCTGTAGTGCCGTGTCTTGGTAGTTCGTCGCCGTGGCCGGAACTGTGGTGATCTCGGCGTATGATCCAGTTCCCGTTTTCCGTTCGATGTGAAAGCGTAAGGCATTCGTATTCGGAGTGGTCCATAGCAGGTTGATCTGGATCTGGCTCACGGCGACCGCTTGCAGGTTCGTGGGCGGTAAGATCTGGGCTGCCGGAATTGAGGCGTTTACGACCGCTGAGTATGCCGAAAAGCCGTAATCGTTTTCGGCCCTAATCCGGTACTGATACGTTGTTGCTGGCGAGACGTTCGAATCCGTGAAGCTCGTGGTCGGTGGCTTCAACAGCCCAATTTCGTTGAATCCGGCCCCACCAGATTGCCGTTCGATGTGGAATGCTGTTACAAGACCATCTGCGGGCGTCCAGGAGACCACCACCTGCCCGGACGAATTCACGGTTGCGGTCGGACTTTGTGGTGCACCTGGAATTGGCGCTGCTGGCCCGGATACTGACACGGTGACTCCGACCTGGCTGGACACGCCGCCGATCTGCACGACCAGCGGAAGATCGCCGCCGTATTGGAGATCGGGCGGAATCACGGCATTGATCTGGCAGAAGCCGTTCACGTTGCCGGGAGCCGATCCTGCGTAAATCAGTTGCGCCGGATGACCTGCAATCAGCGCTGTCACCGGTAGGACAACATTTGCGGTCGATGCTGCGATGTTGCCGTCCGAACCTGGTGGATCCGTTTGCCCTTCCCCGGTTACGTAGAGGGTCACGAACGAACCGGGAGTAGCAGGGTTGGCGCTTGTATTGTACGAGCCGTCCGAATTCGTAACTGCGGCTTGACCGTGCCCCGAAGAATCCGCAGTGAAGATGCCCGGAGCCGATGATGTCACACCTTTCTGTAACGGATCAGAAGACGTGCCCTGGTAGACCACCTGTACCTGCGTAGTGGATTTCCCGACGAGACCATACGGAACCATCGCAGCGATTTGGCCTTCGGAGACATAAATCAGCGGCGCAGCGGTTCCCCCAAAGAGCACCTGAACCTGTGAAAGCGCCGTTGCGACTTTGCCCTTAGAATCCAGTTGGGCTGTAACAACTTGCGAAGGCCCGAGTCCAGAGCCGAAGATCACCACCATCTCACCAGGAGAAATCGAGCCAGTGTCATAGCTGGCAACGTTTCCTACTGACTTTACAAACGGCCTGATGGTCTGCCCGAGAGCCTGGTTTCCGATCAACGCCGACAAGAGCGCCAGAGATCCTAGAGCACAGGCGAATCGGCGCATTTCGGAAGGATTATACCGAAGGTCGCCGTTCTACTTGGCGTTTACTTTCGATACCAGAGTTGGAACTGTTCGGGGAAGATGTCTGGGGAGTGGCACTGCACTTCAAGAGATCGAGTGTGGTTTGAAGAACGTTCTCGAATCGCTCCGAAAGCCTGACTCTTTCACGGCCCATTAGAGCCGAACGTAAAACCGCCGAAACCGCCCAGAATTGGAAAACCAGGGATGGGGCTAAACTGCAACCCAACTCATTCCTTGCCTTTCTCGATGATCGGCCTGTATGGTATCCAAGTGCGATTGTAGTCTGCGGGCTTTTTAACTACGCAGCCTGATCGTACAAGCCGTGCAGAAAACTCCCGCCTCTCCATACCCGGCTTCATCGTCTGGAGCTTGGCGTAGTCGTCCTTGCAATCGGGAGCCACAATGAACTCATCATCGCCAACTTCGATGATCTCGCTCTCTTTTTTCGGATCTGTGATTATATTGAAGCCCCGAATTTTCGCATCGCACCTCATGATCGGAATGCCTGACAGAAACTTCAACCAGACTCGATCCTTCCTTTCTGCCCTCTGGTTCACCACGGGTATTGAGTACGTGTCCCGTCTTATTTTGTCGCCTTGCTGTCCGTTGCGTTCAAACTCGACCTCATACCAAAGCTCGACATCAGTTATCGGAATCGAGTTGCCATTCTTAACGACATAGGTTAGATACGGTGTATTCTTCATAGACCCGACATTTTCGAGCGTGCAGCCGTACTCAAGTGTTACGTTCTGGACCAACTCCTTATCGGTAGGGACGGCAGCGGAAGTGATAGCTACCATTGACGATAACAGCAGGACTTGAGCAAAGCTCATGCAAATCAACACCCGTGACATGGTGCATCAGGGTACCATTCCTGAGGTGCTGATACAATGTTAACCGTAGTTGTGAGATCCGATGGCCGTTGTTGCTCTTTCGGCGACCAGTATAGGAGATAAACGAAGTACTCGCAGGCGATTTGTGTTCGTTCTACAGAGTCCTTGCGGCGCTTCGCTCGATGTTTTCGCCGCCGAGCTTGATGGCAGGCATTTAAATCAATCCTCGAAAGACATCTTGTTCCGCTTTCCTTCGGGACGTTCCTTCTGATACTCTTTAAACGAGGTCACCAAGCTCCATGCGCCCACGACGACTCACTACACCCGCTACTCTTCTTCTGTTTGCCATCCTGCTCTGTCCGCAAACCGCTTACTCGCAAGCGATCACACCTAAGCAGATTCTGGACGAAGTCAACGGTGCGTTGCCAAAGTACACGGCACTCATGCTAGCAGTTGGCCAGAAGAGTGTCGATGCTCGGGCACACGGCAATTCGGAATTGACTGGCCGTTTGAACCAGCTTGGCGCTCATTTGGTTAAGGCTTATCTTGGATTGAATCAGATTCTCAAAGAAAACGTGCAGGACCTCGATCAGACCACCCGAAGACAACGGCTGTCAACAATACAGGAACTCGATCGGTTGGTTGGTGAGATTGGCAGTACCGTCAAAGAGCCAGATCTCGATAAAGTTCTCACCAAATCCAGCATTGAAGCATTTGGGAGTCAGGTTTCGAAAAGCCTAGCCTCTTTGCCGGGTCGCAACAGTGCAGGAGAAGGCGGGCCAGTTTTGACGATGACGCCCATGATACTGGCAGATCCTTCCGATGCCACGCCGGGCTCGAATCGGTCCCCTTATTCTTTTACACCTCCCCAAGCGATACCGGCGACGATCCAACCAGGCAAATGGATCGGCTCTATGGAAACGAACGGTGGCCGGGTGCGAATCTTCGTGACCTTGGACAGATTCCAGGGGGGATGCGCAGGGATACAATGCTCTCAAACGGTATCCGGCACCGTAGCGACAGGCGACGAGACGAACCCTGTGGCCATCGAGAAGGCCACCATCCAAAACAACACGTTGACCTTCGAAATCCATGACAACGCCAACCGCCTCGTGAAATTTCGGCTGACGCTGGCTGGTAATGTACTCGGCGGTGAGGCGGAAGTGGATGGTCAAATTTCCACGGTTTCGCTGTACAATCCGGTGATACCCTCAGTGGAACCTCAGGTCGGCATTCGGGTGTACCGGGTTGGTGATGGAGTGTCCGCTCCCGTGGTGATTTCCAAAGTTGACCCGGAGTACAGCGAACAGGCCCGTACAGCGAGATATGAGGGAACGGTTCTCCTGTCCATCGAGGTAGATCCGACCGGTACTGCCAGGAACGTCAAGATTGTTCGCAGCCTGGGATTGGGGCTGGATGAGAAGGCCATCGAAGCCGTGAAGCAATGGAGATTTAAGCCAGGGCAGAAAGATGGCATACCTGTTACTGTTGCGGCCACGATAGAAGTGAACTTTCGGCTTTGATTTCTTGGATGGGAACAGCGCATTTCCTGTCTCGAAGGCGAAGCCCCAGTTAGTCTTGACCTGAAGGACGGCGGAAATGGCGAACAAGGTGGGTTTAGTCACCGGGATTTCGGTCCTGTCACTTCTTACGGCCCTGTCATTCGTCCCGAGAACGCCGCAGGAGGCCAGCGTTTTGCATGAAGGCAAGCTGGAAATTCCGCAGACCTATGGTGTGGACCTCGAAGTCGGTAAGGTTCCGGCCCGAGGTGAACCGTTCGACGTTGTTGATGTATGGTTTGAAGCGGTTACTGGGACGGAGCGCTATTTGGCCCCCGTCCACGGCGCTGTAATGGCGTTGATGAGCGGCGAGAAGGCAGAGTATGCCAGTTGTGCTTCCGCTTCGTTCTCCCGGCAAAGAATCAACCTAAATGATCTCAAGGCAGGATCGGTTCTCTGCGTAAAGACGAGACGAGGACTTCTCTCCGAGATTCGTTTTGAGCATATGCTAGAGGACAACCCGACTCCTCCGCACCTGCCGATTATGACGATCACGTTTACCACCTGGTCGAAGAACCGGTGAACGAGCGGAGGCTCGGCAAGAATCCGAAGCCCCAACACACTACATCTCACCGACGAGCTATCGTGCGGCCTCGCCAGCCGTGCTCTAGCTCCGTCCTAGAATAAAGTACAGGTAGAACAATGCCCTTCACCTCAATGCCGCTCAATTTCGGTCTGGACTTTACAGAAACGATTCGCTCGATCAAACGGGAGATCTTTGGCGAATCGATTCCGCCGATTTTTTACCATTACACTGGCCTGAAGGGAGTTCTTGGAATCGGTGGGTCGTGTTCCTTTCATGCAATTTCGACTGAGGACCTTGCGGACAAGACTGAGATTCAACACGGCGTCGCAATAGTGCAGGAGGAAATCCAGCACGCACTGAATAGACCTGGGAGCAGGTTCGCCCAGTGGTTATTGGAATCATTGCCTGATAGCCTCAGTGCTCGGAAAGCGTGGACGTTTACCACCTGCTTTTGCCTGGAACTTGGCTCTGCGTTTCACTGCTTCAAGTACGGCGGCTACTGCTTACAGGTGGACACACTTTCCGCTCCAGATCCACGGCTACGACCACAAGGGCTGCTGGCAGATGTTCAATACCAACGTGTTCTCTATGTGGAGTCCGAGAAGCGTGCGGCAGTACGGCATGCTGTCGATGCGATCATCGCCTGTGCGGGGAAAAGCAGTCGTGGTAATCTCCAAGGCCCTTGGGCGGAATCCATTGGCAGAAGTCATTCTCGAATCGCCGCTCAATGCCTGATGGATATTGTTGCGTCTTTGAAATCGCCGGAATATGCGAAGGACCGTGAATGGCGTATTGTGTGCCACCCCAGGTTTTCCATCGCTGCATCTGCGCCTGATCTCGATGATGATGCGTTTCGATGTCTAATCAAGACTCGTGACGACAAGAAACGATACGTTGAACTCTCGATTTTGGAGCAGGGACAAACGTTTGGTTCATTTCCCGAAACTGTTCTTCCGTTCAGTGCGATTTATGTTGCGAATGATTTTCGTGAGGGCAGTCAAGAGCACTCGGCGATCCTGAAAATGCTGGAACGCAGTGGGCGACCGGATATCCCGCTTGTGCCGTTTCCGTAGGCCACGTTTGCACCTGAAATCAGAGGGAAACGCCGACTTGAGAAGGACGGCTCGTGCGCCAACCGTCTATTGCCGAAGATCTTGCACCCGCAAGGACTTCCTTTGAGCGGCGTCAGTATCACGGATTAGACGCTTCGCATTCCGATTTAGCGATTCGTTGCGTCCTAACCGACTCGGTCCTGATGATCAGAGCTAGATGGTGCCACCAATTTCAACGGGTGTGAGCAAGACCCCATATATTGGGTTGCGTCAAGAGATTTATCTATATGTAGAATCAATGTGCTATGGCGAATACAAGGCGAAATTGCCAGATCTGCCCTTAAAATTGAGTGACATGGAGGGCGTATGGTCGTCAGCAGGGCTATTCCCCGCTACTGGACCGGCGAAGAGATTCGGAAGGCAGATGAAGTCGAAGTGTTCTACCCGGATCTACATGGAATTCCGCATCGGGGGATCGTCTACGGCTTCCAGGTGGGGCCGATGGGCGCTATTGGAATTGACGTGATCCACAACAGCAAACGCAACGGTGGCGTCGGCTTCATCAGCTTCGCAGATTTCGCACAGAGCAGTCTCGTAAATCTTCGTCGCCGTGCTCAATCGTCCCAACACGCCGATGCGATCAGTGCACGGGCTGAGAGCGCCATCCACCATCCCTACCACTGGTGGTTGGCGAACTGCGAACATTTCACGGACTGGTGCTACACCGGCAAACCCGGCGAGAGCGACACGAAGACGGCGGGCAGTTGGGTGGTGGCGGGAATCACTGCGGCAGTCCTTCTGTGGAACGCAGGTAGCGAGTAGGACTAACGGCGCAAGGTGAATCAATGCCCACTATCAAGGCATTTCTCAGTCACGCCAGCGATGACAAGGAACGTTTTGTTCGGTGCTTCGCAGAGAAGTTGAGAGAGAAGGGCGTTGACGTGTGGTTGGACGAATGGGAAATCAACCCCGGCGACAATCCGGTCCGCAAGATTTTCGATGAGGGCTTGGCGACCTGTCAGGTGGTTATCCTTGTCGTGTCGAAAAAGAGCATTCGCAAGCCGTGGGTCCGAGAAGAGTTTGACGCCGCTTTCGTCAAAAAGGTTGAGGGCCGTGCGAAGCTCATTCCAATCAGGCTGGACGGATGCGAAATGCCCGAATGCCTAAAAACTACACGGTGGGAGTCGATTGATGACCTCGCCAGCTACGATTTGTCTTTCCAGCGGATCTTGAACGGCATTTTCGATCATCACCCGAAACCGCCTCTTGGTACGCCCCCGCCATACACCACTTCGCCAGTCCTACCCATTGCAGGACTCACCCGAGTTGACTCTCTTCTTTTTGAGAAAGCGTGCCGGATCGCAATCGACGTAGGCCAAACACTCATAAACCTCGACCGGTGGCTTGTGGAAGCAATCGACGGTTTGGGGTTGACCGAAGAACAACTCGCTGAATCTCAGGAGATCCTTGAAGAGCATCAATACATAAAGCGCTTGCGCACCGGTGGGCCTCGTAAGGTCTATAGCTTCAAGATTTCGGTGTTCGGTTTTCAGGAATTCGCCAAGCTCGGCGTACCGCATTTCAATGGCTTAGTATCACGGGCTGCGGCGATGCTCGTTAGGGGCGAACACATGAGTGGCGGCTCGATTGCTCGTGCCCTTAATCAGCCTCTAAGAATTGCGGAGCACATCCTGGAGGTACTTGAGACAAATGGCCTCGTACAAATCAACAGAATGCACGCCGCCGATTCCATGACCGTCTGGAACGTCTCAGCAAAGCTCCGTAGGGCCGTCGCAAATGCGGTATGAAGTGCTTACCGCAGGTCCAGATCACACTTAATCCCGGATCGATCTGCTGATGCTGATACCTTCTTCACCCGACCAATTCCTGTACCACTATACTCGTTCCTCCACGGTGATTGAGCACATCCTTCCACACATGCGCCTACGGTTCTCAAAGTTTTCACAGACGAATGACCCCCGAGAGAACAAGAAGATGGGCTTTGGGCTTGCACTTCCCACAGAACAGATGACCGGCTTCGATGTGCGGAGTTTTCAGAACCTTGTTACAGAAAACCTACAGGAACGAGTTCGGATTCTTTGCTTGACCGCTGATTCGGTCCAGCTAGCAACAGGAAATAAGGACGATTATGAGCGGGGATTCTGTCACTCTCGCATGTGGGCACAGTATGCTGACAGACACACTGGGATGTGCCTCATGCTGGACGCCTCAGTATTGAAACAGGAAATCGAGCGGTCGCTCTCCTCTCTGTATGCAGTCTATTCTGGCAGGGTTCACTATCATAACGTACACCCGGACGGAACGGCTTTTAATATGTCGCTCCATGGAGTCGTGGTCGATCAATACGAGGCCAAGATCCGAGAGCATATTCACGAGAAACGTGAGGCTCTCTGGTTTACTAAGCTAAAGGATTGGAGTGACGAACAAGAATTCCGGTGGGTTCTTTGGGCAGCAGCCGATGTTTCAGGAGATGCATTCGTCTCGATCAAAGATGCACTAAAGTGTATAGTCGTTGGCTGTGACTGCCCTGTTCACCATGAAATTCGAGCACATGACTACGGACGTCAGCTAGGAATACGTGTTCACCGGATTCATTGGAGCATCTACTCAATTCATCTACAGTAGATCTTCTCATCGCATGAACGACGAAAAATTGCTTTCAGCAGGATACGCTGGATTAGTTTGTGTTGTAGTTCGCTGCGGTGTCGCCGCCTCCTGATCTGGTCACCAGCGCATCAACACATGAACTCGAAACGGAACTCTAACGGCCATGAGGCTGGCGTTGTCATCATAGTCGCCTTCGTGGCCTGATGCTCGGGGATTCGGCGATGGTCGTGAGCAGTTCGGATTCGCTGCCGAATTTTGGGGGCCTGGCGGGTATTCGCATGGTACGATTGGGACGAGTCGCAAACGTCTGTTAGGTAGCGACACCTATCAGTTTGCTAGTAACTGCAATTACACCGAGCCTCACTTCCTGCAGAAAGCTAACGTTCTCCAGTATTGAATTCCGCTGAACTACCGATGAGAATCGCACGTGCGATCTACTTAGGATTATGTCTTCGAGCGATTAGTACCGGTGGTCGCCATGTTGATGGATCTTCTTTTCGGATGTCGCCATAAGCGGTTTACTCGACCGATCACCACCAGTGTGGAAGCCGGGCACACCACATGGAGATGCCTTCATCACTTGCCTGGGATTCGTGGACTGGCGTAATGGATTCCGAGACGGTAGCCGGTCCACACTTCAGTGGAATACTGGGACACGGTTCAGCAGTGACCGTTATGGATGGCGACAAACGACGAACTGGAAACTTGGAGCCTTGCCATCACGTGAGGAGTATGGTTGGGCGAAGATATTGCTTTGTCAGCGATTCCCGATCCGGCGGTTCCATAAGTTGAAAACACCGGGCGTTCTTAGTGTCAATCTAGCTTGCGTGGTAGATGACGGTTTCCGGTAGCATTCTGCCGTGATGCTGAACACAGACGCCAACGGCCCGGGAAGTTGCCGCTCCTGGGACGCTCGATGACCATGAAGAGCCTACCGAGACTTACACCGGAGGAACGGCTCATGCGCTGGTTCATTTCCGTCCGTACCGATTCCGAACTGCTAAACTCAGGGAATGTTTGAACCGGCTGATGTTCTGGCCGTTCAGTACATGATCAGCGAGGCTCCCAAACGGTTGATCGGCATCCGTGTGTTTTTCAAGGACGGGACATCGAAGGTGTTTAAGGGAACGGAGCTTGACGCCGCACTCGCCATCGTGAAGGTTGCGTTCCCTCCGAGGCCCGGTTCGACCTGGATCTCGGATCAGCCGTTGGAGAAGGTATGACGGCAAAATGCGGCAACGTCAAGGCGAGTATCGGCATTACTGCCCAGGCATCTCCTCGCATAAGACCTAATCCCGTCAGATTGGACACCGATTCAGCGGTTGGGGTTCCTCAGAACATGATGGTGTTGCCTGTCAACGCACTGGCTTCAGCTAATTCAATTAGATCGCTGGCGAACTGGATAACTAACGGGTCCGTCGTCTCTGCACGCAAACTCCGGGCTTCTTCCAGGAGCCGCACAGCTTCAACGGCAGGTATCCAATCTCCACTGTGCGAATCCGAGTAGATGACACGCTCCCGAATCAGGCGAAAACCGTCCCGCATATTACCCACGCATGCACCGACGTGCCGGATCAGGGCGACATTTCCGAGCCTCTTCTCAACCAGATGGTCGCCATGCGGATAAGCATGGCGCAACCACTCATCGTGCCTGATCCATGTTTCGAGCGGCGGCTGTCCTACGCTCGTGGGCTCACGCTGCTGCTTCGCTGGCCTCTTGTGCCCATGAACGTTCTTAGGCGGTCCTTCGGGTCGTTTAGCTGGCCGTCTGGTGTCCAGTTTTGGCTCAATGGACGAGACTGATGGCAGCGCAGTCTTGATGCCGATCATTTCGCTGATTGCCGCCCTGCCGCCTGCAACTGCTGCTTCCTGATCTCTGCGGCGAATGGCTCCCATCATCAACTTCACGTGCGGGATAGCTCGGATCGCCCGCTCGAACGCCGGGGCGACAACAGGGAACTTGGCATTCGAGGATTTGTAAGTGGAAGTAGAGGAACGGGCAAACTGGTGAAGTTCATAGAGACATTGATTGCCAGATTCCAAATGATCATCCCATCCGGGTTCATCCTTGTTTTCAATCGAATGGACAATACTCCGCAACAATGCCGTGGTGCTTTCAAACAGCATAAAGGTCGTTTCTCTCCTGCGGGCCGTGGTTGATCGAGCCTGTCCGGGAATTGATGAAATATAGGTTGGATCGGTGAGTTTCGCTACTTCCATTGTAACACTACTTCGGACGGCGGCATCTGCAACCGATCCCAAAACCGCTTATGATAGTCAAATGGTGGTTCGTTTCGTGATCGCTGTTCTTTGGTTGACCGCTCTCGGATTGATGACGGCTGCGATGATGCTCACGAAAGTGATCGACATCTACGTCCACGATCACTATTTCGTCTTGCCCAGGCTCTTCGTGATCGGGCTGATTCTTGTCGTCTTCATCATGCCACTACTCGCCATGACCTTGAAGCGGTTGAAATCAGCCTATCGGTAGCGCCCCATTCCTCTCTCGGTTGCCGCCACATCTTTCTCTTGCTTCTCGGTTCTGTCTTCGGTTGCGTACGATCTAATCGGAGATACGCCAGTGTTCGAACTTCTTTCCTGGCAATCTATGGGGCGAATCGAATGTGTGGCGGATGCTGACTTTCCGGCTCGTCATTGAGGTCTTTGTTGAGTGGAACCAGTCGGAGGAAAATGGAAATGCGAAGCGTCGTGACCGGTTTCTGGTTACGACCTATTTGGAACCAGGTTTGTTTGGAATCCATCTTGGAACCAATCATTACCAACCAAGTTCCAATTTCTTGCTTCGCAACGGTCAAGCAAAACCAGCTTGACCGGATTCTAATTATCTATAGTATCTTGACGAGGGTGAAATCACTCATGCAGGACTCATGCCCACACTTCGACCACGAGTCGCTGCAAGGTGCTTGACGTATGGAGCCAACCACTTCCCGGATCGTCTGAGTACGTCCAGGCTCTCGGCTACTTAACGGGGGATTCTCAGCCCAAACCGACTGGCACCAGGGATTCCGATTCGCAGTCCCTTGCGGCTTGTCCAGTTGCCCACAGTTGCCGCCCAACGCCTTCTCACGCTGCCGTAGATTTTCCCGACCATGAGAAAGGTGAAACCAATTTGAAGCTGGGACAGCCGCAGACGCCAGTACGTTATCTCCGTACAACGAACCTACCCGTCTCCTAACCTCAAATACTATATAGACCACCAATGAAGCTCTACGACTCGTTCGTGATCTTACCCTATTCATTGTCTCATGGATTCTGATTTCGTCAAGTTTAGAACCGTAGGACCAGCCAGAATCGAGTAAATACCAATATGATTAAGATGAAGACCTCACTCCTTCTTTACACTGATGGCGGTTGCTCACGAAACTACCAGCCCGATCCGTCGAGAAGGGAAATGATTGCCGTTGTTACCGATTCGACCGGCACTGTTCTGGTAGAAGAACGGCGGCATGGCGGCTCGAACAATGTCGCTGAATTGTGGGCCGTGCAGGAAGGTTTGTCATGGCTTGGACGCACGGGTACGAGGCTATCGAAATCCGTACCGATTCCACGAACAATCTCGCCTGGGTTCACGGCAGAATCGGGCAGAAGCTGAACGACCGGGCTGCTGTGCTGGACCTTTACGGGGCTATCAGGGCACTTCGAGAGAGAGTTCGGTTGGAGCTAGTCTGGGTGCCAAGGGAAGAAAATCTGGCTGGGCATTACATCGAGGCGAAGACCGGGCTATAAACGCATCTATGCATCTACGGTCACGTCGTTCGGGGGTGCTCTTTTGCTGCACCAATTATTCGACTCAACAAGCCCTGCCAGAATGCCTCTACTTCGCATTTCCAGCCTCGTCAGTGCCCTAGTTGGCGGTCGGGTGGCTATTCATAGTCCTCGGAGTTCTTGATACAACCTGGGATCGTGGATTTCAGCCAAACCTGCAACCGGATAGACAACGATCATCCGAATTAACGGACGGGCCGTTGATGGCGGTCAAGGTGTTTTTGCGCCAAAGATCCAGGAAGTTCCACATCACGGCCAAAATTGTATGAAAGCGCATAGCAACTCTTCGGGTTCATAACCGAAGGCAACTACCATCGCATTCACCATAGGCATAGGCTTTTACCAGGAGGCGGTTAATGTTCATCACATTCTTGGACGGGCAGAGCATCGAAGCCCACACCTATCAGTCAAAAGGATCGACCATTAGGGTGGCCGTGCGGGGCCGTGAAGAACTACTAGATCTCACCTGCATTCGAGGTCAATGGGTTACGGAAAATTGTGAGCCGGTGACTATAGAATTTGCGTGGGCGCAGTTAAAACCAGCGGCAGTTCCCAAACTGGAGGATTGCGTCTGTTCGCCTGCCTTAGCGCATGAGTTGATCGAAGCCTTGCACACCGCTCCTGAAGCAACGGCGGGAGACGGGCCTCTGGCGGCGTTCGGCGCAGCGGCAGTTGTTCCGATGTGACGCCGAACATCATGATGGGAACGGCTACTACCCCGCAGCTTGCGCAGTTTCAGGAGCCGTCTTCGTAGGCACCTTCCTTGGCGATCTCTTTTTTGCCGTGGCCGTTTTCTTTCCCGCTGCTGCTTTTGCCTTGGCAGCTTTGGCGGCTCGTGCTTTTTTGAGATTTGCGACCAGCCGTGCCTTCGCTTGCGCCGACAGTCTTCTTTTCGGCTTTGCTGGTGTGGCCGCTGTTGGTGCAGATTCGCCACGAACCTTCGCCCAACGTCGTGCCTGCGCCGCTCTCATCCGTTCGATTGCTTCCGACGAAAACCTTCTCTTCTTCGATGATCCAGAGTTACTCTCGGCTCCAACTTCTGAACGCCTGCTTCCTGACGAGAGCATTGCCTTCAGTTCTTCGATTTGTTCGCCCAATTTCCGGCGCTTTTCCTCCAGACCTTCGATTGCAGCCTGGAGAATATCATCGTTCAGTTTCGGTGCGATAATAACTGGACTTACCTCGCCTATTATTGGTGCCTATCCGCATTAATCGTACACCATTTAGAGAATTTTGGCTCACTTTTGCACAAACTCAAACGTACTGAACGGCGCTTGTATGCCATCATTCTGCTTAAATCATTCTGCCCCTACGGCGGTTCATCACGCCAACGGCAAACAGACGATCCGGTGGTTCGGACCACCAGCGGTCGGCGTCAGGATGGTTCCCGAGCCGTCCGTAATGAAGCTGTCGATTCCATCGGCTCTTGAATTGGCGACTATGAGAGTCTTGCTTTTCCAATCGGGAATCAGCGCTACGTTGGTGCCGGATGTGCCATTGTAGAGATTGTCTTTTGCCATGTGAACTGGGAGGCAGATCACACGGGATGGAGTCACGACCGTTGCCCGTCGCTTTCCTAACTGCTGGCTCATCGAGATGGGAAAATGGCCATCGACGCAAATCAAGGCACCGACTGGAATTCCTTTATACAGGATGGGATTCTTGGTGTCCGGCGCACCTCGAAACGGAGTGTAGTTCTTGCCAGCCATGTCGTCGGCTCCCACCTTATATCCCATCACCTCGCATCCAGAGCCATCGATCAGATATGCAGCGCTGTATGGCGGCGACGGCCCTCCTTCGTCGTGGATGATCAGACCGGCGACAAAGCCAACCTGGAACCTGGCGGCGAGACATTGAAGCCCTTCGAGAATGGATCGGTTGAAATTTGCCGCTCCTTCCGCCCTATATGCCCGTCCAATGTTGAACGCCTCTGGAAGCACGATTAGCGAATTGGTGGGATCGAGGGTGCCAGGTAGACGCCTCTCGTCGCTCTGCACATCCGCTAAGGCCGACTCCAGCACTTCCTTGGGCTTGTCATGGCCTGATCCGAAGTGGAAGAATCCTATTTTGTGAAGCATGGTTTCGGCTGCTGTAATTTTAGCCCGGCAGCTTCCGGCGATGTCGTCCGATGTGAAAGGGAACTGCCTATTGGCCGTTGTACCCTAGCGTGATGACTGCAAGCTCTGTCGAACGGAAGTACGTGCTATCTTGACAGTCAAGGATGAGCACTGTCAATCCTAATCACCAAAGGTGGTGCGATGAATACAGAAAGCGTCGATACCTGGAGCACGCTACGCATCAGGAGTTGACCGAACGCATGGATGATGTCCTCGCCAATCTCGTTCACTTCACTGATGGCGGGCAAGCCGTCACCCAAGCACCATTTGAGGCGAATCCATACGCTGCTCTCATTACTCACGTTTTTCAGGAGATGAGGCTGCGAAACCAGCAATCGTTTGCGTTCAAGCTGAAGAATTTCCACTTGGACGACAAGAAGTACCCTAAAGTTCGGCGGGCAGCGGAAGTGTGGCGCATGTACCAGCCCAAATCTGCTCGTTCCATGTTTAAATTCGGTAAGTCGCAATATCTTGAACCGACTCTACAGCGAGGCGCACATCGCATCTGCCCAGCATCGTTCTACCGAGACGATGCGCTCGTTTCTGCCATCAAGGATGATGAACTTCAGTTTTCAAGGCAGACGTGCAACGCTTACGTCGAGATCATAGATCAAGAAGGTGGGCGGCGTACGTTTCCCACTGCTGGTCCGGCGAAGATCACACACACTGTCAATACAGACTATTATCTTGCCTGCTACGCAATGGCTTTGGAAAACCGACTGTTCGATGATTTTGATGCTGATGCGTGTCTAGTTATTCACGATATTGAAAGGTATGTGAACCGGCTCCAGGAAGTGATAGAACCGGCTCTGCCGAAGTGGACTTGGGTTCCAGGCGTCGTTCAGTACCACGATCCGTACAATCTTTTGAAGACACCCGACGTCTACTTCTCCAAGCATATGCGGTATGCGTACCAAAGGGAGATCAGGATGATCTGGGTCCCGCCTGAGCCTCGGATACACCTGGAGCCGATGCATTTCGAAATCGGAGATTTGTCAAGCTGTTGCGATTTGATTAGACTTTAAAGATCGACGTAATGCGTGGCCGTGGAACCTCGATCTCCACTCCCGGCGCAAGCTCAATCTTGTCTGGAATTTCCCGCCAGTCCTCTTCCGATCCGTACTGATCCTGGAGCCAACGCTTGAGGTCGGTGAAGCCCGAAGCCGCAGGAAATGAGCATTCCCGTCCTTGTGGGCTTTCCAGACGGCATCATTGGTGAAGCTGGTATTAGTCACGAGTAGACCCGCACGAAATACCACAAAGCGTTCGAATTGGTCGGAAGGTTTCCCTGGACTCTGGCCGAAGGCTCTTCAGTGAGAATTGCCGGTGGACGCAAGGTCGCACAATATTGCCCTTTCCTTTGCACGAGCGTCCGTACCCTGGAGCATCTATTGCCCTTCTCGAAAAACTCCCGCTCCGGATGCAGCATCGTTGTACGGAACAACTTGATTCCCATGCGGTCATGCCACCTTTCCACCATAACCACATCGGCGGCTGATTGATGGTGCATTATTCCAGTTATTGTATTGAAAGAGTAGCAGTGTAGCTCATGGCCGATAATGTCGGTGCATTCCACGAACACCGAATAGTCACTAATACGTTCACTCTGCTTCAATTGTCCGCCTTGCTCCCACCATACAATCGAAAAGGACTCTACCAGCTTGGCCGCTGCCTGTAAAACAACATTCTGGTACTGCGGAATGCGAAGCACGTGTTCCATTGGACCATGAACGATACGTATAAGTAGAAGTTTCACATCCCGTTCACCGATATTTTCGATCTGAAAAGTAGCTCTACTCAACGTGTCATCGTCGGGCGCTAGGGTCAGACGAAGCCGTGGTACGGTCACCAAAGTTAATTGGCGTGCAGTAGCCTCGGATATGCTCTTGGTGAGCCGAACGTACCGCTCGGTGACATAGACCAAAACAGCAGTTAGCATGAGGGAAACGAGGCTAAAGATCGCCTGGAGTGCCCCAGAGTTCGCATTCATCCACGTTAAGAGCGCTTTCATAGAGTACCTTTTCTGCCGCTTTCTTTCGCTGATGGTAAGGGTGGGAGGAAATGCCAACTGGTGCGTAAGCTCGCAAAGAGCATCCGCCAGAGGCTGGCGTTAAGGTCGGTCCACGGTGGTTGCCCTCGTTCCAGTTTCGCCGTCTGGTTGGATATGGAAAGTCCTCCAGTTGCCCCTGGCTTTCAATCGTGAGCTTCAGATCTGACCTCTCGGCCAATCGCCGGTCGGACACAATTAGGTCACCAACGAACCTCTTGATGGGGAAGCGACTTGCCATTTGCACCTTACCGCTCCGTCCGCTCTTTGGCCATTGCCGCTGCGGGGCCGATCACGGGGTCATAATCGCCGCCAACGGCCCGAGTACAGGTATGCCTCCAGCACCCACGGAGACAATTCGAAGCTCGGTCGGTGGTCCCATTTACGGTTCATCGTGAGAACTCCCGAAGGGGCACAAAGGTCCTTCCCTCTTGGGCCGCTCTCTCAATTTTGAATTTCATGGCATCCAAAAGGTCCACCCTTCCCTCCAGAACTTCAACTAGATCGGCACCATCCCAGAAGATGACGTTACAACCCCTTCCCTGAAACTGACCGATAACGTCTGGCCGAATACCTTGCACTGCGATAAAGATCCCTCTGGTACTCTCCAGTTTGGTATCGACCTTTGTCTTGAAGCCTCCGATCTCTTGGACACCCGGCTGCTCCTTGCGCCAACGGGCCTCGACCAGATAATCGAATCCCTCGAACGCCACGTGTCCGTCTATCTGTTGGGTGGCCGTCTTGTAGGGCTTACGATAGTCGATGGCAAAGAGTGCGAATAATTCCTTGAGCAAGTCCTCAAGAAAGTAACCGGCAACTTGCCGATTCGGATTCACCAGCGCCTCATTGAATCGTCGTCGAAGATCCTCCAGCTTTGCGGCACGTTCAGCAAACAGTTTTATCTTTTCTTTAGCGAAAGCCTGTCGCTGGTCTCCTGCCGCCTTTTCGTGCTCAACATAAAGATCGTGATCGACTGCTAGATTCTTGAGGCTCCGGAGAGCGTCCAGGGCGGCGTCCCGATCCTGTACCTCGGAATCCGGCACGTTCTTTAACTTGCAGAGTTCCGTCAGAATGCGCCGTTGAACATCGTGACCTTGATCGGATTGGCTCAAGTCCGCAAGTGTCTTTCTAGCCCAAACAAACTTGTATTCGTTCCGATACTTCCCGGCCAGAGCAGCGCTGACACCTGCCGCCCGGAGAAACGCTTCCATCCGATCCTTGTAGTGGAAGCATTTGCCAAAGCACTGGACCATTGCTTCAGTGATCTCGTAAGGCAGTTCCATCGGCTATTCCCTTCAGTTCGCCTTCCAACTCCTTCCGATGCCGTTCGACAAGATCCCGCAGCAGTGCCGAAACGCTCGGTCGGCCTCCATACTTCCGTGCCCGTTCGAACGCAATCCTGTTGAGGAAGGCCCACATGTCGGCGGGTAGGGCGATTCCTGTAGTTCTGGTCGTCCGTTCATCGAGCGGCTTGGGCGGGGCGATGGCTGGCTTATTGGCCCGAGATAGTCGTTTAGCCATTCAACCCAAGGATATCAACAATTCACAAGAGACAAAATAGCGCCGAGAAGCCCACTACGTTTGTGCGCACCAGCGTAAAATGAGAATTGACAAGTCACAAACTAAGATGTGATAATGGAAGTGTATCACAGCCTAGAACACCTCTCCTTGATGCCCACCGATTTAATCCTCACCAGCCAGGACGCCAAGGCAGAAATTAGCCCGCTGGCAGAAATCGCCGACCAAGCCGCCGAATTCGCACGACAGTCGAGGGCAAAAAACACCCTTCGTGCATACCGAGCAGATTGGGAGCATTTCAGTCGTTGGTGCCAAGCCCACGGCCAGGTGGCTCTTCCTGCCACACCGGAAACCGTGGCCCTATACGTGACCGATCTTGCCGCCACACATAAGACGGCGACCATCACACGGCGGGTATCGGCAGTTTCGCAGGCGCACCAGATCGCTGGAATGGAGACGCCCACACGATCAGCCAAAGTTCGTTTGGTGATGGCCGGAATTCGAAGGACAAAAGGAACGGCGCATACTGCTAAAGCGCCGGTCTTGGTGCCGGATCTCAGGCGGATGGTCGCTCGACTGCCCGAAGGCGTTCTCGGTGTAAGGGATCGAGCGCTGTTGTTGATCGGCTTTTCCGGGGCATTTCGGCGTTCAGAACTGGTTGGGCTGGACAGGGACGCCGTAGAGGTCACCAAGGAAGGGCTTGTGGTCACGATCAAGAAGAGCAAGACCGATCAGGAAGCTGAAGGCAGGAAAATCGGCGTGCCCTACGGCAGTACACCGGCAACATGTCCAGTGCGGGCGTTCCAGGATTGGCTTGAAGCCAGCGGGATCGCAGAAGGCCCGATCTTTCGGCCCATCACCAGGCATGGTCGTATCCTGCCGCAACGCCTTTCGACAAATGCCGTGGCGACTATCGTAAAGCGCTATGCAACGGCAGCGGGCCTGGACGCCAGCAAATTCGCCGGTCACAGTCTGCGGGCAGGATTGGCGACGAGTGCTGCGATGAATGGAGCATCAGAGCGGTCCATCATGGCGCAGACGGGTCATCGTTCGGTCAACATGGTGCGGCGGTAGATCCGAGATGGATCGTTGTTTCGGGAGAAGGCTGCGGTTATGGTCGGGCTGTAGCCCATTCGACAGCGCCTACACTAGAAAAAGGGCGCACACCGATGAGGAACAAAAAGCCACTCGTCCTTCGACTTGGCAAACAGAAGGCAGCATTTCGAAGCGGCGAACGATCTTGGCACAACGGCGGCGACATCGAAATCGGCTTCTATGCCAAATCTCTGCACAAAGCCGCTAAAACCCTAATCACCAACCTGAACCTGGAACCGCACCCGAAGACGGCGTGGGATGCTTGTCCTGTCATCCTACTCTACAGGCAATCCATTGAACTCCATTGAAGGAATTGGTCAATGAAGGCGGCAAGTTCTTGCCATCTCCCACCGATCCAATCACGCTTTATAAGACCCATTCGTTGCGTTGGCTTGCTCAGATTGTCTGCCAGATCATCAAGGCCGTTCGATGGGAAGGCGAATTCAAGTGCGAGAACATCGCCAGCCTTGCCGATTTCAGTGCCATCGTAAACGAACTTGAATCGCTGGACCCGGTATCCATTGCGGTCCACGCTGTTAGCCGTGCTCGTGATGGCTCCGTGCCACAACAGCTACAGCCAGCAACCGTCGTGAAATTTGCGGAAAAGTTGGACCGCCTCCTGGACTTGTTGAACTCGACAGTCGATGCGCTGGCGGCAGAGTGGGACTTGCGATCAGGACTGGCTGTCGATGGACCGGATGACGATGGCGGTGGGTTTGGGCCTACGATTCAATGATCGCTTACTGCCCGACAACCCCAAGCCGATGCCGTTCTCGGTTCAGATCATCTTGGAGTGCCAGAATGCCGAAGACCAGACCACATAGCGTCAGAAGATTATCGTCCTCCTTCGGTGAAACCAATTCCAGGCGACGGGATGCTTCACGACGGAGTTCTCGGATTCGGGCTTCCGTTGCCTCAATGTTGTAGGTGATTTCCTGGGCGAAGGCGTTATGGAGGTTGAGCATGGGAAGGCTAGTTGCCATTGTCGTAAGCGTATCACGATGTATAGCAATTGTCAATTCACACACGACAGTTCATTACAATGTTTACCAACAACGGCTCCCTTTCGATGTGGCATGTTGAATCTCTTCCTCCCCACCGAGATGAATAGCCTCACGAGCGTTTTAAGAGGTGGCATCGATACCACTGGGCGGTGAAGCATATCACAAAGGTGGAAGGCAGTGCCGTGCCAGTCCAAACATTCTCTTCACGGGCACACCGGCGTCAGCAAACGAAATGGGGATGGATATTTTCGGGCCGGTTGGTGAGTGGCTGGGTCGAACGGATATCGGCCAGGGTGCGGCGGTTTCCGTGTTTCGTGTGGTGGATATCCACTCGACTCGAACGGGTGCGTGGCTGGTGCCGAGAAGGCATATCTTTCCTCAGCCCGAACCAGTCACGCCTCTACGGCTGGAGGCTCATTGACTACACAAAGCTCCGTCGTGTGGTGTGCCATTATTCCGACCGGCAACACTTCGGTCAGTGCATCGTGCTCCACGGCTCGGAACCGCTGTTCTCGCAATTGTGAGAAGACCCGCCAGTGCCGGAACGACTTGCCGATCAAATCCATCGATACAAAGGGCTTGGACAAAATCTTAGATCTGGCGCTCACTTTAGGCTTATGAGGGTGTGATGACCAGCACCCTCACGCCCATAATCGAACCTAGGGCTGTCTACGCCTCACCAATGGGCCTTCTAGGGCCTTCCCATACCATCTACCACAAAGCCCAAGCCCAGGCCGTGCCACACGTCAGGTTCTAGTTTGCCAAGCCAAGCCAAGCCAAGTCAGAAAAATAGATGCATCATTATCCAGGACGGCGGCAGGCGGGCGGCGCTATGCACTGGGCCTTCTGATACGCCAACGATTCTCGCCAGTTGGCCGGTGAACCCAGACATGTTTCTGAAGCACAATAGTCCTCTCAAGAAAGCGGTCAATGAGCACGCCCTTAGTCCTGTAATGTGGATTATGTTTCCAGTTGATGAGGGTGCTCTTTCCGAAAGCGTTCCAACTCTGCATCGCACTCTTTCAAAATATCGTGAGCCAGTTCAAGTCGAACTCGTCACAATCATCAACTGCCGAATTCGCCAGACGTACGAAGTAACATTCGTCGCATTCGCAATTCGGGTCTGGGTGGATAAGTTCGCTCCTACCAACTTGCTCTTGCTTCTTCCCTGCGTTTCTCGTCATAAAATAATTCCCTCGATTCGATAGTTCGCCTTCGACGTGTGCATTTGATGAACTGTGGCTCTCACCCAACCATCCGAGATGCAGCCCCAGATTTCGATTCCTGTGCTTCGGACGCCTCCCCGCTCTCGTCGTCATCGAACAAGGATGGCAAGATGTGATAGACACGCACTCGACGACCTAGGCCAGGAATCGCCTTTTTGAATGTGAACCTGCCTTTTTCGTGAACACCTAGGTGCCCTCGTTTCGCTAATTCTCTCGCAATCGAAACCGAGTCGAATCCGGCGCAAACCTCGTCTCTGAAGATCTCATCGAAGATGTAGAAATGATGAGGAAGTTCTTCTCCGACCACAGCCTTTTCCGCCGGGTCCTTAACGGATTCTCTGCAACCGGCTCGATTGTTGATGAACGTAATCCCTTCAATATCCAAATTCTGAAACCGGGTTGAGCCGTGCCGTTCAAGAAAGAGGCGCACCTGACGGATTCCAGATTCAACGTCGCTGCCCCCGGTCGTTCCACGCAGCGTAATCCATGACTTGAAGGTTGTGGCCGCAGCGTTGAGCGATTCTCCCGGCTCCCATCCGGTGAGGCCGATCTTCGTGGCGAGTTCTCCAGCAGCGCCGATGAGGGCAAACCGTTGCAAAGCCCGATACACTTCGCTGCCTGCACTCGGGATATTGTTTTCGGCAATAAACGTGTCGATGTGAGCCAGAATTTCGGCTTTCACCGACTGACGATTTTCCACAACGTGCTTGAGGTATGCTCTCCCGACAGCACCATAGAATCCTGCTGCATTGCGCTTCAGCTTGTCTGCAAACTGGCCGGGAGAGGTGAGGCCGTGCAAATCCTCAAAAGCGCCCATGCCTGCGCCCGCATCGGAACCGAATTCCAATAGCCGAATCTGCTGCCCGCCTTTGGTCTTCTTCCCGACACCGCCCATGTGATCGGCCAGCATCTTCTCGCCAGCGGACATGAACAGTAACCGCCATTGGGCAGGCATTCGGATCGTGCCACTTCGGTTCATGCGTGCCTTGCCGGTTCCGTTTGCCAACATGTAGACGGCTTCGCCAATGTCATTCGGGTCGGCCTGCCCAATTTCATCCAGGATTAAGACCGAATCGTTGTGAAGGGCGGCAACTCCTTCCAGACCGTTGCTCGTCGCTCTCCAACTACGCACAAATTCTCGCCTGCCCCATACACTCGCCGCACAACAAAGCATGGTTGTCTTGCCTGACGACGTGGCACCGACAGCGTGAACGCCGCCGCCTTCGGTGTCGGTCACCTCCAACAACGGAGCGGCGAAGGAAACGCTCGTGGCGAAAACCAGCCGGGAGTTGCCCTTGCACAAAGCGCTGACATTCTTGATCCAATCGTCAACCGTACCGTTGACCTTGAAGTGATGAATACCGTTCGTCTGTACGACGGGACAATCCGACTCGGTGCCGCCGAACGCTTCGTCGGGCAGCACGTAGGCATCGCCGTTCCAGCCGGTCCTGTTCACGGAAGTAATCGTCATCGGTGGTCTGCACCCGGCCAGGTATCCAAGAAGTAAATCTCGAACACCCTTGCCAACTGCGATGTTCAGTCCACCCCGCCTTAGCTCCTGGAGGATCGAAGAGCCATCGGTCGCCAACAACTCGCAGGCCATTGTCCAGGTGTGCTCCCGGCCTTCGGGATCGGACCATACAAGATAAAGACCCCAATCGTCGCCATCAACTGTCCGGGTTCTTGCACGAACCTCAAGGTGACCACAGAGCCAAATCGGACTTGGGGCTTCAGCATCTTCCTGGTCTTTCGGCGGGTAGTAGTAAAGACCGTCGTCCGTCAATCTGTACCGCTTGGGAATGGCTGGCATGAAGGCCTCCCGATACTGAAACTGCTCAACCACTGCGGGATCAACATGTTTTTTGACGTGGGATGCACCGGCAATCAGCTTTCCTGCTCGGTAGCGGCGGATGGTTTCGTCAAGGTGTTTTTCGGCCCGTCCCAGTTTGTCTTCAGCGTTCAGGTTCGGGTCTTGTCGATGGAATTCCTCGACTAACCCGGCCAGAACGTGAAAAATTTTTGCCCTCGGCCAGCCAGCGCCGACCAACCAGCCGCCGATGCCCAACATAATATCGTGGCGGGTTCCACTGGCGGTTCTGTTGTTGGCGATGGCTGTCACGAACTCGGCTTCTTCGGAGTTGAGGCCATTGCCATTTACCTTCTGGGAGTTGAGTAGCCGTGGTGTTGTTCTCTCGTTGACAGTTTTGCAGCGGTCAAAGATGGCTTTGTGAATTTCGAGCAATTCTTCGGTGCGGTTTTCTAGGTCCAGCGAATACTCATCCAGGAACACGGGCACGAATGCAAAGAACCTCTCCCGCCCATAAATCTCGACACCGGGCTTTTTTCCGGTCTTTGGGTTTCGAGGACCGAACTCCATAGCGCATCCGGTCGGCAGTTTTTTTCGTGAGTAAACGTAGATGCGAAGTCCAGCACACGACGGAGTGAAATGCGTGAGCGAGTTCAGTCGGTCAGCGATCTCCTTCGGCTGGATGGGTGCTCCCGGCCATTCATTGAACTCGCCTGTTTCTGGATCGAGAGCGTCATCCAAATCGACGCCGTAGATCCATACCTCGGATTCGTCTGCGGGTTCCTTGGTGAAGAAGGCAACGCCAGTCGTGTTGTGCGTATCCACGTACCGAACCGCTTCATCGAATGTAGCCCACGTTGATGGATCGGTCGATTTTGCGGCCCATCCTGACTTCACATCGATGGGCATCTTATCCTTCAACGGGTTCTGGTCCTCATCAAAGATTGCGTTGCCCTTGCTATCCCTCTTGTCGACCAATATCCAGGCTCCCCATTGGGGCAGCGCCTTCATCTTGGCAGGGATCAAATCGTAGTTATAAATATTGTTGGCAGTATCAAACATCCCTTTACTGAGCCGTCATCTTTGGCTGACGGCTCAACCCTCTTTGCGTCTATTCTCGTCCGGTCAAAAATTCCGTTACATCCGCCCGTGTGATTCGGTAACGGCCACCGACTTTCGTACAGCGCAGCTTCTTCTGTTGAATCCACTTGAGAACCCCACGAGAAGTCACTTCCAATTCGGTCGCCACTTCTTTCGGAGTCATCCATTCTCTAGCTCTGGTTGCCATCGTCTCACCTCAATTCTATTTATACGGTGCATTCGTTTCGTTCTCTCCGTGTTGGCTATCAGGCATACGTCTCTCGAATGTGCCCCAGTGGTTCCTTTCGAACGGGGCAGATGAGTGGGGCGTTGGATATCGCTGAAAACACGAGAGATCACTGTGACTGCCCCATGTGCCCCGCCTGCCCCAGTACTCAACAATGGAGGGTGTCGGTATAGGTGGCGGTTCGTGCCCGGTCGATCAAATTAAACAAAGACCTCTATTATTGATATTCATTGGGGCACTGGGGCAGTTTATTAATAAGTCATAGAAACCATATGAGTTATGTAATGCCCCGCTCGACCGCCCCGCCACTTTTCCCGACCGGGGCGTGGGGCGGCGACCGGGCGGCTCTGTAGGATGTGGCCCGAATTCAACACCGGCCTCCACCCAGCCCATGTCACGCATTACAAAGCCGTCGATTGCAACCAGTACCGCCACCTGCAATTACTTCTGACATAGAACCGCATTCACAAAACACATATTCTCAAATCAAAACAAAACGGAACAGTCGAACTGCTGTGTGATACAGGTACCACCGAAGCAACCGTTGATATGAATTGTCCCACGGAATCGGATTCCGTCAAGTCGGGTACTTCTTCAAGAGGTTGGGTTGAGACTTTCGTTCGGTATAGATACTAGTAGGATTCCGGTATCAGTCACCGCTGGCCGGAATGATACATCAATATGACATTAACGCCGATTCACCCTCTATGGCCCAACTTTGCCGAGCGCTTTTGGCACTCTTACAACAAATACGAAGCCGGTATTCAATGCCCGACCGCACGACAGGTACTTCACGAAATGCAATTGACAGACTCCGAAATCAACAGCACACTCGTCGAGTTCTTCCTGCGGGTGATGAACCTTGCTTGCGATGGCGAGATTCTGGCGGCTTTGTGAATCCAGCACGTGGCCCATTGGAGGAGACAAGATGAGTAAACCGAAGAACTTTCCACACGCAATGACACTGCGTTTAAGCGAACCCATGCACACCGCAGTTGAGAACCTGGCTTACGACGCCCGGATCTCTCAGTCTGGTTTCATCCGACGGTGTATTCATCGGGGGATTACCCTAGCATACGAGGGCAAGCCGTCAAGCGCTTTGGGTCGAATTGGCGGAGGCGAACTATGAAAAATCTTTTGAACGAACTTGTCCTGAATACGGACCTCCTGTCGAATGACCTCAAGGCCGCAATCCTGGCGAACAGCACGCCGCCCATCGAAGAAATCGTGATGGCACTGGTGATCGGGGCTGTCGATGCACACGCCATGACGGTTGGCGACCCGAAAGCTACGTGGAACGAGAAGCGATTGGCGAGGACGACCTTGGCGACTGCGTTCCTGGCGGCTATGACGGTCACGAACCAGAGGGAGGGTTCTGGTGGACGCTAATGAGATTCGTGAGGACGTCCTGCGTGAACTCCAGGAAGAACTCGACTACCTGCTGGCCGCTGCGCCGGAAACCGTCACGCAGTCAACCCGGAAGAGCATCAAGGGCGAATCGATGGTGTATGCGAAGCGTGTCGTGGATTCGTTGACTGCGGCGGAATTGGAGAGCGAAACGGCACGCCACCTGTATATCGAGGAAACGTGAAACTCTATTTCGGCAGAGTCCCGAACTGGGATTGAAGGCAGCAGGGTTCACAAAGCTCTGTTCAGAGAGCGATAATCGAAATCGTGGCCGAATACAGCAAGCTGGATCACGCAACACTCGTGCGGAATTTGAATGCTGTGTGCAAGGAGCTTGCATCTCTTATCCACTCCTCTGGGCGGCAGTTCGGCGGACCTCCACCGCTCACCTACGGCGACGTTGAGGACAACATTCCATTCGCTCTTTACAGAATAGCCGTAGTTGCGGGCTGGATCGAAGAGCAAGTCGAACTGGAAGAGGATGAATATTACAGGAGTGAGGATGCTGATCTGTTCGGCGGGTGTTTGTGGTTCAGGGCGTCATTCAAGGAATGGTTCCTCGGCTTGGTGGCGACCACATTTTCAAGTCTGGAAGAAATCGCTGAAAAGAATGAAGGAGCGCAAAACCAGCATTATGAGTTGATGCAGAAGTGTTTCTTTGCGGTGCATCGAGCTAAGGGAGCCGAACCACCGCAGACGACCGAGCCAGACAACCCGGCTAAGAACATCATCGACGAGTTCTTTAATAAATCCAAGACGATCAAAACCATCTCAGCCCTCGCAAATGAGGCCACGAAGAGAAAAGCCGATTGTGAACAATATCCAATCAACCGGGTTACCGTCAGTAATATTTACCACGGCTATGGAGCGGTTCGCATCGTTCTTGAAATTGTCGCCAGCGTCATCAGTGAATTAGTCCCATGTCCTTGGAATGTTCTGAAGGCAACCAAGCGCCGTCCTGCGCCTTCGAAGCAATAATCGCATCCTCTCGGGCGTTCAGTTTCGTTCAAAGGCGTTCACTATCGAACACTCTCACGTCTGGACGAAATTGAACGCAACTACAACAAACTAAACCTTTACTGCCCTTTGGTTGATGCATCATCATTAGGACATGAACAAGAAAGTTCGCACAAACGAAACGGAATCCGGAGCCGCTGCGGTGGCGAAGGCTTCCCAACTTACAACCAGAAAAACAAGACGTACCAAGGCCCTAGAAGAACGCTTTGCGGCGATGACGGCTGAAGATCATGCCGAAATGAAACGCCGCCTGTTGGCCCGTGCGCAAGGTGGCCAACCGAAGCCGTCTGCCAAGACACTTGAAGGGTATGCCCTACTCGCTTACACGACACCGGCTGAAGCAACGGCGTCCACGCCTACTGCGGTCGGAGCCGATTCCCAACGCACAACCAAGAAGTTCGAAGTGATCGTCGCCCAGCACGTACCAGCCTATATGACTCTTGAGGTCGAGGCGTCCGACGAGCAGGAGGCGATAACTAAGGCGAACCGGCGCATCGAGTTCGGCGAATTCGATGTTGACATTGACGGACTGTGCTACAACGATGGCTGGAAGATCGGCTATCCGGACGACCGAGAGGTTAAGGTCGTGTGGAGTCGGGAAATCAAATAGCCTCACTTAATACATCCGCACTCCGGGCGCTGCAATAGGCAGGCGCTCACTCACTAAAGAACAGCACGGCTAATGACTGGTGGATGAATAGTCCAATCGCAAACGCTACTGCTGCGCTTGGGGTGCGTAAGGGCTGGCAAGAGGATGAAAGACCATGAAACTCATTGACCACATACGACTGAATCCAATCTGCTTCAATAATGCGACCGACAAGTTCGACTTCGACGCATCATCGTACGTACACGACGCCGTCGCATTCGATATCAGCGAGGTAGCAGACCAGTTAATAGAGACAATCCGCCCCGTCGAGATCAACGGTGTCCGGTGCACAATGACCACGTTCACTCAGAAATATCACGAACTGGTGCGACAACCGATGCACGAAACTGGCGATCCAGAACTGAAGGCGCTCGATATGAACCAATTCGTCGGCATCATTCCGCCGTTCGACAGTTGCTTCTTTGAGTACGCCACACACAAATATTTACCACCAGGAAGTAGCACAACGGAACGAGAGTATGGTGTCCATCTCGCATCTATGCCGCTCGAATACATTGAGAAAAAGGTTCCAGATTATGAGGAGCGAGGGATCACGTTCGTCTTGTATGCAACGGTCTTCTGCCGCCTTTTCGTTAAGGGACGCTACCAGGCAGCACGGGAGACGGTCGCCTACATCACAGCCGATGCCGCTGGCAGAATCGTAACATTCCACATTGAGGCTCTACTGCCCGACCACGTTGATGGCAAGCTGCCGCAGAATTGCCCACAGCAGACGCCAATTATTGTTCTTCTCGTTGCGCTCATGATGTTGAATTCCAGAATGCTCAAAAGCACGTTAGTTGATCCACCACCGAAAAGCCGCCAGCAGCGACGATATGAACAGCGGCACCCGGAGCATGCGGCACCGCCACCCGTCCAGTACTACACGCTCGAAATCGACCTCGACAAGACACAACGTGTCAGCGACAGCCCGTCAAAGAAAGGTGGGTGGGAGCAAGCATGGCACCAAGTTCGAGCACACGTGAGACATCTGAGATCCGGCAAGGTGGTTCCGGTGCGTCCACATTCACGGGGCAACCCACTGAAGGGAGTCATCCTCAAGGACTACAAAGCCACGGCCAACCAGGGGAATGCGGCATGAACGCTCATAAGGCCAGGGTTCTCGTCCACCGCATGGAGGAAAACAGTTGCCTTGGCAAGCGTGAGTATCTTTCGCTTCATGACGCCCGCCACGCAGCCAGTGTCGTCGGCAAGAAGATCGGTGAATGTCTGGTCGCCCATCAGTGCCTGTTCTGTCGCCTATTCCATGTGGGACATCGCAAAAGCTGGAAGCGAATTGAGGGAGAGCAACGACTCAAGACAGGTGGCTACGAAGCGGCAGCAAAATAGATGTGTCTATCTCCACCTTAGCCGATACGTCCCGGACGAAGTGAGCGTCATTGGCTGTGACTTGACAGATACGATTTCCGTGGTGAAATAGTAATAGACAGTCCACAAGAAACGCCACCGCCGATAACCTGGTTCGCTTCTGAAAAACATCGCTGTTTAGTTATTGCAATATTTGAAGGACTTTATGAAGATATCTTATTACACTACTACCATACTCAAACAATGTGCCTCGGTGGCTCCTGGCATCACTATCAATCCGGGTAACGTCATCGCCACACGCACTGATGATGCTGTTGTCGAAGCAACGATTAGCGAAATGTTCGCCAAAGAAGTCCGCCTTCCAGACATTCACGAATTCCTGCCAGTCCTGGCGCTCTTCAACGACCCGACTTGGCATTTCGAGGGAGATTGCGTGCGGATATCCGAATCAAATGGAACAGCAGAAACCGTGTATGCTCTCGGCAAGGCTGGGACAATTCCTCAGCGGTCCAGCCGAAAGAAGCCCATCCCCGCCGAGCACACTATCCATTGGACCCGAACAGTGGGAGATGCTGCGAAAAGCTCTGGGCACCAACGTTGCGAAGGAAACCGTGTATCGTGGGCCGGAGTTGTGGGTCGAGAGCGACGGACAGACGGTGAAACTCTTCGCAGTCCGGCACTCCCATACACAGAGGCTCCAGTACGGCTTCGCTGCCCAGGCCATGTCAAACGGGTTTGAATGCAGTGCGGTGCTGGATGCCCACAAGCTACCATCTCTCCCTGGGCCTTACAGGGTGACGGTCTATTCGACTTTTGCGGAATTCAGGCAGGCCGACTACAACGTCTTCTATTGGGTTGGCTCTCAACAAGGCGTTCGCACCTGGGGAGGCAAACGGCTCTATCAGGCGATGGCGACCAGAACAACGTCCCAGCAATGTTGCATCCCGGTGGAAGCCCATTCACCGGAAGAGGCGGAGGCGCTGGCACGACAGGTGGGTACATTCGACTGGCGAGAAGAGCCTGGTCAGCGCATCGAATTGAAAGCGTTAATTCAGTAATTGGCGGGGTGTTGGAATGGAAACGCTTATCGAATGGGAGATGGAGGATGTCGTGCGCTCGTGCCTTCCAGAGTTGGACGAGATCGAAGCGGAGTTCGTCCAGGAGTGCTGGCTGCGAGAGCCGAAGGTGCCGCTCAAAAAGTTTTCGGAGAAATGGCATATATCTGCCAAGGAGATGGCTGACCTTAAGGGCCGGGTGCTGGTGCGGCTTCGAGAGTTGCTTGCGAAGCAGGGCATTGAGTCGATGGCGGATTTGGTTTGAAGGAAGATCATGAAAACGTATCAAATGTGGATAGATGTGCGGCTCACCGATTTCGGTTGTCGAAAACTGGTTGCTGATCGGATTGACGGAACGGTAAAGAAGATGGCCGGTGAAGTTATGCGCCGGGGCGGATTTGGCGACATTTTCGTCGTGGCGACATTTCCTCACCGCAAGTACAAAGGCGTTGAAAAGGCCATCGCCGCCGCTCTCAACACTCTGCCGGTGAAGCGGACGATTGTGATGTCGCAAGACCCGTACACCTTGCGTGAGAAGACATTGGCACTGACTGTGGACCTTTACCGTCGTCAGGACGAAGTGGTAGGGCTGTGATATGTGGAAACAGAAATTGGCAGATGACCAGAAGAGGTTCCTTGACCACGGTTTGAGAGAACACGCCAAATTTCAGCCAGGAATAGTGAAGCTGAAGAAGGTCCTAGTGAAACTCGGCGGAAGCCACCTCGCTGTACCACCCGAACCTGATAGCGGGTTGTCCCTCTTGATCCAGTGTGGATTCATTATGACCGGACCAGTCGTGCTCAAGTTGATGGAGCCAGGTGCGTGCCATTTCAATTCCTCACGACTCTGGGTGGAGAAGAAGCACGGCGTAGGGGGGATCGGGACCGGCTACGCCTTGAGCGACGACGGCATTTGGCGTCAGCACTCATGGGGCGTGCGCCGGGAGGGCTTGGTCGAAACAACTTGCCTTCGTGAAAATATTTTGGGTTGCTGTATTGGGGGCCGCTGGCAGACGGCTTCGCTCTGGATCAGTATCGTCTAGATGGCGTAGATTTGCCGCCCGCTCTGGTTGGGATGGCGAACCGTCTGGACGGCTTGCCTGAGCGTGGAGCGTCATCATGAATATTCAGTCGGTCGTGGCGAGAAGCCTGGATTTGACATCAGGTTCCCCCCCGATCTCACCGCTGAATGGTAGTAAGCTCCGCCCGAAAGGCCTAAAAAGAATTAAGGTTCTTGTTGGATCACAAAGGCGCAAACAAGCGCAAGAGTGAGCCATCCAAAATAACTCTCAATATTCCAAGGCACAATCCGAAGTGCATGAAACCGGTTACGTCGGTTCTGAACGTTGCGTTCGAGGTGTGTCTGGACTGGGAACCAAGTAAGGAATTAGTTGGGTGGATCACTGGCACTTGGATTCGGCCAAGAGCGTCAGCGCCATAGATGTATAAACTCGTCGCTCTTCACGGCCAAACGGGCCGGAGGAGAGACATTTGAGCGATCAGCCCTTTAACAGAAAGGGCAGACATGGAGACTGAAAATGACGTATAACAGTAAGAACGAAGTGACGACGGCAGAGGATCTGAGCGGCGGCACTAATATTATGGATACCAATTCTCACGTTGACACGGTTTCTGGGGACTCGGACAAGCAAGAGCACATTCAAGCAACCAGTCCCGACGTAGCGACAGAGGCTTCCGAGTTCACCCTTGACACCGACGACCCACCAGGGTGGGGATTCGAGAACGACCTTTTGATCCTGACCCACATAATTAACCAAAATCGCTTTGGGACATCGGTCGAACCGGCTAATTATCGTCAAAGGCTTTACGACGGGGGCCGAAAGCACTGTTTCGAGGATCTTGAAGTTTTCGGCGGTGATGGAGATGAATTGCGGACGGAGATGTTGGCCGGATTCAATGCATTTGCGGACGAACTACTGCAACTTCATCCCCCAACCCAAGACCGGAAGCCGCTTGGATTCGAGCGATGGTTGAAGCAGGCTGGGAAGAAGTACATCCGCAAGTATCATCTGGAAGAATACGAGCTTCGGTTCTTGTTCGAAACGGAGTGGTGGGGATTGACGCCTACTGACGGCGAGGAACGCCGGGTCGGGGTGCCGCTCACTCGACTGGAACTATCGGAATTTGGTGCGGACCTTTCGGACGGTCTGATCACCGAACGGGAATTCGTGCCTTCGGGTCGCAATGAGTTGAAACCGTTCCAGCCGAAAGGCGGTTCCCTGACGGCCCCCGAAAGTTGGATGCTTCGCCGGCTGGGGATTCTCCCGAAGGACTGGGACCGAATCTACGGCGGAATGGTGGAACGGACTGCGGATGAGTTCTGCCGCTTCTTCTACCCAGTCTTCCGGTGGGCGGCTCTGGACCCGCATGATGAAGGGATATTCATTGGCGAACGGGTCGAGGCCGAATTGATGCCAGGATTTGAGGCGCTGTTCGCCACGTTCCTGCATGACGCCCTTACCGTCGCCGTCAACCAGACAGTTCGGTACGCACTGGCCGAAGCGCCGGGCACAGGGCCAGGGATGAGGGAATTTGAGTGCCGAATCCTCAGACCGCCGTTGAAGCAGGTGGCGGTGGAAAACAATGACGCCTCCAGCGGTGGAACCGACGCTTAGAATTTCGGAAACGCCACAATTCTTACCAACGGTTCACTCGAAATGGACGGTGCTTCTGATTGTGCAACACCTCAGCTACGCTGCCAGTGGGGCGTCGTCAAATTGCCGTCCAGGCTTTCCGCAGATGCAATTGGTACGACTATATGTAAGTTTGCCTGGCGAGTGGTTCTTATCGGCCCATTAGTCATCACTACAATGGTTTGTGGTGTCTTCTCGTGAGGCCCACACTTTGAGATCGTCGCAGGTCGTGTCACATTGAAATAAGAGTTAGACAGCACCAACCAAGCTGATTGCTCCACAGAAAAGCGCTAAAGCCTACTAAATCGCTTTCCCTTTCTGGGTCCGTGCAAATCAGACCTTGCCCTTCGGGAGTTCAAGGGCGGTGGGAAAAGGAAAGACGAACTTCAACTCTGCGTAGCCGGTGGGAAAAGGCCACGAAACAGCCCGGAATTAGTGCCTCGGCCAAAAATGGCGATAAAAATTTCCAAATGAAAGCAGATTGCAGAAAATGAGCCGGAAAATTCCATTTGTTCAGCAATGCCAATCTACTTGTGGAAAGACTGCGATTTCGTTGTGGCGTTCATGCTATTCCGGTTTCGGCCTATGATCCGCCATCTTACGGTCGAACGGTTACAGAGAATGTTTGTTACATGAACTGCTTAATCGACCACGTTGTTGCGGATGCCGTGAGATTCATGCGGTTATATCGATGGTGATGGCTTGAGGAGTTACGCAGACGAGATGGTCCCGATTCGAGTGCGTGGCAAGTCTGGCACTCGCACCCTGAAATGTTAAACGTACCGGCTTCTTTAACCGTTGACACGAGAGATGTTGATGGTCCTCAATGATGGCGCTCCAGCTTTGCCTCAAACTTACCGAACGGCCTAACGAAAATCTTGTCAAGAGCTATTTTCGACTTTTTTCAAAATACCCGGAGCGCTGGTGGCACTTCTTGCAGCGACTAAGTTGTTGATTATACGCAGTAGCATTGCTCAAAATCAAAAATTTTTTCTGCCAACGTTTTAAATCTTTCTTAGGAATGGTCGTCCGAAAAACCCGTGTCATTATGAAGTTGCAGCCGGGAGTTATTCGGCTAGATGGAAGGGCTGAGTGATGGCCGAATCAAAGATTAAGGCGGTAGGCGCACAAAAGGTAGTATCGCCACGCTCGAGTCGTAACGGCGTCAACTCACTAAATTAAGACGATTGGACTGTTTATGAAGCGTTCAAAAGGAAAACAATCCGCCAAGGCTTTGGTTGCGGGAAAGGTCACCGTCGCAATATCCTTCACGCTAACAATGAAGGAAGTCGAAGACGCTGGAGTCCTCTGGGATGCCTTCAGCAGCATGACCCGTAATTGGGCGAAAGTTCTGAAGTGCGTTAAGCCCACCAAGGGCACCGTAGACTTCCATGATTATCCGTTCCATCCTGGTGGCTCTGTTATTATTCGTGAGTTGAACTGTGACGAGGATGATCCTGCGGGTGTTCACACGCTCGACCTCGCCGCCATTAAAAATGGTCTGACACGCATGGCAAAAAAGGCTCCTGGAATATTTTTGACTCTCTACGATCACTGTGCTAATGACGGCAGTCCCGACTACGATGGCTATACTGCCGATGCTCTGGTGCAGTTCGCAGTATTCGGTGAAGTGGTTTACGGATAACCCCAATGCTTACTTGGTTAGGCCGGGTTGTGAGCGTGACGGATTCGTGTGCGTTGACGGCCAGCGCATCTGCTGCAAGCTGCGGAACACGGATCACATGCTGCGCAAAGCAGTAGGTCAACGGCAGCAAGTGAATTGCGGTCGCTTCATCGTGAGTGATGCGTACCGCAACATCTTGGTGCGGCACCACATCGCCCTCGAAGCCTACGCCCGTGACGTTGGCGTGTTGCGGGCGGGTGAATCCGGGGCCGAATGAAAACTTTTATAGCGGAACGCTGGCACTGGATTCGGCCAGGACCGCCAGTCCGTTGGCGTCAACTCGTCGCTCCCACCGGCCAATTGGCGGGTGAGCGATCAAAGCTGCGATAAGTGCCACGGCGAAGAAAGGACACACGTTATGAAACAGAAAATCGCAAATGATCCACCTGAATTGGTCACCGTCGTTGTGACTCTTGAGCAAGTAATATCGCCCGTTGTCGAAGCTCGTTTTCAAGTCATGGTCCCTCGCAAAGATGCGGACAACCAAGGAACTGCTTCTGGAAGCGTGCAATGAACAGGAACAACCGCAGGATTTATGGGGTTACTACGAACCTCAAGCCGGTGAATGGCGATTCCAGTATGAACAGAAGTTGCAGGATTTGGATATTGATGTTCTGGCTTCCGACGTAGTCTACTCCGAAATCACCGGTGTGGCGGAAGACCAAGATGAAGACCAGGACGAAGGGTAACCTCAACCAACAGGCGGCGTGGACTCCGGTTGCCACAAAAATATGTAAACAACATGGCTCGGCCATGACCGTCAGCACCGTATCAATAAGAACGACGAGAACTGCGTAACCGTGGGTAGGCTTCGCAGCAAGGTTCACAGGAGAGTTTATGAACAACTTTGATTTGCTCACTAACGACGAACAAGAGGAGTACTTTGCGCAATTGGCGTACACTTTTGAGGACTTCTTCCCGACACTAAACACCGACGACTTTCAAGTGATCCGAACGTATTTGCAAACGGCAATGGCGAAAAGAAAGCAAGACGAAGGGCCACAGTAATTACGTCCTTGACGGCAGTAGTAGTCGCAACCGCAGGAATGGCTCGATTCGGTGGTACGCCTTTGAGACGCCAGAGGAAATAACGAAATACCAATATCTTTTCGGATCGACCTTGATGTAGATACATCAATTTAGTTCCGTGCCTCCCACTAGTAAGTCAAGGTGTTTAAATAGAGACGTTGTAAGTAGACGAACATTTTGCTATCCTGGCATTGATAGGGCAGAGCGGAAACGAGACGCTACTAGGCTGGAACCTCTTCAGTACGCTACCTACCTAATACCGTAAGCTCCAAGCGTGAGGGCATCGGCAGAAAGGTAGACGTGGCATGATTCCCTCGAAACATCAGAACTTGATACGTTGCTTCCGGGGAGTTCTCAATTTTGCCACTCCGTTGGGTTCGTATGTTTGAAGAGAGGTTCCTTGACAGTCTAGGGGATCGAATAGCAGCAACCATTGTCAAATGGCTTCAGCCGAAGCTCGAAGCATTGAGTCAGAGAGAGTGGCCGAGATGGATGAGTGTCGAGACGGCGGGCGAATACATTGATAAAACGTATGAGGGTATGCGGTATACATTGAAGGAGTTCCCGCAGGAGATTCCGATTTCTTATATCGGTGACAAGCCCCGCATCGACAAGAATGACCTCGACAAGTTCTTCCTGAACCGCAAGGGGAAGTAGCCTGCCTACGCTCCTTCTGTTACCGTCTTCCGCCCCTGCCGTTTGTGCTCCCGATTTCGCTTGAGCGTAGCGGCTTGGGCCTCGTCCGACAGGTGATAGTAGACAGTCGGAGCGGAGATGCCGAGCGCAGCGGCGATTTCTTGGACCGTCTTCCCCTGACTGTTCAGTTCCCGCACTCGCTGTTTCTTGGTGGGTTCCGGCAGCGGCAGCAATGGTTTCGGTTTTGCGGCAGATTCGGCTCTCGCCTTTTCCATCCAATCGTCCATCTTCACCCCGGTTTCCTGAACGTCTCCCAACGCCACGATGTTGTAGTATTCCAGCATATAGCGGGTCTTGTGCCCGGTGATCTTCATCGCCCGTGATTCGGAGATGCCACACTTCTGCACCATGTTCCGTACAGCAGATCGGCGCAGATCGTGCGGGGTGATGCCTTCACGACCGGCACGTTTCAGGGCGGCATTCCAGAGCTTCCGGCATGAATCGATTCCCTTGCCGGGAATACAGTGGACGCCGAGCTTCTGGTCTTCTGGATGCCAGAATAGGACAGTTTTGCATTTGAGTTTATCTGCGAGTTCTTTTTGCTTTCGGAGCATGGATTCCATGTCGCCGTAGAACGGCAAGTAACGGCCCTCATCGTTCTTCGTCGTGCCGGGTTCCAGTTCGACCACTTTCATGTCGAAGTGAACTTGCGGCCATTCCAAGCTCTTCAGTTCGCCACTTCGACAGCCGGAATGGTACGCCAGCATCCACAACATCTTCAGCGAAGCGCAATGCTGTTCCTTGATGGCATCGTACTCCGAGACTTCGATGAAGCCGGTGCGCTTGCCGTTCGTTTTGACCATCGGGAAATACGGAAGCTCCACGACCTTCTTTGGCGTTTGGCGCTTATTCCCGTGGATGTAGGCGGCACGGAGCATACCAATTTCCTTGTTGATGGTGGCGTCTTCAGCACCAGCGGCCTTCCGCTTGGCTCGATACTCCCGCAACTCGTCTGTCGTGATGCTATCGGCAAGGCGTCCGGGCCACTGCCGAAGATGCAGTTTGATTTTCGCTTCCCGGCCTTCAGCGTCCTTTGCACCCTTTTCGGTTTTCATGAATGCGACGTAATCGTCCAGCAGTTCATCCACGGTGACAACTTCTTGCGGATACTTCCGGGTGTCGGTGCCGGTCCCGTTGGTCTGTTGGATTTCGGCCCGCTTGAGCGATTGAATGAAACGGTCACGCTCCTGCTTCGCTTCTTCGAGATCGGTCTTGCCAGTAGGGTGGTTGTACACCTTCCCGTTCTTCTTGAAGGTTAGGTACCACCCCCGTCCTTGCCATTTCAGGGAGCCGAGGCCCTTTTCCGTTCGAGATTGCTTTCTGCGCTTTCGAGGCATGAAACTATATAGTATCGCCTAAAAAGGCCATGTTCATCAAGCTAGAATAGCGACGTTGCCTGAAGTTGCCTGACGGTGAAGAATGGAGCGATAGGCGATATATAGGCGATAAGAAAAAAGCGGCCTGAATTATTGGTCGCTCTCTATGCTACACAATATAAAGGGGTAATTTGGTGGCCAGGGACGGAATCGAACCGCCGACGCCAGCCTTTTCAGGGCTGCGCTCTACCAGCTGAGCTACCTGGCCTTGCGGGGAAATTTCAGTGTAGCAATCGCGCACGCCCCGCGCAACGCGATCAGCCTTCCCTCCTTATTCAAGCCGCAGAGGCATCAGCGTCACGGGGAGCGACGAACCGGGCGCTAAATCGATCGCCTGAAACTGCCGGCGCGCTCGCCACAAGCGATCGATACTGTCCGTCGTCGCGTTGACGGGGTCCGCAATGGCCGCCACGAAGTACTTGCCCGGGGCCAGCGTGTGTGACGTGTACTGTCCCGTCTGATCCGTTTCCCCGATCACCAGGCTACTTTGCACGATGGCCTCCGACGCCACCTCCGCCGGCATCACCAGAACCGGCATCGCCGGTACGGGATTGCCATCTTTGTCACTCACGCGAACGCTGACCGTCGCGCCATCGCGGCCCACAATGACGCGCATACCAGCACCGGGAATCGCGCCGCCGAGACGCAAAGGCTCGTAGAGCACACTCGTACCTGCGTAGGTTACGTCCTTCACGTACAGTCCAGGAGTCGTGACCAGAGTCCGCACCGCGTAGTCGGCAGACGCCAGGTTCGGAAAAGAGAACGTCCCCGGAACATCCGAACGCGCACTCGGCCTCTCACCGTTCCAGCCGCTCCGTCCGACCGGCACCAGGCTGAGACTGATCTTCGGAGTATCCCGCGAGTCGGGCGGCGTACCGTCCCACACCATTTCGCCTTCGATCGGCAGCCCCGGCGAGAGGCTGACTTTCACGTTCGTGACATCGCGATCGGAAATCACGAATTGCGCCAGAGCGAAATTGGACGGCATCTGCTGACCGGACGGAGCGCTATCTGCGGCAGTAAAGCGGTACGTATTCGGAGCCAGGTCGCAGATGCGAAATTTACCGTCTGGACCCGTCATACCGGAAGGTGGCGCGGAGAACATCCCGCCGCCCGAGGACATGCCGCTCGAGGGCTGCACGGGCTCGATACCAAACATCATTGCGCCGGCGCCAAGCGGACCGACTACATTGCCATCGACACAGTGATTCGCGGCTTTCTTGATTTCGATGTCCACATGCTCACGATTCTCCCCTGGCCGGAGCACGATCGCTTCCGCGCCTTCCTTCGACGGCACATTCGGGTAGAACGTGCGCATGGGAATTCGGCGGCGCAATTTCGGATCCAGCGGCGTTTCGGAATGCGCCGGGAGTGTCCGAACATCCCGGTCCACCATTACCAGATATGGGTGCCCGGCTTCCACCCGCGGCAGCGTGTACTCGCCGCGATCGTTGGTTTTAGCTCGTCCTTTAAAGAAATAGCCGACTACCCCGGCGTAGTATTCCTTGGAGACCAGGGTTACGGCCAGATCGGGTACGGGCTCCTTATTCTCGTCCACCACTTTGCCCGAGATTTTGCCGCTCACAACAATTGCGAAGTCCAGATTGTTTAGATCCTGGCCGGTAAGGGTGATGCGCTTCTGGCGCCGGGTGCCAAAATCCTCGGCGCTCGCGGCCTCGATCCGGTACGAACCAGGCAAGAGATCCGACAGCTTGTAATGCCCCTGCTCGTCAGTCACAGACTTCACCTGCTTCGTCTGACGTCCCATCAGAATGGTGTCGTTGATCCAGGTGGCGCCCACGTACGTGGACACATTGTAGTTGGGGAGGGGCGTTCCGGTTCCGGCATCCCGGACAGTCCCGCTGACCGAACTATTGGTGCCGCCCTTGTTGGGATCGGCATCCTGTGCCGCGGCGATAGTTGCGGCGCACAAGATCAGAATCAGCTTCCAACTCATTGCCGCACCTCCTTCGCGGGTACGTCGAGATTTACATCCGTGGGAGTTCCACCGGTCACTTCAATCTCCGTCATCCGCGAGATATCCGCGACCCAACGCGAACGCGCGGTCTCAGTGCCGAGTTGTGCCCCAATGCGATATCGGCCGGGGCGCAGTCCCTGCAGCGTGAACTTTCCATCGGTATCCGAGAAGGCCAGTTGAGCGGGCGTCTCCGGTGACGCATTCGCCTCGATCAACACCACCGCAAAAGCCTTCGGAGACTCGCCGGAAGCGTGCACCATTCCCCGAACCGAACCTGCCGTAGCCAGTTCGATGCTCACAAGGCCCTGCTGTTCCCCACTCAAGTCCGCGATCGCCGGACCTGCCTGGTAGCAGCCCGCCGGCAGCCCCGTCGCCATGAGCCGGAAACGTCCAGGCGCAAGCCGGGGAATGGACTGTTCCTTGCCAAAGGAGGCCTGAAATCCGTTGTTGAATATCAATCCCCAAGGTTCCAGCGCGGTGACCGTGACCGTAGCGCCAGGCGGACATCCGGCGGGGAGATCGGCAGAGTCTTTCGGCAATCCCATGGCGTGCAACGCCACTCGCAGCGATCGGCCAGCGCTCACCGGAATGGTCAGACCTTCCACGTTTTGCCCGCTCACGGTCACCTGAGTGCGTCCATAGAACGGCTCCGGCCCAAGCACGGTATCGTGGGCGCCGTAACCACGGCTGGGGCCGCCGGCGAAAAGATCGTATGTCCCAGGAGGAATCTTCTCGAACTGAAAATCGCCCTGGTTGTTGGTCAGGGTCTGCGCAATGGGAAGCGCAGGCTGTCCCGGCAATCCCATCGCCAGTGCGAACTGCTGCTTTCCCTGCGGCAGATCCACGTGGCCGCTCACGCGGTAACCGGCATTCGACTGAATCTGGAAATCGATGTTGCCGATCTCTTCCCCGCCGGAAATGGCGAAGAATCTGGGGTGCAAATTGTCCGGGTAAAGCTGCAGCCCCGAGCCATCCTTCAAACCGTCATACCAGAGTCCAATGGCGTATTCGCCCGGGGTCAGATCGTGAACGCGATATCGTCCGGCCTCCTCTACGTACGCTTCACGAAGGAGCCGAAGCTCGTCGGTACCGGGGGGCCGCGTCAGAACAGCGATGCGCGTGCCGCCCACACTTCGGCCTCCCGGCGCATGAATGTAAGCAGGCGCAGGCTGTCCCCGCGAATCCAGGATTTGGCCGCCGATTGCCCCGTACCGCACCAGGCGGACGACGAGTCCGTTGGCTGGAACACGCAATTTCAGCGAGGTGGTGATGTAGTTCGGTTTGGCGACCTCGACCGTATATTCCCCCGCTGCGAGCCCGGTGGCGTGTACGCGTCCTTCACGATCGGTATCCAGATCCGCCGCCAGTTCGCGCATGCCCGCCTTGCGGAATCGCAGTTCCGCGGATGCCATAGGGTTGCCCGTGAAATCCTCAATCACGCGCCCCTCAAAATCGGGACCTCCGGCCTGCGGCGGCACAGCTTCCACTGCATGCACCATCGGGAGCACAGGGGCTGGTCGCAGAGGTGCTTGCCGGATCACGCGTGCCAGTGGCGAGGCGAAGACGATAATCCCGGGCGTTTGTCCGGCCACCCATCCCATCGCGGCCACTCCCGCAACCAATGCGGCAAGTTTGGTCTTCAGAAGCCTGGTGCTGGCTTGCCGGGTCTTGTCCAACAGCAGATCGATGCGGCGTGCGAGGTGCGAGGTATCGTCCGCCGCACCAGTGGCGGCCAAACTGGAGCGCAGGCCGGCACTGTGTTCCACGACGCGAGTCAGACACCGGGCGTAAGAACGCGGCTGACCCGTAGCCGCGATTACCAGATCATCGCAGGCGATCTCGCGTTCCAGGTCGATCTGCCGCGTGATCCAGCGGACCACGGGGTGCAACACGAGGCAGGCTTCCACGATTCTCTGCAAGATCAGCAGGCAATCGTCGTAGCGGGCCAGGTGGGCAGCTTCGTGGAGACCGATCTGCTGCAACTCGCGACTTTCGAGTTCCTCGAGCAGCGCGGCGGGAATCAATATCGAAGGATGGCTCGGGCCGACAGCCACGGGCGTGGAGATCTCAGTCGAGCACAGGACGCGTACCTTGCGGCGCGCGGCGCCAGAGTAAGCGATCCATTCTTGAGCTTGGACTCGCAGGTGTGCGGGAGCATCGAACGCGCGTCTTCGGGCACGGTCCAGAAGGGCGCAACTGATGGCGAGGCGTGCCAGCAGGCAAGCGACCGCCAACAGCCACAGCACCAGGAAGACTCGAGGCCAGCGCGTGGCAGGAATCTGGATTGTGCGCGGCAGCGGTGAGACTGTTAGCGACTGCACCTCGGGAAGAGGCGCCAGGGCGATCTTCGGGAGTCGCGATTGCGGCCCCTGGAGCGGCTTCGGCGCGCGCGCCTCCCTTCCAGCCTGCGGGTTCGCCGGTCCCCCGGACACCGCTACACCGCGCGGTTGCTCCACTGGATGCGGTCGCTCCACTGGATGTTGCCGCGGCAAATAGAGCGCGGGCAGGACGATGACCATAGCCAGAGTCGCCCACCAGAGGATATAACGCGTCGGTGCGTTGAGCATGCGTCGCGGAATCAACCGCAGCACAAGCCAGACCGCGGCCGTCACCAGGGCGCCGAGCATCGCGCCGTTTACCAGTGCTGCCAGAATCTGATTCATGGCTTCTCCTCCTCGTCAATGCGCTTGCGCAGCCGCTGCAATTCCTTTGGGCCGATCTTGCGGCCCTCCACCAGGTTTAGCATCAGTAACTCGGGGGAGCCGTTGAAGAAACGCCGCAGCAGATGCGTCACGGCGTTCTCGCGCTCCTGATCCCGCCCGATCACCGGGCGGTAAACGAAAGCGCGGCCCTCTTTGCTGTGCTTCAGGTAGCCTTTGTGCTCCAGGATGCGCAGTGTGGTGAGTACCGTGGAATAATGCAGAGGAACATCCTTTGGAAGGCCCTCGACTACGTCCGACACGGTCGCGGCCCCCTTCTCCCAAAGCACGTCCATCAGGCGCAATTCGGCATCGGTCAAGCTCGGCGATTTTTTCCTCAACGCTTCGGCTCCATCCGTTAAAGAATTAATAGTTCGATCCTACGGTGGATCGTTGCGTTTGTCAATTATGAGTTTAATAGTTCGGTGCAAAATCAATTGCTTGACATCGCCCGCCGCCAAAACTAGCATTCGTAGATGCTTTCCGTACCGCGACTTTGCCTTTGCTCTTTACTTCTGACGATTATGCTGCCACCCGCATCCGCTCAAGCCGAGAATTCGAAATTCGAGGACAAATACGCGAAGGTCAACGGCGTCCGACTACACTACATCACCACGGGGAACGGTCCTCTGATCCTGTTCCTGCACGGGTTCCCGGAGTTCTGGTACGAGTGGAAGAATCAACTCACCGAGTTCGGCAAAGATCATCAGGCGGTCGCGCCCGACATGCGCGGGTACAATCTCTCGGACAAGCCGGAAGCGCTCGACCAATACCAAATGACCGTTCTGGTGGAAGATGTGCGGGCGCTGGCAGACAACCTTTCGCCGGGGCGAAAGTTCGTTTTAGTGGCTCACGACTGGGGCGGAGCGGTGGCGTGGTCGTTCGCTATTGCGCATCCCGACTTGCTGGAGAAATTGGTCATCATCAACGCCCCACACCCCGGCGTGTTTGCGAAATTGCTGGCGAGCGATCCGGCGCAACAGAAGGCCAGCCAGTATATGCTGATGTTCCGCAGCGAACAGGCGGAAAAGACGCTCTCCGATAACGACGACGCCATGCTTGTGAACATAGTGCTGGCCGGCGGCCTGAAGAGTGGCGCCTTCACGGAAGAGGACAAGGCCGCATACTTGAAAGCCTGGTCGCAGCCCGGCGCGCTGACGGGCGGACTGAATTACTATCGCTCGAATCGTGTGGGTCCGCCCGCGCCGGGCGCCGCCCCTTCCACCGGAAATTTCGCCATCGATGACCGATTAGCCGTCAAGGTTCCGACTCTGGTGATTTGGGGCGAAAAGGATACCGCCCTGCTCACACAGAACCTGGACGGCCTTGACCAGTTTGTGCCGCAGCTCACGATTCGCAGGATTCCAGACGCCTCTCACTGGGTGGTCCACGAAAAATCGGCCGAGGTCAATCGCTACATCCGAGACTTTATTGGCGATCGATAGAATACAATCGGCTCTATGAAACTGCTGAAATACCTTTTCGTCAGCCTGATGCTCAGTGCGGCGCTTTTGGGTGCGCCGCCCCAGAAGAAGCCGGCTCCGACCTCCAGCACAACCGCTTCGACCGCGCAGATCGACATCAACACGGCTTCCGAAGCCGACTTGAAAAAGCTGCCTGGCATCGGGGATGCCTACGCGGCAAAGATCGTACAGGGGCGTCCTTACCGGGCGAAGAATCAACTCGTGCAGAAGAAGATCATCCCGGCCGCCACCTACGAGAAGATCAAAGACCAGATCATCGCCAAGCAACCGGACACCACGAAGCAAACCGGCACTCCCAAGAAGTAAGCGGGAGCGCCGCCGCGCCATCACGCTTTCGCCAGCGCGTTGATGTCTTTGATCTCCAGAATGGACTTGGGGTACCCAGTTACGACACTGTGGATCATCGCCAAACCGACCTCACGCATGGTGCTGACCTGATTCGGCAGCAGCAGATGGAGAATCGGATAGAGCCATCCAATGGCCCCGTAATACCATTGGATATTTCGCTGGCCGGGTGTGGGCTTCATGAAGCCGGGACGAAAACTGTAGACGTTGCGGAAGCCTAACCGCTGAAGAGCGTTTTCCGTCTTACCCTTCACGCGAGCCCACATCACGCGGCCCTTTTCGGAACTATCGGTGAGCGCGCCCGACACGTAGACGAATACCATCTCCGAATTGAGGCGCGCCAGTTCCTGCGCAAAGTGGATCGTGACCTCATAAGTAATCCGGTAGTAGGCCAATTCGCTCATGCCACGGGAACTAATCCCTGCGCAAAAGAAGCACGCGTCGTAGCCCGCGAGTTGGCTGCGGAACGCCTCCAGATTCATGAAATCGGGAATCAGTAACTCCTGCAGCTTCGGATGCTGCAGCGGGTAGCTTCTGCGATTTACCATCAAGACCCGCTCGATCGCGGGATGCTCCAGGCATTCCAGCAGAACGCCCTCACCCACCATACCGGTGGCGCCTGTGATGATGACTTTCAGCTTGGCAGTCTCAGCTCCCATCGCGAATCACCTCCCACATTATGCCGTGCCCGCCGGCCAGCCGCCATGCTTTGCCGCTATGATCGACATGTGCCCGGAGCACAATCTCCCTTCCCACAGCACTTTGACGGCAAGCACTTCTACAACCCGAATGGCCGGCAAGCTCTCGGCTTTCGTGAGGTCCTGCGCTGGAAACGAACCAGCAGCCCGGAGCCCTCGCCGCGGTTCATCGCTGACGTGGTGCCGTCAACGCCGTTCCTGCGCGTAGAAGGCAGTGGAATGCGCGTCACTCTTGTGAACCACTCCACCGTCCTGCTCCAGCAGTCAGGCATCAATATCCTCACCGATCCTATGTGGTCGCGGCGGGCGAGTCCGTTCTCGTGGATTGGCCCCGCGAGGCGTCGAGCGCCCGGAGTGGAGTGGGCCGACTTGCCACCCGTCGACATAGTCCTGCTCAGCCACAATCACTACGATCATCTGGATGTCCCCACCCTGCGCCGGCTCGGCGCTCGCGGAAAATCGGAGTACGTCGTTCCCACTGGTGTCGGGCGGATGCTCCGAGCCCGCCGGATCGGGCCGGTGCACGAATTGGATTGGGGTGACTCGCAGGATTTGTCGGGAGTTCGTGTCCACAGCGTACCCGCCTTTCATTTTTCTAGCCGCGGGCTCTTCGACCGCAATCGCACTTTGTGGTCCGGGTACATCCTCGAATTTCCGGAACGGCTCGCATATTTCGCGGGCGATACCGCATTTGGCAACCACTTCGCACAGATTCGCGAGAGATTCGGGACGCCCGATGTGGCGCTGCTGCCGATCGGAGCCTACGAACCGCGGTGGTTCATGTCGGCAGTTCACATGGCCCCCGACGAAGCCGTCACGGCGCACCGAATTCTCGGCGCAAAGACCAGCATCGCGATTCATCACGGCACGTTCCAACTGGCGGACGAGGGCCTCGACACTCCCGCCAAAAAGCTCCTCGAGTGCGTCGGGAGTGAGCGGTTTATCATCCTACGGAATGGGCAATCCGCGGACATCACATGATCATCGACAAACACACGCTCGCCCTGGTCAGCATCGTCGGAAGTTCGCTCGACGTGTTGGGTGCTCTCTATCTCGCTTACGATCTGCTGGGCGGAGTACATGGACCCTTGCGCACGCTCACACGGGGCGTTACGTACGGCGTCCTGTTCGGCACGGGCTACGGGCTCGCGCTTGGGCCCGTATTCGGCCTCGCGACTGGCGTGGCGCACGGAATCACCCTCGGTGCGGAGTACTCACGCTTTTCGCGACAGGGACGAAGGCTGGGTATCTGGTACGACTTCCTGATGAGCGGGATTCGCGGAGCCGGATTCGGGATCGGTACAGGGTATCTCTACGGGGGCAAATTCGGCGTCCTGTTCGGCGCCGTGAGCACCGTGGGTCAAGTCCTCGCATACCAGATCGGCATTCGGCCGACGATTGACTATCAACCCGCCGCGCGGCCGCGAGTCACCAGGAAACAGCTTCTTGCGGCGGTGAATCGCACCGTCGGCTACGCGGCGACGGGCTATCTGAGCGCCGTCGCCGCGAATGAGAGTTCCATCGCCTTGAGCGTGGGACTAAAGGCGGGCATCGCGATTGGAGCGGTGACCGCGATCTCGAGTTCCTTCACGCCGTTCATCGAATGGTTCGCCGACCGGATTCCAGAGAAGCGCATGGGCGTCCTGGGAGTCGGCCTGATCCTGATCGGCTTCGCCTTGCAGTCCGTGCAGTACTGGCTGGTGATGCTCGATATCGCGGTTACTTCCTGAGCGACGTTTCTCTAGTTCGTGCCCTCCATCCCCAGCGTCACGCCAGGCTGCGTGCTCGAAGAGCACGAGTTCAGCACGAGTGACAGATCTCCTGGCCGCAAGGAGGCGGGGAGTTGTACTACGATTTCCATCACGCCGGTGCTGTCACCGGCGGCCAAACGGAGCTGTTTTTTGGATTGGGAAAAACCGGATCGGAAATTCAGGGCGGGGAAGGCAACGGGCTCAACCGTAAGCCCGTCCTGCAGATCGTCGGCCCTTGGCGTATCCTATATAGAGTAGATCGCACTCACCCGTCGCAGCTGACCGTTTCGGTCCTCGCCCCGTAAGCCGCTGCCCAGTGCTCACAAACACCTGGGGGGACTTGCGTCCGTATTTTCCGGGCGCCTCACTGTGACGCAACCTACAGCGGAGTTGGACAACCGGGCGTCTGCACTGCTCCGTGCAACGCATTGCCCTTACTGTTCACTGCAGTGCGGCATGCATCTGCACGCCGACGCACAAGATACATGGACGGTGCGGGAGCGCGACTTTCCCACGAACCGTGGAGGACTGTGCCAGAAGGGCTGGACTGCCGCCGAACTTCTCACCCATCCGGATCGACTGACCACTCCCTTAAGCCGTGACCGCCGTGATCAGCCACTGCGTCCCGCAAGCTGGCCGGAAACACTCGATCGGATCGTGGCCGCCATCGGCAACACGCAGCAGAAATACGGCAGGGATGCGATCGGGTTGTTCGGTGGCGGCGGTCTGACCAACGAAAAGGCCTACCTGCTCGGTAAGTTTGCGCGCGTGGCGCTGCGAACTTCCCAGATCGATTACAACGGCCGCTTCTGCATGTCATCCGCGGCGGCAGCGGGATTGAAAGCATTCGGCCTCGACCGCGGCTTGCCATTTCCCCTCGCGGACATACCCCATGCCCAGACGATCCTGCTCGTCGGCAGCAACCTGGCCGAGACCATGCCGCCGGTGATGCAGTATTTCCAGGACCAGAAGCAGCGGGGCGGATCGCTGATCGTGGTAGATCCGCGCGCGACACTTACGAGCGCGTCGGCCAGCCTGCATCTGCAAATCACGCCCGGAACCGATTTGGCGCTGGCAAACGGACTGCTCCATATCGCGATCAAGAAAGGCTTCCTCGACACCGGCTTCATCGCCGGACGCACCACCAACTTTGACGCAGTTCGTCAAGCCGTGGCGAGCTACTGGCCGGGGCGCGTCGAACGTATCACGGGCGTGCCGGAGCGAGATCTGCAACGGGCCGCCACTCTTCTGGGCGAAGCCAGTTCCGCGATGGTGCTGAGCGCGCGCGGCCCCGAACAGCAGAGCCACGGCGTGAACAACGTGCTGGCCTTTATCAACCTCACGCTCGCGCTGGGCAAGGCGGGTAAGCCTCATTGCGGCTATGGCTGCCTCACCGGCCAGGGCAATGGGCAGGGAGGACGCGAACACGGGCAAAAGGCGGACCAGCTTCCCGGCTATCGCCGCCTGGACAATGCGGCCGACCGTAGCTTCGTGGCTAACGTCTGGGGCATCGCGGAGCAAGATCTTCCCGCGCCGGGAAAATCAGCCTACGAGATGCTGGACACGCTTGGCTGCGACGGCGGCGTCCGCGCCCTACTGGTATTTGGTTCCAATCCGGCCATCTCTTCGCCACGCGCCGCACACATCGAGAAGCGCCTGGGCGATTTGGACTTCCTGATGGTGTCGGATTTCTTTCTCTCTGAAACCGCGGAACGCGCCGATGTCGTGCTGCCCTCTGCGCAATGGGCAGAGGAAGAAGGCACGATGACCAATCTGGAAGGCCGCGTGATCTACCGCCAGCGGGTCAAGCAGCCGCCACCGGGTGTGCGAACCGATTTGGAGATGCTGTCGGCGCTCGCCGAGCGGCTGGGGCATGGGGCGGGTTTCCCATGCGAGCCTGAGGCGGTGTTCGAAGAACTGCGGCGTGCCTCGTCCGGAGGTGCCGCGGATTATGCGGGCATCTCCTATCAACGCATTCGCCGCGAAGATGGCGTGTTTTGGCCATGTCCCAGTGAGCGGCATCCGGGAACGCCGCGGATGTTTCTGGATCGCTTCGCAACGCCGGACGGCCGGGCGCGTTTCCATGCCGTGGAGTTTCAGCCTTCGGCGGAAGAGCCGGACCACGAATACCCGTTGTACCTGACCACCGGACGCACGCTCGCGCAATACCAATCGGGCACACAAACGCGGCGCATCGCGTCGCTGCTGCAGAGCGCGACGGAAGCGTTCGTCCAAATTCATCCTTCCATGGCGCGAACCTACGGCGTCAGCGAGGGCAGCTACGTCCGGCTCACGACGCGCAGGGGAACCGTATCGGTTCGTGCGCAACTGAACGCGGGTCTGCGAATGGATACGCTCTTTATGCCGTTCCATTTCCCGGGCAACGGCCGCGCCAACCTGCTCACAAACCCCGCCCTGGATCCGGTGTCGCGCATGCCGGAATTCAAAGTTTGCGCCGTCCGGCTTGAAAAGGAAAACCCATGTTAGAGACACCAGCGTTCATTCAAGGACTCTTTACTTACAGAGGACACGGGCTCGGCCGGCCCACACCGTTCGAGCCGCCCGTTACCTACGCGGTGCCCGCCGATAAGCGAGCGCAGACCATCTACTTTCGCGCGGGCAATGCAGCGGCGGAGTTGATCTACCTGGTGTTGACCAAAAACGGCCGCTATATGCGCTTCTTTCCGATTGGGGCGAAGGACGCGATTCATGTGCCGCTGGCGGTAGTGGAAGATCTTTCGCCGGAGAGCCGTATCGAGATTCTGGTGGCGGCGCCCGATGGTTTGGAATCCGCGGCGGTGATCGACGTGGGCTTTATGGAGATTGCGTAATGGGAACGAAACGCAAACTGGTGGTGATCGGCAACGGTATGGCCGGCGCCCGCACGGTGGAAGAGATCCTGGCGCGCGGCGGGGGCGACCAGTTCGACATTACCATGTTCGGCGAGGAGCCCACAGGAAACTACAACCGGATCCTTCTCTCGAACGTGCTCAACGGATCGTATCAAGAAGACGAGATTTTCCTGAATCCTCTCGACTGGTACCGCGACAACAATATCCGGCTTCTGTCCGGCACGCGGGCCGCGGGAATTCTACGTCGCGCGCGGCTGGTCTATGCGGAGGACGGAACTCCCCAAGCCTACGATAAGTTGATTATCGCCACCGGCAGCCGGCCCTTCGTTCCGCAGATGGAAGGCATCACGATGGTGGACGGCAGTTTCAAGCCGGGTGTGTTTGTGTTCCGCACTCTCGAGGATTGCCGCCGCATCGCTTCCTACGCACAGGGAAAGGTCAGTGCCGCAGTAATCGGCGGAGGGTTGTTAGGGCTGGAAGCAGCTCGCGGGCTGCAGAATTTCGGGCTGGAAGTGAACATCGTACATCTGGGCGGCCACTTGATGCCGCAACAGTTGGACCCGAGCGCGGGAGCCATTCTCAAGGCCAGCATGGAGAAGCTCGGCGTGAATGTCCTGCTGAAAAAGAACACTACCAGCATTCTGGGCGAGTACCACGTGCTCGGATTGCGGTTCTCCGATGGGCACACGCTGGAGTGCGACATGGTAGTGATTTCGGCCGGCATCAAGGCCAATTGGGAGATCGCCGCCGGATGCGGTCTGACGACCGAGCGCGGCATTGTGGTGGACGATCAGATGCGTACCGACGATCGCGATATCTACGCGGTCGGCGAATGCGCCCAGCATCGCGGGCAAACGTACGGTTTGGTGGCGCCCTTGTGGGACCAGGCCAAAGTGCTGGCCGATCACCTGACCGAGAAGAACGTATACGCTGCGTATCACGGGTCGAAGGTCGCCACCAAGCTGAAGGTGATGGGTGTAGAAGTGGCATCCATGGGCGTCGTCGAGCCTCGTGACGACGAGGACGAAGTGGTGCAATTCTCGGAACCCAAACGCGGCACCTACAAGAAACTGATCATTCGCGACGGCCGGCTCGTGGGCGGAATTCTACTGGGCGATATTGGCAAGGCTGCGTATCTGATGCAGGCTTTCGATCGCAATACGCCGCTACCGGAGGAACGGCTGCGGCTTCTGTTCGACATAGGCGATCCGCCCAAGCAGGTGACCTTCGAAGAGATGAATGCCGCTACGCAGATCTGCAACTGCAACGGCGTGAGCAAAGGTACGATTGTGGGCTGCGTCAAGAGTGGCAAACGCAACGCCAAGGCGGTAATGGACGCAACCCGCGCGGGCATGGGATGCGGGTCCTGCAAGGCGATGGTTACTGAGATTGTGCAATGGGCCTGCGGCGGCGAGACGGAAGAGGATCCGTCGGTGCATTACTACGTTCCCGGTATTCCGCTTACCAAGCCCGACCTGATCCGGGCGATCCGGGAACGGAACCTGCGATCCGTCTCGGCGGTGTTCGATCTTCTGGCGGGCGGCAAGGAAGATGCGGCGAGCAAACCCGGACTCGCTTCGTTGCTCAAGACGTTGTGGCACGAAGAATACCAGGATGAGCCGGACGCCCGCTTCATCAATGAGCGCGTCCACGCGAATATCCAGAAGGACGGCACGTTTTCCGTGGTGCCGCAGATGCCAGGCGGTATTACCAGCCCGGCACAGTTGCGGCGGATCGCCGACGTGGCGGAGAAGTATCGTGTACCGCTGGTAAAGCTTACCGGGGGGCAGAGAATCGATCTGCTCGGGCTCCGAAAAGATGATCTGCCGAAGGTGTGGCGCGATCTCGGTATGCCGTCGGGTTACGCGTATGGGAAAAGCTATCGGACGTGCAAGAGCTGTGTGGGTTCGGACTTCTGTCGCTTCGGAATCGGCGACAGCATCACCCTGGCGCTCAAGATCGAAAAGGAATTCCAGGGATTCGACAGCCCGCATAAGATGAAACTCGCAACGGCGGGCTGCCCACGTAACTGTTCCGAGGCGATGGTCAAAGACCTGGGGGCAGTGGCCGTGGAAGGCGGCAAGTGGGAGATCTACATCGGCGGAGCCGCCGGATCGTCGGTGCGGAAGGGCGACGTTCTGTGCGCTGTGGATAGTCACGAGGACGTTTTGAGATATATGGGGCGTTTCATTCAGTACTATCGCGAGAATGCCAAATACCTGGAGCGTACGCACGGTTTCGTGCAGCGGTTGGGGATCGACAGAATTCGCGCGGTGGTGGTGGAAGATAGCGAGGGCATTGCCGAACGGCTGGAACGGGAGATCGCAGCGTCGAAGGCTGCGTATAAGGACCCCTGGGAGGCAGCGTACACGGCTCCCGTAGAAAACCAATTCTCTTCCCTATTGCCGGTGCTCTCGTGACTTTGAACATGTCCGAACTTAGGCTTGGGCCACTCAGTTCGATTCCTCCAGGGGAAGGGCGGAATTTCGATGTCCTCGGAGAGCGGGTTGCCGTCTTCCGCGCCCGTGCGGGCGGGGTGTTTGCAGTGCAGGCCGCGTGCCCGCATCGCGGCGGACCACTTGCGGACGGATTGCTGGGGGGATCTGTGCTGATCTGCCCTTTGCATGCCTGGAAGTTTGACGTTTCCACCGGAGACCCGCTGTTCGGCGATTGCGGAATCAGAACCTACTCGGTATGGGTGGACGATTCTGGCCAGATCGTCTTGAACTTCGAGAAGAAATAAGCTTTGCGCCCCCGTTAGCGGGGTGCGAATGCGTGTCTACGTTGACCGCCCAGTCCGGCGTTGCCCGGCGAGAGGAGACGTATGAACATTCGCCATAAAGCCACACAAATCAAGCTGCTGGATTTCCATAGCGTGCCGATGCGGGCGTTTCACGTCACATGGCTTGCATTCTTTCTATGCTTCTTCGGCTGGTTCGGGCTCGCGCCGCTCATGCCGATTATCCGCGGCGAGTTGCATCTGACGAAGCAGCAGGTGGGCAATTCGATGATCGCCTCCGTGGCCATCACGATCCTGGTCCGCCTGCTGGTAGGATGGCTCTGCGACCGCATCGGCCCGCGCCGCGCCTACACCGCGCTGCTGATCCTGGGATCTCTGCCGGTCATGGGCGTCGGGTTGGCCCACGACTATACGTCATTTCTCATGTTCCGCCTGGCGATTGGCGCCATCGGCGCTTCCTTCGTGATCACGCAATATCACACCTCGGTCATGTTCGCGCCAAACATCGTGGGAACCGCCAACGCAACGGCGGCAGGATGGGGCAACTTGGGTGGTGGCGTTACTCAGATTGCCATGCCGTTGCTGTTCGGCGCTTTTCTGAGCTTGGGGGCTGGAAGTTGGTGGAGTTGGCGCCTGGCCATGATGGCGGCCGGCTTCGCGCTCCTGCTGACCGGCATCGCATACTACTTCCTAACCCAGGACACGGCCGATGGGGACTTCCGGGAACTGCGAGCGAGGGGAGTCATGGAGGGCTCCTCACGTGCCTCGGGCGCTTTCGCCGAAGCATGCCAGGACCGTCGTGTTTGGGCGCTGGCCGTACTTTATGCCGCCTCTTTCGGCATCGAGTTGACCATCGACAATGTGGCAGCCCTCTATTTCACCGACTATTTTCACCTCAGCCTCACGCTGGCCGGCGTGGTCGCCGGTAGTTTCGGCACCATGAACCTCTTCGCGCGGGCGCTCGGCGGAATTGTGAGCGATCGTTGCAACCGGCGTTGGGGTCTGCTGGGCCGTACGCGCCTGCTTGGTTTCACCGTCTGTGCGGAGGGCATTGCCATGATCTTGTTCTCACAGATGCGCTGGCTCCCCTTGGCCATCGGTACCATGATGCTGACCGGCCTGTTCGTGAAGATGTCGAACGGAGCGAACTACGCGGTTGTGCCATTCGTGAACAAGCGGGCGCTGGGCGCCGTTGCCGGAATCGTGGGCGCAGGCGGGAACCTGGGCGCGGTAATGGCAGGTTTCCTGTTCAAGACGCCGAAGTTCACCTACCCGCAAGCTCTCTTGATTCTTGGAGTGATCATCACTGTAGCGTCCAGTCTCGCCTTGACGCTGAACTTCTCGCCGATGGGGGAAGCGGTCGCCGGCGTGGAGATTGACGCAGGGCCGAGTTGCGAAACGATCTCGGCCAGCGCCTGACGGGCACCGGCCTACGACATCGCTTTCGGAGTATTGCTCATGTGGCGGCTGGTGGGTTACCGATCCTCGGGCCAATCCTCCAGTCTGAAGAACGCTGCAGCGTTTGCATTCAGGATCCAATCTCTGTGAACATCGACCCGAGTGAATACGGACCGACGATAGACGCCACAACCGTATGTGGTCGATCCCCGTGGGTCTTCGCCGCCTTAGGGTTCACTCAAAAATAAAAACTCACAATTGATCGGTTCTCTTTCATAACCTAGCGTCACAGGCGGAGATCTGCAATACACTAAACTGGCTTGAGAGGCCTGTAAAAGCAATCCGTTGAACAATTGATGATCCGTGACCGAGAGAGTCGATAAGATTTGTTATAGTACCGATCAGGAGATCCGCTCCACTCGGAACTATAACATTATGCGACCCATTTCCTTCCGCCCCGATGCCCTGCGCGCACTTCTGCTGCGCAAGAAAATCGCCACTCTGGATGACCTCAAGCACGCGCTCGGCACCTCCGTCGACGTCACCGTCTTCCGTAAACTGAAGCCCCTGGAGTACCTCACCAGTTATTCTCATCGCGGCCGGTTTTACACGCTCCGTCAGGTCGCTCTCTTCGATGATCACGGACTCTGGTCGCGGGCCGATGTGTGGTTCTCCCGTTTCGGCACCTTGCTGGCCACCGCCGAAGCTTTCGTGAATCGCTCCCCCCGCGGATTCTTCGCCGATGAACTGGCTCCCGCTTTACACGTCGAAGTCCAGGATGCACTGCATCAACTGTTCCAGCAAGTTCGCGTTTCCCGCCAGCTCGTTTCCGGCCGGTACCTATACACGGCTACCGATCCGGTCACCCAGCGACGGCAACTTCTAACCCGCCGGCCTGTGGAATTCCTACCCACGGTGGCGGATACCTCCGTGCTGGAGGTTCCCGCTGAGGAAGTCAAAGCCTCCATTCTGCTGTTCTACAGTTTGCTCGATGAGCAGCAGCGCCGCCTCTATGCCGGGCTGGAGTCCCTCAAGTTAGGCCGTGGCGGCGACCGCCAACTGGCCGACTTCCTCGACCTCGATCCGCATACCGTGGCCCGAGGGCGACAAGAGCTTTTAGCCAAAGACGTGGAAATCGACGGTCCACGCAAAGCTGGCGCGGGCCGCAAGCGCGTGGAAAAAAAACGCCCGAAATAATCGATGCCATCGAGATCCTTCTGGAGCACGATACCGCCGGCGATCCCATCACCGGGCTGAAGTGGACCCGCAAGACGACGGAGAAGATCGCAGAGGTTCTCCAGCAGATCGACATTCCTGTTTCCGCCAACACGGTCGCTCGCCTTCTCTACCAGATGGATTTCTCTCTGCGCGTCAACCGCAAGCAGATCGCCACCAACTCCAGCCCCTACCGCGATCAACAGTTCCAGCATATCTGCTCGCTACGGACTCGCTTCCAGCGCCAAGGCCTTCCGATCATCAGTGTCGATAGCAAGAAACGCGAAATCATCGGCAACTTCAAGAATGCCGGCGCCAAATGGGACCGTTCGCCCGTTCTGGTCAACGATCACGACTTCCTTTCTGATGCCAGCGGGGTAGGTATCTCTTACGGCATTTACGACCCGCCCCTTAACCGCGGCACCGTTTGCGTCGGCATCTCCCACGATACTCCGGCCTTCGCCGCCCACTCTATCGCCACCTGGTGGAAACGCGAAGGAACCCGCCGCTACGGCCGTGCTCCCAAGCTTCTGCTCCTGGCCGACTCCGGCGGCAGCAACAGTTGCACCTCCTGGGCCTGGAAAATCGAACTCCAGAGCCAGCTATGCAATCGCTTTGGCCTCGCAGTCACCATCGCTCACTATCCCACCGGTGCTTCCAAATGGAATCCCATCGAGCACCGGTTGTTCTTCGAGATCTCCAAAAATTGGGCTGCCGAACCCCTCGACAGCTACGACAAAATGCTCAAATTCATTCGCACCACCAGTACCAAAACTGGCTTGGCCGTAACCGCCTATCTCGACCGAAACGAGTATCAGACTCATCTCAAGCCCGACCCGCAGTTGATCTCTTCACTCCGCTTCACCCCTGGCAAAGTAATTCCGCGGTGGAACTATACGATCCGACCGAATCTGTGAAATTATATTTGCGCCGGCCCTTAGGTAATCCCCACCAGCGTCATGACCCCTTTGATCCTGGCGAAGGCGGGGCCCCCGCTATCGGATAGCCAAGTCGAATGAGTGAGGTAAGGGAAGGCACGCCGTGAATCAGCGCACCAGATCGACGCGCATGCGGTCCCTCCCCCCTACAATCCGCTCGATGATGCGGGCAAGCTTGGTTGGCTTCTCCAGATCTTTCGCGGCTTCGGCGATCAGAGGGGAACTACCGGTCTGCGGATCAAACGCATCTTTCCAGTAGGTGGGAAACCAAAGCTCCTTCTGGAACTGTGAGCTGAGGTACTCAATTCCTTTTCGAGCGTAATCTCCCAGCAGCTCCTTCCCGAAGCTGGTCAGGATTTTCACGAGACCGTCGGTCTCCGGTATGGCTTCCAGGACGGCGCTCAGCGCCTGCGACCCAAAAGTGCTGCCCGACGCTTCGGCGGCATCGGCCTCAGCCGCCTTCTCATCGATCAGATGGCGCTGAACGCGATCCTCCTCCGCGTTGGTGGCGAGGCGTTGCAGTTCGCGCGGTACCTGGACGCTCGAATGCATTGACGGCGGCCTTCCATAAAGCCGAACATTCTGCCCTGCGACCGCCCGCGCAACTCGATCAATCACTTCTTTCCAGTACTCGTCCGGGGACATTCGGTTCCTGCAAAATCCCCGATGCAAATCGGGCGGGCCCCCCTCGCAATCGGCCGCCTTGGCAAGCGTGACCGCGAAATCATGCAGGGCTTTACGTTCTGATTGGTTGCTTTTGGCGAATTCTTCGGCAACCTTCTTGTAAGCCGCCGGCTTGGCTTCCGCGGACGATAGCCGCTTCACCTCCTCGCTGTATTTCCACGACAGCCGCGCCACGCGTCGTGCTCCATGGCCCTCCACGCCTTCCGCGCCCGTGAACACCATTAGCGCTACCAGCCACAGCACCCATGCGATCTTGCCGGCCGTGCCTTTTACCTGCCGGAATTTTTGTAGCCACTCGGCCTGGGGGTATGATCGCTGCAGAAGCCAAAGCACCGCCAGCACCACAATCAGGGTCCACACCGGCGGCTCCAGCCAGTTACGCACTGCGGAATAATGCTGGATGAACTGCGCCTCGAAGAATCCCACCATGGGGCTTTTGAGGGTGGCTACCGTCAGGACCAGCAAGATGGCCAGTACTACATTTGTCCCGATCACCGTTGTACCGAGGACGCTCTCCGCAGCTTCGGCCACCGTGCCCTGCCTACCGCCGGCCCACCGGAGAACCGCCAAGGACGCCAACAGAAGCGTCAATGCGGGCCACGCCGCGAACGAATAATCGACGATGCCGCTCACGGCACATCCCAGCGCAAACAGCAGCACTCCGAGATTGCGCCCCCAAACCAGAGACTTCACCCCCGCGCGCCAGTCGCGCTCGATCAGCAAGCTCACCAGCAGAGCTGCCGCGGTAAACCAGAAAACTCGGGACATGGGTGAGTCGGGATCCGAGAGCATTTCGGCAAACAAACCAGACAAACCAAAGAGAACAGCAGGCAGCACAAGCGCGCCGAGAAATACCGCGGCTTGTATCAGCACGGTCACGCCCGGCCTGGGCGCATTGCGGGCAGGCTTCGGACTCATTTCACTAAGCTAATGCGAAAAGCCTGCCGGGACAATCGCACGAACAGGGGACATCAGGCGGTCGTCCGGTAGAATTCTTCTCGAGCTTTACCCCACATATGAGAACGCGCGGCTATCACAGTCCAGTGGAAGGGAAAGCATTAGACCCTTGGCGGTTGGGTCGACGCCAAATGTGGGCCGGGCGAGATCACGCACCGCCGAAACGGAGAGAGGCCTCAACTAATAATTGCATCGGCTCCGCGTGCCGATCGGCGTCAGACATATCAATGCAGATTGCACCCTCTAAGCTTTGGGGCGCCTCCGCCTGCGGCAGAGCACTACTCGAACAATCGGGATGAACCTCGAGCGCGTTCAGCGGGCGTTCGCATCATTTACTGCTGGGATGAGAGAACGGCAATAGCGTGGACCATGCTTGCGGGGTTCGTATTCCATGAGGGTTTGTCGCTTCTCTTCCGGTAAATGCATCGATAAAACCGATGGATTACAGCCAAACTATCTAATTGTCTATGCGTGATCAACTCCGTAAGATCGAAAGCAGGAGAGCAAATCACATGAAAAACAGAGGCAAACGCACAGTCGGTTTTCTGGGAGCTGTACTCATGGCCACCCAGCTTTTTGGCGCACCTAGAGTATCTGCCGGCCCCTTTCAGGGGTCAAGCGTTACGTTCGAACAGGCGGCGCCGGTCACGGACACGCAGAAGGAAGTCGAGAGGTTGTTCAAGCAGATTTCTTTCAATGCGACGGTCGCCGGGAAACATGCCGACGCCCTCGAATCGTTCACGCGTTTGGGCTCGCGGCTTCAATATGCGACCCATGCAGCAGAACTGACTGGCGCGAAGGAGGCGATCAACGCCATAGGCGCGGATTTTCGTCGCCTGCAGGAACTTCGCCCGAACGCGCTCCCTTGGCAGCAGTTGGTTATTGATCGTATGGAGCCGGTGCTCAAAGGAATGGCCGGCCATGCCACTGAAGCGATCGAACGGCTGAATCAGGACCGCCGCGGACTTCCGTCTCAGGAGTATCGCGAGTCGGTCGGCAACCTCTACGTGCACACCGGAGTTGCCCGAAACCTGATCAGGGTGAACCTGGATTACGCGCAGGCGCGCGAAAAGCTCAATCAACTAGATGGCTCGATCGATCTGGAAGCGAAAACCTTCCCTGCCCAAGCGGCTCACGAATTGTCTTCGAAGCCGGCGGGCAGTCTGGAGCAACGGGTTCGCAGCGAACTGTTGAAGCTGCCTTACTACGGCGTCTTCGACCATTTGGCCTTCCAGATAAACGGCGACCACGTCACACTGAGCGGTGAGGCGACCTGGCCCACGCTCAAAATGGACGCCGAACGGGCAGCACGTGGCGTCGAAGGTGTCTCGGGTGTTATCAACGGTGTCAAAGTCCTGCCGGTGTCGCCGAACGACGATCGCATACGCATCGCGACGTACTGGGCCATTTACGGGCACTCGACGCTGGCGCGGTATCGTCTGAATCCGGATCCTCCCATTCGGATCATCGTCGAAAATGGCCATGTGACGTTGAAGGGGACGGTGGGCAGCGAGATGGACCGAACCATCGCGCACATGCAGGCCAGCGGGGTGCCGGGAGCTTTCTCAGTCACCAATAATCTGCAAACAGGCAGCTAAGCTGCCATCTCTGGAGGGGGGCGCTGTCAGTACGCCCCCCTCGATTTTCATCCAGCTTCCTAATTTGTGCCGGATGTGTGACACTCACCGGGTCTCCGGTGTCGCCACGGATCCGAACAACTTGTGCCGCGCAACCTCAGCGATGACGGTGGCGGCGGGATGCTTGATCTTCCGCTCGGCCGAAATTGCATAATAGTCCGTGGCCGTCGTGCCGAGGTCGCCGAGCTTTGCGACGCGATAACGACTCCTCACCTCGCGTTCGATGGCCACCGGCGCCGCAAAAATGCCGTCTCCTGCCTGGCCGAACATCGTCAGAAGTGCGGTGTCCTGGAACTCGCCTACGATCCGAGGGCAGATCGAATGGGTTTCCAACCACTGGTCCAGTATCTGGCGGAACGCCGAATTCTTCATTGGCAGAAGAAAGGGAGCGCCCGTGAGGCTCTTAGGAAATCGTTTGCGGTAGAAGTTCGCCAGCGGCGGTGACGCGAACAGAGCCACGCCGGAGGTGCCCAGCAAATGGTTGAAAACCCGAACCCGCGCGGCTGAATGCGCCGGAGCGTCCGTCAAGACGAGGTCGAGTTCGTGCGCCGAAAGGCTGATCAGGAGCTTATCCGGGGTATCCTCGTAACACTCGATCAGGACGCCTCCCTTTAAACCCAGCGCAGGCTGAAGGATGCGGTAGGCGATCAGTTTCGGGATGAGGTCGGATACACCTACCATAAACCGCATCGGGCGATTGTGCGGGCGGCCCTTCAGAACGTCCGTCAGTTCGCTTCCGAGCGCAAAGATTTCCTCAGCGTACCGATAGACGACAAGCCCGGCTTCTGTCAATATCAGGCGCCGGCCCTGGCGCGCGAAGAGCTTCTCTCCGAGGCTCCCTTCGAGGGCTCGAAGCTGGCCGCTGATAGTGGGTTGCGCAAGCCGCAACTCCTCGCAGGCGCGGGCGATGCTGCCCTTCTTCGCAACCATCCAGAAATACAGGAGATGGTGGTAGTTTAACCAGTCCACGAGCCAGTATACATCCAAATAACCGATCTATTGCTGTTGCAGCATCAGTCGGCCCTATATATACGGTCGCTCTCTGTACGGAGACAAAGCGCGGTTTACATCACTGAAGTGCGGGCAGCCGTTCCGTAAGGTCAAATGTCGTCGCGCGCCCGCCAACGCTGCACGGAGTGCTCGATCTCACCAGCCGAATTCTCTGCCGCGTCAGCCATACCACGCGGCTGTAAACAACGCGCTCGTTCACTCTACTGGGATGTCAGACTCGGCCTTTGCGATGTACTGCCGGCGTCGCTCGTAAAGAACCGTCCTTGGCAAAGGTGGATTCAGTAAAGGCAAAGGCAGGCCGCTATCGTCCTGCTGACGAACTCCTGGCGTTCCTGAAGAGCCTTCAACTAGAGACCGGAGGGGCCCGATTATGCCGCATCTCACCGCGCATCCCGCTGCGGCCAATCCGCGAGCCACGCGATCGCGACCGTGAAGATAGGACACGATGCGGCATAGTCCGGGATTCGGAATCATGCCGCAAGCTGTTTGGCAAAACCCGTTTGCGAACCAAGCTGCCGCAAACCGACACCGCCTAAATTGGGCAGATGACACCCCCATCGTCCGGCCTCACGGGTTTCATGGGCCGGACACGTGTTTAAAAATTCCGCCCCACCAGCTAGCCACTTTGATTTCTTTTTCGCATTTGAGAACAGAGGCGGTTCGACCGACAGGAGACGAGCCCGCCGGATAAGAATGAAACACGGACCGCGAAGAGTTGTGATCACCGGAATGGGTGTCCTGGCGCCGAACGCTCACGGCCTCGCGCCGTTTGCCAATGCGCTTCGAAACGGAGTGTCAGGCGTCCGCTTCCAATCCCGTCTCGCGGAACTTGGCTTCTGTTGCCAAGTCGCGGCGGCGCCTACGGGTGTTGATGCGGTCGCAGAACGTTATTTCGAGCCGGTGATGTTGCGCAGAATGGATCCTCACTGCACCATGGCCTGCATTGCCGCACTGGATGCTTGGGTCGATGCCGGATTCTCGGCTGACCCGGAGAGTCCGGTGGATTGGGACACAGGAATTGTCTTTGGGCTTGGAATGGGGGCTATGCACAGCGTTGCGGCTACCCTGGCTTCAAATACGGACTCGGGCAAGGTCAGACGCCTCGGAAGCGCGATGGTTGAAAAGACCATGGGCAGTGCAGTCAGTGCCCAATTGTCCGGACTCCTGGGTGTCGGCGGACAGACTTCTACGGTGGGGAGCGCCTGCGCCGCCGGCTCGGAAGCAATCATCAACGGATTCCGGATGATTCTCGAGGGTCGGGCCACGCGAGCGGTCGTGGGCGGAAGCGAGGCGGACTCTCCCTACGTGTGGGCCGGATTTGAAGCCCTGCGGGTCTTGTGTGCTAACCGAAACGGGAGCCCGGAAACGGCATCGAGGCCACTGAGCGCCAGTGCGGCGGGTTTTGTTCCTGGCGCCGGCGCCGGCGCCCTGATTCTGGAGTCGCTGGAAAGCGCTCGCCGTCGCGGCGCAAAGATTTACGCCGAGATCGCGGGCGCCGCCGTAAACTGCGGCGGTCAGAGGAACGGTGGCACGATGACGGCCGGAAATTTCGAGGGGCGTCAAAGATGCATCTGCGCCGCCGTCGCCGAAGCCGGAATCCGCCCTGAGGAAATCGACCTGATTTCAGGACATTTAACCGCGACCATGGCGGACGCGTTCGAAGTGCAAAATTGGCGGGAAGCGCTGCAAGTCCCGGACGAACATTTTCCCTTAATTAACGCGCCTAAATCGATGATCGGTCACACGCTGGGCGCGGCCGGAGCGATCGAGTCTATTGCGTCGGTGCTGCAGATCCATGGAGGCTTTGTACACCCGTCGCTGAATTGTGAGGATCTGCATCCCCAACTCCTCTGGTGCGAACCCAAAATCCCTCACGAGTCCCTGCGGCGCGACCTAAACGTTGTCGCCAAATCCGGATTCGGATTTGGCGATGTGAATACTACGATCATCTTCCGGCGCTACAGTCCGGAACAGGAAAGGAAACAGCCATGACACAAGAAGGAATCTACGAAGGATTGAAGAAAGTAATCGAACGGAACCTTCCCCGAAATGGACGTTCCATCTCTCTCTTGATGGATACGAATCTCGATCAGTTGGGCATAGACTCCGCCCGCCGGATCGACATTCTGCTGGACGCGGAGGACATGTTCGGGATCGTCATTGAGGAGTCCGCCTTTGCGGCTGTGAGCACTCTCAGAGATCTGGTGAACCTGGTGGGTGAGTTGGCGTTGGCCGCTTAGTGAACCGCTGGGGTTGTCGATTGTTTGGATGCCGGAGTTTCTAATGGGGAGCGATTTCAACAGCTTCGAGTTCCTATCCGAATGGCTTCGGGAAGACCTGGATGACATTGCCGACGAAGGGGCGATCTTCGACACAAGGTTGTTTCTCGAATCGCTGGCCGCATCTCCGGACATACTCGGCTGGCGCAACTCTCTCACCGCCGCGCTCGAACGTATCGATGGGCAACAGGACGTCGCTGGCCGTCTCCGCATCCTTAACCAGGTATTGCGTGACACCTTTGTCTCGGAAATGCTGGTCCCGCACGAGTATCGCCGGCGTCTGAAGTCCCTCGAAACCGGCGAAGAGCTGGCAAACCGGCGCAAGGCCAGAAACGCCCTGCCCACCATGGATGTCCTGGTGCAGTTCGACCGCGATCCTCGGGCCCCGTCCCAATGCGCCCGGGCCGCTGTGCTGGCATGTGCCGCCATTCGCCTCCACTGCTCGGATGAAAAGGGCGGCGGACATGCACCCGTCCTGGGCTCCACGTTGGCGCCCGGCGCTGTGTTCGACACGTTGGCCGTAGCGAGCGACGACGCTCGAGTGCTTGTGTTAGTGGACGGCGTAGTCTATACGATCAATCTGGGCCGCAAGCCCGAGGATATCGGGCCAGCGGCTCTCCAGCGGACTTTAGAATGGATCCTGTCAGACTCGCGGAATCATCCACCCTTCCGGACTCTGCCGCTTGTCACTGCAGCCCGCCGGACCACGTGTCATGAGATCCGCCGGATTCTGGAGGCGGATCCGCGAAACATCGAGGCATTCGAGGCTGTGGAAGGCTGTCTGTGCGCCGTCTGTCTGGACGGCAGTTCCTCTCCGGAAGACCAAGAGACGCTTTGCCGCGCGCTATTCGGGAACTGCGCGAACCGCTGGTACGGCATGACTTGTTTGGTGATAGACGCTTCGGCGGAAGCAGGGCTGATCGGCAGCTACGGGCGTGGAGTGGATGGAGTTCCCGGACTGGTCTTTTGCGAGAAGCTGCACAGTCATTCGCTGGAAATCCCATTGCCGGATATCGTGGAACCAGCAAAGACGCTGGCGGCACGGCTCGTTGAATTCCATTGTCCCGATCTCGGCGAAACAGCCGCTCGCGCCGAAGCCGAAGTGGCGGGCGCATTTCACAAGGAACCGTGCTTCCTCGATGTCAACATTGGAAGCTCCTTTTTCACGAAACATCATCTCCCGGCAAATCCTGCATTGAACTTTCTCATCTTACTTGCGGCACATGAGACTTACGGACTCAAAACCCCGCCAGCCGTCTCTCATGCGATGAGCGGCCGGGCTGCCGCCGAAAAAAAAGGCGGAGTGGATTGGGTGGTGATATCCACAAAGGGCATCCTGAAATGCATTGAGTCCACAACCGATGAGGAATGGCTGGAGCGGCTGTTGTGCGCTATCGCCCGCCACGCCGACCGCGCCAAAGATTCGCGGCGAGGTTACTCGCCCAGTTATTTTGTTCGCAGCCCCGAGGCTATCGACGATCGGAGTCTTTGTGAGTTCTTCCAAATGATCGGGACGAAATACGCGACTGGATACCGCAGCTATCTCTTCCGGCCGACGCGATGGCCGGGCACCATGGACATACTCACGTCTACGCTCACTCTGCCAGATGGAATACGCTACATCGGCCGCGCGGGAGCCATCTCTGACGTGGCCACTCTGTTCGGAATGCACATCGTCGTGGAAGCGGCTCGAACACGAATGTTCATGCTTCCCGGGAAGCTGAGTGAAGGCAGGCTCGCCGAGTTCCATCGAGCGCTGGAGAGGATGATTTCGCGTTTGCGGTCGGCAATCAAGCGTTTCGAGCCAAAGGTGACTTATGCCTGATTTCCACGAGAGCCCCGCGCTGGGAATCGCACAGTGCGTCTGGAAGTGGGCCAGACTGACTCCGGAAGCGATCGCTCTGACCGACGGCGCCCGCCAAGTCACTTACCGCGAGTTAGCCCGCAGAGCCGATGAACTGACCGCCAGGCTGGCAGCCGCACGGGTCGGTCCGGAGGTTCTGGTGGCGCTCTGCGGAGAGCCTTCCACGGATCTGATTGCAGGCATGGTGGCGATCCTCGCTACCGGTGGCGCCTACCTGCCGATTGATCCTTCATATCCCCCCGAAAGGCTGCGATACCTGCTGGAAAATTCGCGATGCCTGGTGGCGCTGGTCGATCGAACTCACGCGACGCTGTTTGCGGAATACCCGGGTGTGGTGCTCCCGCTCGATCAGGGCGCCCCAAATCCCGGCCGGTTCCAGGCTGCCTCCATTCCTCCTGATGGGGATCGGCTGGCCTATGTGATTTACACTTCGGGCTCGACCGGCAAACCCAACGGAGTAGAAATCACCCAGCGCAACCTGGCGCGCCTGTTCGAACAAACCGAGCATTGGTTTCGGTTCGGAAGGGACGACGTCTGGACGCTATTCCATTCGATTTCTTTCGATTTCTCGATCTGGGAGATCTGGGGGGCGCTGCGGCACGGGGGACGGCTGGTGATTGTGCCGCACGATGTCCGTCGCGATCCTGTGGCGTTTCGCGCACTGGTGCGGGCGGAGCAAGTTACCGTTCTTAGCCAGACGCCTTCCGCGTTCCGGCTGTTTCTGCGGGCCGACGCGCTGCTCCGGCCCCCGTCGGCTGACGCTCTGCGTCATGTGATTCTTGCTGGCGAGGCCCTCGACCCGCGCTGGTTGAGGCCGTGGTTCGACCGGCACGGCGATTCGGCGCCGCGTCTGGTGAACATGTACGGCCCGACCGAAGCGACCGTGTTCGCGACCTACCGGCCCCTGACCCATCAAGGTGCGGAGACATCCGATTGCTCGATCGGGGTTCCGCTTCCGGATGTGACTATCCGGCTTCTTGACGCAGACGGCAGACCGGCGCGGGAGGGCGATCAAGGCGAGATCTGGATCGGAGGTCCAGGTGTCGCGCGCGGCTACTGGCGGAATGCCGACTTGACGGCGGCGCGTTTTGTGCGCGATCCGTTCTCCGATACACCCCATGCCCGTCTGTATCGCACCGGCGACCTGGCGAGCATTCGACCTGATGGGGAACTCGAATACTTAGGCCGGGCCGACTGCCAAGTGAAGCTGCGGGGCTTTCGTATCGAACTCGGCGAGATTGAGGCGGTTCTGCGAAGTGCGCCAGGGATAGCGGATGTGGCCGTGGTCTTGCGTGAGGACGAGCCAGACATGCCGGCGCTCGTCGCCTATATCGTCCCGGATTCCTCATGCTTGCCCGATCCGCAAGAGCTACGGGTGCGAATGGCGCGCGAACTTCCTCAACACATGTGCCCCGCCTCGTTTGTACTGTTGAACGAGCTGCCCTTGACGGCTCACGGCAAACTCGACCGCAAGGCATTGGCCGCTCCCCAGCCCGGCGCCATGGCCTCATTTGCAGTCTCTCCCGGCGAAGACGCTGCTGCGCATTTGGCGGGGCTGTATAAGGAAATTCTCGGCGTCTCTGTGGCGGGCTCGGACTCGCATTTCTTCGAACTCGGCGGCACATCGCTTCAAGCCATGGTTCTGGCCATTCGGATCGCAGAGCGGTTCGGGGCTGTGCTCCCCGCAGGCGCCGTGTTTCGCCACCCGAGAATTGGCGAATTGGCGGCCGAGGTCGCCCGCTCTATCGAAGCCGGGAAGCCGGAAGCGGGCCCGGATGACTCAAGCTCGACCACCAATCTGGGAGACTGGCTCCCACTGTCGCATGCCCAGGAACAGATCTGGCTCGTCAACATGCTCAGCCCCGGCTCCGCAGCCTTCCATAGTCCGGCGGCCTTCCGTATCCACGGGTGCCTCGATGCCCTCCGGCTCGCCAACGCACTGGAGAAAGCATGCTATCGACACCCGTCGCTGCGTACGACATTTCACGGCGACCGACCGGCTCAGAAAATCGAGAATGCTCCTACTTTCCGGCTGGAGTTCGAGGATCTGCGCGGGACCTCCGTGGACTCTATGGAGCGGCTGAGAAATTCGGTTATGCGGCCCCTGGACCTGTCCCGTACGGCAGGATGGGCGGCGCTTTGGCGAACTGCGGACGAGGAGCACTTGTTTGTAATCGTGCTCCATCACCTGATCACCGACGGCTGGTCGATGGCGCGGCTGCTGGACGAAATTGCGGCGGATTATGGAGGGCGCCCGGTTCCGGAGCCCGGCGGACGGTTCGTGGACTTGGCGGACGAGCATCGGAGGCGGTTGGCCGCCGGCGGATTCGAGGAGAGCGCCCGGTACTGGAAGGCGGAATTCGAAGGCGCTCCCACCGTGACCGGGATTCCCACAGAGTATCCACGCCCCGTCAATGTGGTGTTCCGCAGCGACCGTCTTTCATTTTCCGTTTCCGCCAGTCTTGCCGCAGGTCTGGCCTCACTGGCCCGAGCCGAATGCTGCACCGCGAATACGCTGCTGCTCAGCGCGCTGGCCATTCTGCTGTACCGCCACAGCAGTCAGACCGATCTGGTATTGGGCGTGCCTTGTGCCGGACGCGACCGGGTGGAAAGCGCTCGCGTGCAGGGCCTTTTCATGAGTCTGACACCGGTGAGGTTCCAACTCACGGGGGACATGTCTTTCCGGCGGGTCGCGAGTGAAACGCAAGCGCGAATCACCAATGCCTTAACGCACAGCGGATTCCCGTTCGCCCGGATAGTACAAGAGCTGCGGATCGGGCGAGAAGTCAACCGTCAGCCTTTCGTTCAGATTCTCTACGCTCCCCAAACCGCGGATAACGGAGTACTCGCGCTCGGGACTGCGGCGGCGGAACGCATCCCGGTGGATTGCGGGAGCACGCACTACGATCTGACGCTGTGCGCGTGGCCGGAGGGCGCGAGCTTCGCTTTTGAGCTGGTTTATGCATCGGACCTCTTTTCCGCCGCCGCTATGGAGGACTTCCGCGATCGCTTTCTGCAGCTTCTCAGCAGTTGCGTCGCTGCTCCCGGCACTCCGATCGCAGAACTCGACATCCTTCCGCCCGTGGAGCGGGAGCGTCTCCTATTGGAATGGTCGGGCCGGAATGAACTCGATAGCCGGGCCAACCAGCCCTTGAGGTCCTTTCTGGAGGTGTTCGCGCAAGTAGTGGCCGCCGGAAGGAATTCCGAGGCCATCCGTTACGGGGAACAGTGTGTCACGTACGGTGAGCTCGATGTTTGGTCCAACCGGATCGCCCACGCGCTGGTTGCTCGCGGAGCCAAGCGGGAATCGCTCGTAGCCATCTCCTGCGAACGGTCGCCCGCCGCCATGGCCGCGGTTCTCGGCGTATGGAAAGCGGGCGCCGCATACGTCCCGCTGGACCCCTTCTATCCGCCAGACCGGCTGGCCTGGATGCTGCGCGATTCAGGGGCGAGGCTGTTGCTCACGACGCCTCAAGCTAGGACGTCGGTCGAGGGCCAAGCGGAGCGTATCCTGCTTGACGACTCCATCCTGCAATACCCGGCCGGGCTGGACACTGCTTTCCCGGATCTCGGATCGCTAGCCTACGTCATCTATACCTCGGGGTCTACGGGCACGCCTAAGGGTGTCATGGTTGAGCACCGCGGTGTAGCCGCGCTGACGGGTGCGATTCTCGATCGCTCGCCCCTGCCTCGAGACGCGCGTGTGCTCCAATACACTTCGCTCTCCTTTGATGTCTGCGTGGGCGAGATCGTAGCGGCGTTTGCGCAGGGTGCCACCCTGGTCATTCCCGTCCAGCCCCATATGCTCGCGGGCACGGAGCTGCTCGACTTGCTGGAGACGGAGCGGATCTCGCAGGCGCTCTTGCCTATGCCGGTGCTTGCTCAACTGGAGCCGCGATCCCTGCCGTGTTTAATCCGCCTGATCTCGGGCGGCGAGCGTTGTCCTGCCGCTCTGGTGGGCCGCTGGAGTTCTGGGCGCTGCTTCATCAACGCCTACGGGCCCACCGAGGCCACCGTTGGCGCTTCGGCTCACCAATGCCAGCCCGGTGAAGGCGATCCGCCGATCGGGCGGCCGCTGCCGGGGTGGACGCTATACGTGCTGGACGAAACCGGCCGGATCGTGCCTCCGCTGGCCCCCGGCGAGCTGTACATCGGAGGAAACGGCTTGGCGCGTGGATACTTTGGCCGGCCGGACCTCACGCGGGAACGGTTTGTGGAGGGGCTCTCCGGCCTCCCCGAGCGTCTATACCGGACAGGCGATCTGGTCCGCTGGCAGCGCGATGGAGCGCTTGAGTTTATCGGACGTCGCGACCGCCAGCACAAAGTGCGCGGATTCCGTATCGAGCTCGACGAAATCGAGGCGGTTTTGCTGACACACCCGGACGTGCGGAGCGCGGCAGCCATCGTCGATGGGGAGGGACCTCGCGCGCGCGTGATGGCTTATGTTGTGGCCGAGCCTGACCGAGTGCCTGAAATCATGGCGCAGCTCCGATCGAGCCTGCCCCCACACATGGTCCCTTCCGAGATCGTGGCATTAGACGCGTTGCCGCTGACACCCAACGGCAAGCTGGACCGCAACGCGCTTACGGAGGTCGCGGCGCGGCCGGTGGCTTCCACTCTCCCGAGCGAGGGCGCGCGCGCGATGTCTGCAATCTGGCGGCAAGTGCTCCAGCGCGACGTCCCTGGCACGGTCAATTTCTTCGATGTGGGTGGGACCTCTCTCGCGTTGGTAGAGATCCAGGCGGCCATCGAAGCCAGCAATGGTGTCCGGATTCCGCTTGCCGAGCTGTTTGCGCACCCGACCATCGAGGCGATGAGCAAGTTAGTGGCGCAGCTTGCTGGCGGGTCGGAGCCCCGTGGTTCACAGCCCTCCCGGAAGCCGACCGGGCTCTCCCCTCGGTTTGCCGAAGGTTTGGCGATTGTCGGCATGGCGGCGCGATTTCCCAAAGCGCCAGACATCGCCACGTTTTGGCGCAATCTGTGCGAGGGCGTCGAGTGCATCACCCGCTTTACAGTCGAAGAATCGATCGAAGCGGGAGTCCCCGCTGCCATGGCGCTCGATCCGCGTTATGTCCGAGCCCGAGGCGTCATCGACGATGACGACAAGTTCGACGCCGCACTTTTCGAGATCGGAGCGCACGAGGCCGAGCGCATCGATCCCCAACAGCGTCTGTGGCTCGAGTGCGCCTTGGCGGCGATCGAGGATGCCGGATGCGATCCTCGCCGGTTTGCCGGATCGATCGGCGTATTCGCAGGCATGGGAGCCAGCGAGTACATGCTGCGATGGGCAGCGCAGGACATGGGGCAAGCCAGTTCCGACTACCAGCTTGGCCTCGGCAACGATAAGGATTTTGCGGCAACGCGGGTCTCGTACAAGCTAGGGTTGCGTGGACCGGGCGTGACGGTTCAGACCGCGTGCTCCACATCCCTGGTGGCAGTCTACATCGCCTGCCAGCAGCTGCTGGCAGGCGATTGCGACATGGCGATCGCAGGTGCTGCATCGCTGGCGGTTCCGTCCAGGACCGGGTATTTGTACCAAAACGGGATGATCCTCTCGTCGGACGGCCACTGCCGGCCCTTCGACCGGGCGGCGGGCGGAACGGTTCCCGCCGATGGCGCTGGAGCTGTGGTTCTCAAACGCCTATCCGATGCCGTACGCGACGGAGACGACATCTATGCGGTGATCGCCGGCGGCGCGATCAATAACGACGGCGCGGCGAAGGTTGGATACACGGCTCCTGGCATCCCCGGCCAATTGGAAGTCATCGGACGGGCTTTGGAGCGCGCCGGCCTCTCCGCGCGCGATGTGAGCTACATCGAGACGCACGGAACCGGGACCGCGATGGGCGACCCTATCGAATTCTCCGCGCTGACGCAGGTCTTCGAGAGGGCCGGCGCGGCGCCCGGCCAGTGCGCCCTCGGTGCCGTAAAGAGTAATCTCGGCCATCTCAATACGGCCGCGGGCATCGCGGGGCTCATCAAAATGGCGCTCTCGCTGCGACACCAAGTCATTCCCGGCACGCTGCACTTCGAGTCTCCGAACCCGGAAATCGCGCTGGAGGGCAGCCCGTTTTTCATCCCTACAACGTTGCGCCAGTGGGTACCACCCAAAGGTCGTCCCAGAGTTGGCGGTGTGAGCTCGTTCGGAGTAGGTGGGACCAACGCGCACCTGGTGGTTACTGAGGCCTCTCGCCGAAGCGCGCAGCCGGCGACTCTCGCGGCTGAGATCCTCCCCATCTCGGCGGCCTCGCCGAACGCGCTGGATGCAATCGGGCAAAATCTGGCGGGGTGGTTGGAGAGCGGGCAGAGGTCTCTGGCTTCGGCCGCCCGCACCCTCCAGATGGGCCGGATATCGCGCAAGGAGCGCCGCGCGGTGGTGGCCGCAGACCCAGCCGAGGCGGCGCGAAAGCTCCGCGCGACAGCCGGCGGCGATGCTGCCCCAGGTTCCAGGCGACCGATGGATCTTGCGTTCCTTTTTCCGGGCCAGGGCTCGCAGGCGCCGTTTATGTGCGTCGCCTTGGCGGGTTCCGAACCTCGGGTCCGCGAGGAGTTGGAACGTCTCGACACAGTTTTTCGATCCGCGGCCGGCGTCCGATTGATGGATATCCTGCGGAACCCTGTGGGCATTCACGAAACCGTTAATGCTCAGCCGGCGTTGTTCGCCATCGAGTACGCGTTGGCAAAGGTTCTGGGCGAATGGGGACTGCAACCTCATGCAATGTTGGGACACAGCCTTGGCGAGTACGTGGCGGCGTGTCTGGCCGGCGTCTTCCCGCTCGAAGCGGCAGTGGCATTGGTCGCGGCCCGCGGCAGGCTGATGCAGGATACCGAGCCGGGAGCCATGATCTCCGTCCCGTTGTCGGAAGCTGACACGCTCCCGTTCCTGGGCCACGATCTCGATCTGGCCGCAATAAACGCCCCCGCCCAGTGCGTGGCGAGCGGCAGCGAGCCGGCCGCCGTCACACTGCTACAGCGGCTTCAGGCCCGCGGTCTCGAAGGGCGCCGCCTCCGCTCTACGCGCGCCTTCCACTCCCGGCTTATGGATCCGGTGCTCGAAGGCTTCCGCCGTGAGTGCGCCCGTGTTCGCTTCGCCTCTCCTCAGTCACCGTTCCTATCGTGCCTTACGGGCGATTGGATTCGCCCCTCGCAAGCCGTCGACCCGGAGTACTGGGTCCAGCAGCTCCGGCGGCCGGCTCGCTTTCACGACGCGCTTACCCGCTTGATGGATCGCTCCACGGTGCTGGTCGAAGTCGGTCCGGGCAAAGTCCTTGCGTCTCTGGCACGGCGTCATCCCTCACGGCCGGAGGACCTCACTGTGCTCACCACGCTCGGCCGTCCGGACGATACTGAGAGCGAGCAGGCCCGTTGGCTTGGCGCCATCGCGGACGCATGGTGCGCCGGTGCGTCCGTGCGATGGGACGTGATACGGGACTGGCAAGGAGTAAACCTGGCGCATTTGCCCACGTATCCATTCGAACGGCGCCGGTACTGGGGCCTGGGGCCTGCTGCGTCGCCAATCGAAAAACCAGTTGCGGATGACCCATCCGGTTGGTTGTACGTTCCGCGTTGGCGCCCCGCTCCGCCGCCGAGTCCAGGTAAAGCGCCCGGGCGCTGGCTGGTTCTGTCCGGCCGGAATGGCTTCGGAGCGAAGCTGGCTGGTGTATTGGGAACGGATACCGTTTTTGCACACCCGGGCGAAGCGTTCGCACGTACTGGCGAACGTGAATTCACTGTCCGCCCGTCCAGCCGCGACGACATCGAGGCCCTGCTGGAGGCCGTCGATGGAGATCAACCTCTAGGCATTGTTCACATGTTCTCGCTGGATTCCGCCCGGCTGCTCCCAGATATTGCAAATGCTCTGGCGCACAGTTACTTCTCGGTGGTTGCCACCGTGCAAGCGGTCGCCGGCTCCACGATCCCAAAGGCGCAGCTCTCCGTTTTCACAGCCGGCGGACAAGCCGCGGGAGGACCGCCAGCAAATCCGCTGCAGGCGATGGTCGCGGGGTTAATGCGTGTGGTTCCGGTGGAGTATACGAGCCTCCAGAGTCGCCACATTGATGTAGACGCTGACTCGCTGGCTCGTCCTGAACTCATCGAAACGGTTGTTCAGGAGTTGCGAGGGTGGATTGAGGCTGGGACCCCTTGGCCAGCCGGGACGTCTTCGGTTGCCCTGCGGGGCCGCGAACGGCTGACGTTCAGCCTCGAGCCCGCTTCGCCCGAATCACACGCCGTTCCGTCCGGCGCCGGCGCCATGCCGGTGCTCAAACACAAGGGTGTGTACTTGATCACGGGAGGGCTGGGCGGCGTCGGGCTGGCTCTGGCGGAGCACCTTGCATCGAACTACAGGGCACGGCTGGTGCTGGCGTCCCGGCGGCCACTTGCCCCTGAAGAGGACTGGCCACGCATCGGCCGTGAGGACGCAGAAGCCGGATTGCGATTTGAGGCGTTTCGGCGCACGCGCCAAGCCGCTGACCGCCTGGTCGTTACGTCCGCGGATGTTGGCGACCCGGAGCAGGCACGCGCTTTGGTGAACCTGGCGATGGCAGAATTCGGCTCTCTCGACGGCGTCATCCATACCGCTGGGATCACCAGCGGGGGCGCGCTTGCGCTCCGCGGCGACGAAACGCCGCGCGAGGTCTTCCGCGCGAAAGTGCATGGCACTCTCAACCTCGAGGCTGCCCTTTCGGAAGTTCCGCACAGCTTCCTGTTCTTGTGTTCTTCGCTCACTGCAATCGGCGGAGTCTTCGGGCAGGCGGACTACACGGCGGCCAACGCGTTTCTCGACGCCTTCGCGGAAAACAGGAATTCGCCGTCTCGCCGGGTAGTGTCGGTGAATTGGGACGGCTGGCGGGACGTCGGCGCATACGCCCGTCATAGGCAGGCCGCGCTCCAGGGCCAACGCCACTCGCGTTATCCGCTGCTTGACGCATGGGAACATGAAACCCGCGGGAGCGCCTATCGCACCGATCTCGACGTAGGCCGCTGGATCGTGTCCGAACATCGAGTAGACGGACAGATGATGCTTCCGGGCGCGGCCTTTCTGGAGATCGCCTGTGAAGCGGCGCTTTCGCGCGGCTGGGAGCTCCCCTTCGCTGTCCATGAGCTTACGCTCGTGTCGCCCTGCGTCGTGCCGGACCGCGGATGTCGCAGCCTCTATACCTTCATCGGCGGGAACGGCCAGGAGCTGGAGTTGCGGATGGAGAGCCGAGACACGAGCGGGCATTGGTGCCTGCACGCGCTTGCCCGCATCGGAACGGCGGATGCCAGTGTTGAGGAACTGGACCAGGAGTTGGTAGCCCTGGGGCGCCAGAATCAAGCGCTGCCGTTGCGGCCGGGCGGTGGGTTGATCGTATTCGGACCCCGCTGGCAAGGGACTGGGTGGAGGCAGAGAGCCGGTAACCGGTGTATCGGCGGCTTCCGGCTGCCCGATGCGTTCGTCAAGGAGACGGCCGGGCATATCCTGCATCCGGCCCTGTTCGATTTGCTGTCCTCGGTGGCGGAGTGCGATGCCGGTGTGTCGTACCTGCCGTTCTCTTACGCAAATGTCAAGCTGCTGCGACCGATGGGCTCTGACGTTCTGGTGTCCGCCGAGCAAAGCAAACGCGGAAGCATGGCGCATCTGGGCCTGCGGATCTACGACCGCGAGGGAAAACCCCTGGCCATAGTGGACGACTATACTCTGCGCGAAATGGTGGCGCCCGTGGAGGCGCGATAGATGGAACATAAAGTTGCAGTCCTGAGGTCGCCCGGGCAACTCAACTCGCTGGCATTCGAAAACCGCACACCCGGCGAGGTGTCGCCTCTCTGCATCGAAATCGAGGTCGAGGCTGCCGCCCTCAATTTTAAGGACGTGCTCGTTGCGCTGGAGCTGATCCCGTGGCTCGGTGAGGGCGTCCCATCCCTCGGGTACGAATGCGCGGGCACGGTGAGCCGGGTGGGCGCAGGTGTCACCAACTTTGCGCCGGGTGACGAGGTGGTCGCGATCGGCACCGGCTGCCTGGCTACTTCTGTCTGTGTTGACTCCAGCCTCGTGTGCCGTCGCCCACGGTCGATTTCCGCACTCGGGGCTGTCACTATTCCGATCGCGTTCGTCACCGCCGGCTACGCGCTGGAAGACTTGGCGCGTCTCAAGCCAGGCGACCGGGTGCTGATCCACGCGGCAACCGGCGGGGTCGGGATGGCCGCGGTCCAGATCGCCAGACGCATTGGCGCCCGGATTTTCGCGACGGCCGGGAACGAGGAGAAGCGCAATTATCTGCGCAGCCTGGGCATTGCGCACGTCATGAACTCCCGCAGTTCGGCGTTCGAAGCCGAAGTCTTAGCGACAACCGATGGCGCCGGTGTGGATGTGGTCCTGAACTCGCTCTCCGGGGAACTCGTGCAAAGCAGCCTTCGTGTACTCGCTCCGCACGGCCGCTTCATCGAGTTGGGCGCCCGCGACGCGATCGCCGGGAACTCTCTGGCCTTATCCGCCTTCCGCCGCGGGGGCTCCTATTGCGCGATCGGTTACGAAGCCCCACTCCCACGCCTTGGCGAACGGCTGGCGGCTGTGCTGCAGCGGGCGTCCTCTGGGGAATTGCGCCCCCTCCCCATGCGCGTCTTCAGCGCGGCAGAGGCCGGCGAGGCGCTTGGTTTTCTGGCCTCGGCACAGCACATTGGCAAGGTCGTGGTGACTGTCTCCGGCCGAAGCACCGCCTGCCAGTTGGCTTCCGTCGCCAAAGGAGACGATGAGAGCCAGGATCTTCTCAGTGCCGAGGAGGGCGCCCAGATTTTCGAAATGTGTCTGGCGGGTAGGAGGGCGAACTATGCGGTTTCCAAAACGCATCTTTACCAGCGGACGGCGGTGCAGGCACGGGTCCCCTCTGCGCCCCAGACCGCTGCGCCGCGGGCGCATCCCCGGCCGCCCCTGAATACGCCTTTCGTGGCGCCGCAGACCCTGATGCAGTCCACGATTGCCGAGATTTGGGCCCAAACCTTAAGTCTGGAGAAGGTTGGAGTTCAGGACAATTTCTTCGACCTCGGTGGCGACTCGCTGCTCGCTGTTCAGTTGGCGCACGCCCTTCGCTCGCCGCTGGGGGCGGACGTGGCCACCCACCTGATCATTGAAAACCCTACGGTTGAGGACCTTGCCGGTCGGCTCGGCACCGGTCCCACTTCGAAACCGCGGTCCAAGCATTTGGTGCGCCTTGCTGAGGGGCCCACGAGCGTCGCCCCCATCTTTCTGATTCACCCGATCGGGGGGCACGTCTACTTCTATCGTCCTCTCGCCGAGCAACTTGCCCGAGCCGCACCGGTTTGGGGACTCCAGGCCCAAGGGAGCGACGGGGAGGCGCTGCCGCTCGAAACCATCGAGGAAATGGCTCTGGCTTACAACGCAGCCATCCGAGAGGTGCAACCTGCGGGGCCGTACCGCCTGGCAGGTGCTTCGTTCGGCGGAATGGTCTGTTACGAGATGGCTCTCCAGTTGGCCAGGGCCGGCGAGACCGTGGAACTGCTAGCCCTTGTCGACAGCCCTGCCCCCGGTCCGCAGATCTTTCCTTTCCAGTCCGATGCGGAACTCCTTGCCTATGTGCTGGGAAAAGGGGAGGACGCCGCCATCGAAAGGCATCTCCGGGAGCTGTCCGGAAAATCCGATCACGCGATGTGGATCTATTTTTTGCGGGAGGGCGGCGAAAGGCAACTGCCCCACAGCGCGACCGCCGAGAGCGTCCGTCATTTTCTACGCCTGTTTCGCGCCAACTTCGAAGCGATGAATCGTTATCGTCCGGGCCGCTACGAATCCGGCGGCCTCTACCTCTGCGCGTCCTCGCACGACGTTTATAACACCCGCCACTTCCCTGAGATCTGGGCGTCCTACTTCAAGCGCTTGGAAATCGCCATCGTGCCTGGAAATCACACCACTATGAATCTTCCGCCGAATTGCGAGCACATAGCGAATCGGATTTGCGCCGCCATCCAGAGGCCACCGCTAACCATCGGAACTCCGCGCGGAAGCGGCTGCGAAGCTGTTTCTTAGCCTCATTCTGCGGTCACTCACGCGGATCAGCGGTTTGTTGGTTTCAATTGTGTCTGCCCTGACCCTTGACAGGCGTTTTGGCCGAAGCCCAGATCTGAAGCGTCGCCGTTGGACGGTCAATCTGGCAACCGCCTGACGGGCACCGACACCTGGTCGGCGAACGCGGCGCACCCTGTTTGAGCATGGAACTCCGGTACGTGACGGCGGACGAGAGTTTTTCGGGAACCCGACTAGCCGTTTTGCCGCGCGATCGCGCATGTCCGGTCGGGAGCCAACGTGAGGAGCCCATATGAACGACTTCTACTGCATCGGCGGTCATCAAGACAATCGACCGCGCCGGCTCGACCTCATCCAGCCGCGCCATAGTTACGCCCCACCGCCCGAATCGGGAGAGTACGGCCACGTTTATCTGCCAACATCACTGCTGAGCGCCGCGTCACGCCTGATCGCCGCCGGAGCCGATGTGACGATTCACGACGAGAATCTGCGCCCGGCGGCTGTTTCATCGAGCACGATCGGCATCAGCCTCCTCGGCGCTCCCTACATCCCCGTTGTGCAGCGTATGCAAGCGCGGTTCGACCGAGAAGCTGGTTCTCCGCAATATTTGATGGGTGGCAGAGTCATCTCCGGCTTATCCCCCTCCCAGTTCCGATCGCTATTTGGAGACCGGGCCATCAACGGAAACGATGACGGGCAAGTGTCGCGCGCTTTGCGGGTTCCCTGTTTGCCGGCGGCGGAAGAAACCTCGTTGATTCCAGCGTACCGCCAGATCTCCGACGCCGACATGCGTGCCTATTTGAGCGGCGAGATCAGCCTGTATGTGTCTCAAGGATGCAAGTACGCCTGCGATTTCTGCGCCGCGCTCCGCTCGACACAGGACGCTACAACCGGTGAGGTTCGCAGGATCAAGGAGACCTATCGCAACCCTTCGGTGATTCAGGAAGACCTGATATACCTGCTCCGGAAGGCTCACACGCTCGGCATTCCAGAACTCCGGATTTACATGACCAACCTGGACGCCTTCCAAACACCCGCGGAGCTTGGGAGTTTTGCCCGGGCGGTCAACGCGGCGAAACAAAGTGAACCGCGCGTGGGGGTGAAACTGCGCGGTCTGGCAACGGTCGACTCCTACCTTCAGATTCGGCGGCACCATCCGCGTGTGCTGGAAGATCTGGCGGACGCAGGGTTTTGGTCTGTGGGCTTCGGAATCGACGGCATGACCGCCCAGGTATGGAGGAAGATTCACAAGGGATTCCTTACCGAAGACAACTGCATAGAGACGATCCGGTCGGTGAAACGGGATTATGACTGGACACCGGAAATCCTAATGGTCTTCGGTCACCACGGTGCCGACACCCACGATACGTTACAACTGGCGGTGGATTTCGCTGGCGATATGGCTGCGAAACATGGCGCGATTCCAAGGCCGCACGTATCCAAAGCTTTCATCCCAGGCAACAACGGGTGGCGAGAGTCGGGTTACGCAGACGCCGTCGGGCGATTGATCCAGTATCCGGACGCATTTCAAGCGCTGGACTTCACGGCGCTGCCTTCGCCCCTCACGCATCGCGACGCCAAGCTGCGTGATTTGACGGAAGAGTATTTCTTGCGCATGTGTTCCCTGCCAGGGAACACAACCATCCCAGTGAAACCAATCAGCCCCGGAATGTCCGACGGCGAATTACTTGCTGTGCGCGCCTTCAATCAGGGAAGATACGACCGATGACGGGTAACATATCCAACCGAAAACCTCCGTTAAAGATGCATGGGGCCACCCGATAGCGCTCCCGTCCAAATAGCGCCGGATAGCGCCGGACGAAGGCTCCCACACCTCTCAATAGCCTTCGATAAACGAATTCAGGCGCCGGGTTGCACCGCCAGATAATGCTTTGATCTTCGGGTGTCATGATGCTTAAGTGCTGGGCTCGGGTACCGTTGTGGGGATTATTGCAATCCCCGACGGTCCATTCAACCCAGAGACCAGAGCGGCGTTCACCGTGGCACCTGACATGGTGTACTCACCGATCGTGCCAGAAAACGCGTTCGTGACAAACAGGTTCGAGCCACCCACCGCGAGGCCAAACTGGCGGCAGGCCGCGTACTTCCTGCGCCAGCGTGCCCAATGCCCGCAAGAAGCTTTGCACCCCTTCATCGGATGCCCGCTCCCGAAGATCCCGCAGTCGCTCGTTGGCGAGGATGCGTTCCTGCTCCAGCAATCGCCAGCCACCCGGCAAGCCCCGCAGGAATGATCGCGACCGCGAGAAACAGCCACAAGCTGTCTTTGGACCGGTTCAAGACTTGTTCCACCCCCCCAGAGAACCGCTGGTCAGCCTCGCGGTGGGGACCGCTTCAGCATTATATCTTTCCACTGATTTCCCCACCCTGGGGCTGCGGCACGGCGTACCGATTATATCGGAGCCGCTTGGGCACGCAGTTTCGAGTGTCCCCGTTTTTCCAGTTTTGACGCTTATCTCAACAGAGCGCTACGAGGCTATATGAAGATCACTCAGGACAACTTTCTCTCACTCATCGCCGGCATTTGCTTCTGCGTTTCAGCGGCAACGGCCCAGACCGCCACTATCGCCAACGTCGGAAGAACGGTGGACAACATGGATGCGATCACCTTCAGCAGCAACGGAACGCTCTATGGCGGGACGAGCGGCGCTGGAGCGCTGTATACCATCGATCCCAAAACCGGCGTCGCCACGCTGATTCATGTTCTGGTGGGCGCATCGAACCCCAGTCTGACATACGGCGTTACAGGCCTGGCCTTTCAGCCGGGCACGGGCGTCCTCTACGCGAGCACCAGTTCGGACTCGCCGAATTCGGGGAACAGCCTGGTCACGATCAATCCTGCGAACGGCCAAGTTACCGTGATCGGTCCCAGTGGCACTGGACGCCCCTACACCGATATCGCGTTCGCGCCCAACGGGACGCTGTATGGCTGGCTGATCGGAACTGGTGCATCGACGATTAGCGCAGCGACGGTCAACCTGACCACCGGCGCGGGAACTTCACTTGGAAGCCCGCAGACTCCAGTCGCTCTCCCGGATGCCGGCGGCCTGGCGGTCAGCTCGAGTGGAGTCATTTACGTGTCAGCCAATGGTCATGCGGGCGGCGTGTGCAGCCCTACTGCGAGTTGCAGCGGCGCGTTTTGGACGATCGATCCGGTCAACGGCGCGCCGACTACGATCGGGACCCTGCAGGGAGGGCCGGGATCGGCCCCAACTATCACCGCTCTGGCCTTTTCTCCACAAGGGTTTCTGTATGGAATCGAGGGCGGTGACGGTGGTGCATCCTGGAATCTGATCACGATCGCTATTCCAGGAGTGGTGATTCCTCCCGCGCCGAGCATTACCAGCGTGGCGAACGCGGCGAGTAACATCGCGTCCGGGGTCTTCGCGGCCGGTGCGCCGAATTCGGGAATCGCGCAAGGCGGACTGTTTGTGGTTTACGGGAGTGGCATGGGACCTGACAACATCTCCATCGCTCCGGCCGCCTTTCAGAGCACCACCCTGAGTGGGACATCCGTATCAGTGACCGTGAACGGCGCCACGGTGAACGCACCCATGTACTACACTTCGGCGGCCCAGGTGGCCGCGCTGCTGCCCTCGAATACACCCACGGGCACGGGCACCATCAATGTTACCTACAACGGAACCCCCAGCTTATCGGCCCCAATCACGGTGGTGGCGAATAATCCCGGCATCTTTACCGTCGATTCGAGCGGTACAGGGCCCGGTATCGTCACTTACGCCGACTACAGCCTGGTGTCCCCGACCAAAGCGGCCAATTGCGGAGGTCCCAGCACCACCTGCGGTGCGGCGAATCCGGGAGACACGCTCATCGTGTGGGCCACCGGTTTGGGTCCTGTGAACGGCAGCGATGCGGCCGGCGCGGGCCTGGGTCAGGCCATCAACATCCCGCTCACCGTGTGGCTGGGCGGAGTCCAGGCGCCGGTGGTTTACCAAGGCAGGTCAGGCTGCTGCATCGGCGAGGATCAAATCGTCTTCACCGTGCCGACCAATGCTCCCATCGGGTGCGCTGTGCCGCTGGTGATTCAAACCGGAAACGAAGTCAGCAATACCACCCTGATGCCGGTAGCCAACGGAAGCCGCACTTGCACTCCCCTGAATGAGCAGATTTCTTCT
>Ga0209060_10000323_pt1 | contig 99997 bp, 63 predicted proteins | sample Coa_R1_8_FD_187155 | JGI IMG/M metagenome (GOLD analysis project Ga0209060, IMG submission 187155) | Surface soil microbial communities from Centralia Pennsylvania, which are recovering from an underground coalmine fire - Coalmine... | ecosystem: Environmental > Terrestrial > Soil >... | reverse complement strand
GGCTTGCATACGCGCCCGGCCCGCAACGAGCCGCGACCGTAAGGGAGTGATTTTTCGGGGGATCGGGCATGGCTTGCATACGCGCCCGGCCCGCAACGAGCCGCGACCGTGAGGGAGCGCCACCGTCTCATGATTGGTGAGTGCTGGCTCCGGTAGTTGGAGTCGCTGTCATCAGGATTGCGAATCGGGTCCACATGCGCTTTCGTCCCAGAGCACAATCTCGTCCCGCTGCCATCCAGATCGGGATGGCCGTCGTCCGGGAACATGACCACGCGTCGAAGTTTTCCATAGCGTGTCCGCGAACGGGAACACTGTTGGAAACAGGCGCACCAAAAGCTGGGGATATACCGCCTCGTCTGGTTTCGGGTCCCGTTCCCGTCGTGGGCGGGTTCTACCGCACCCTACCGGAGCACTCTTGCCAAGCGCCGAAGCCACGGCGATGTAGGATAATCCATGGTGCGTGGGGCTGAAACGTACACAACTCGAAGAGCGTTACGAGCTCCGTCGAATTCTCGGCGAAGGCGGCATGGGTGTCGTCTATGCCGCGTTCGACTGCCTGATGCAGCGCGAAGTAGCGCTGAAGACCATTCTCGATTTCGACGCCGAGACTATGGCCATGTTCGAGAACGAGTGGAACTTGTTGGCCAACATGGTGCACCCCAATGTCATCAGCATCTACGACATTGGCGAGTTTGAAAACGAGGGGATGAAGAAGCCGTTCTTCGTGATGCCGCTGCTCCCGGGCGTCACACTGGACCGCCTCATCCGTGATGGTAGCCCGCGGCGCAGCGTTGCCGGAGCCCTGGGAATCATCGAACAGGCGTGCCGCGGCCTGCATGCGGCGCACCAGCAGGGGCTCGTGCACCGCGATGTCAAGCCCAGCAACATCTTCGTGATGGAAGACAACTCGGTCAAGGTCATCGACTTTGGCCTGGCGCTTGGCGCCTCGACCAAAGACACGAATACCATGCGTGGGACATATCCCTACATGGCGCCCGAGCAGTTCGGGCGCAAGCCGCCCACGCCTCTTTCCGATCTCTTCTCGTTAGGTGTGGTGACCTATCACGCGCTCACACGCAAGCGTCCGTTTCAGGGCAATGAAGACCAGACGATCGAGGCCATTCAGCGATTCAACCCGCCTCCGGTTTCCTCGCTGAATCGTGAGGTGAATTACTCCATCAGCATGGTGATCGCGAAGGCGATGGCCAAGCAGCCGCGTCATCGTTTTGGGAACATGCTCGAATTTGCCGAGGCGCTACAGAAGGCGGCGCGCAACGAACCGCTCGAATGGTTCGACCCTGCCAAAGTCAAGGCCCGCCTGGAGCGGGCTACCCGCGCATTTGAGCAGGGCGATTACGGGTTTGCGTGCGAGGTGCTAGGGGAGCTGGAGGGCGAAGGGCATCTGGACGAGGAGATCGCGTTGCTGCGAAGCCAGGTGGACGGGGCCGTTCGGCAGGCAAGAATCCGCCAGCTTCTAGAAAGCGCCAGGCGCTTCTACGAGGCCACGGAGTACCCGCTGGCGCTGCTCAAGATCCAGGAGGCGCTGGAAATCGATCCCAGCGACGCCGATGCCATGCTGCTGCAGAGCCAGGTGGAGAAAAAGCGCCGCGAGAATAAGATTTCGGAGTGGATCGACCTGGCCCGTCTGCATCTCGAGAACCTTGCGTTCCGGCAGGCGCGTGAGGCTCTAGACAATGTTCTGCAGGCGCGCCCTAACGATACCGCGGCCCTTGCCTTATTGTCCGAGGTGGGGCGGCAGGAACAGGAACTTTCCCGGATTCGGGAAGACAAGTCGCGCGTGTACGATTCTGCCAGGCAGTCTTGGGAGAAAGGCGAGGTCACCTCGGCTTTGAGCCGGCTCGAGATTCTGATCGGGCTCGATCGCGAACATCCCGACAGCGACCCGAGCCGGAGCGCCATCTATCAGAACTTCTTCAATCTGGTTAGCACCGAGCACAACGCACAGAAGAATGCCTACGAAGAGGCTCGCTGCGCGCTGGCAGCGGACGACTCTGCGAAAGCCCTGTCGATCGCGCGTCAGTATCTTGCCAAGTACCCGAATCATGCGCTGTTTCAAGCCCTGCTGTTCGACGTAGAGAATCATCAGCGCCAGAGGGTGTCTGCTGCGATTGCCGAAACGGACCGGCGGGTCCAGGCGGAGCCCGATCTCGATCGCCGCATGGGCATTTTACTGGAAGCTCTGAGGCTGTTTCCCAACGAGCCGCATTTCGAAGGTGCGCTACGCTCCGTAAGAGACAAGCGCGGCCTGCTCAATTCGATTGTCGAGAAGGCCCGCTTTTTCGAGGAGCGAGGGCAGATCAATGAGGCTCTCGAGCAGTGGCAGATCTTGAAGTCGATTCACAGCGAACATCCGGAACTGTCGTTCGAGATTCCGCGGCTCATGAAGCTACGCGACCGGCAGGTGAGGGAATCTTCGCGAAATCGCCTGGTGGAGCAGATCTCGAAATACCTCGAAGATGGCGATTACGAGCGTGCCCGGTTGATGTCGCAGGATGCGTCCGCGGAGTTTCCGGAAGACCCTCGGTTCGCGGAGTTGCTGGCGCTTGCGGACCAGAATCAAAGGCGGGCCCACAGGGCCCTCGAATTCCTGGAGGCGGCACAAGAAATTGGGGAGGCGGGCTCGTTTGAGAACGGCATCGGGTTGTTACGGCAAGCAAACCAGCTCGATCCGCGCAACATCGTTATCCGCACGGTTCTGGTGAACTGGCTGCTGGATCGCGGACGGCGAGTCGTGGATACCGATTGCAATGCGGCAGCGGACTTGCTGCGGGAAGCCCTGCAACTCGAACCCGGTTGTCCCGCAGCGGAGGGCCTGGCAAGCCGGATTGCGGAGCGATGTCTGGATGCGGAACACCTGGACGCGCCTCCGCCTGCTGCGCCGATCGTGACGGAAACGCGAATCCAGTGCATGCCGAGCGCTCCCAAGTCTGCGGCGCCTCCGCCTCCCCCTCCCCCTGCCCCTCCACCGATACCGCCGGTCAGTCCGGAACTGCCACCAGTCGAGGCAGCGGAGCCCGTGAAGGTTGAAGCCGTCGAGCCGGCCGCGCCGGTGCCCTTGGCGGCCAAGCCGCGAGCGGGCATTCCGATTCCTGATGTATCGACGGCCACGATCAGGAAGAGTGTCTACGGCTTGCTCGGCGTGGCTGCGATCTTGATTGTTTTGACGGTGGTGAGCCTGGTCACTCGAAATCGAAGGCCGAAATTGGGCGCGCCGGTCCAGTATCGGGTCAGCCTGCTTTCGCGATTGGGTGCGCAGATCAAGGTCAATGGGAAGCCCTGTGGCGTATCGCAGTGCGACTTGTCGCTGGAGCCGGGTACCTATCAGGCCGAAGCGCTGATGGCCGGTTTTCTGCCGGCCTCGGCGACGTTCACGGTCTCGCCGGAAAAGGGCGCACCCGGTGCTATCGATCTGCCGATGAGCCCCGCCGCTCCGCTGGTCAATCTCTCGTCGGATCTTCCTTCGGGTTCGGTGATGGTGGACGGAACTCCAGCGGGCACCATTCAGGACGGTGTCGCTAAGGTGCAATCGCTGATTCAGGGCACGCACGAGTTGTCGATACAGAGCGGCGAGTTGCAGGCTTCGGTGATTCTGGATGTAGCGGAGGGCGCCAGTCCGAAGGTTACTGCTCCGATTCAAGCCAAGGGGTTGCGGGTGTTCGTAGTGGTGGTGTCAGGGAATGCGGCCGAGTGGTACGCCAGCGACGCAAATCTCAAGATCGCGCTGGACGGGAAAGCGCAGGAAGCGAAGCAGGGGATGGAGATAAAAGACCTGATTCCTGGCGCGCACGAACTGACTGTTACAGGTGCGAAGGGTGAGGAGAGGGTGACCTTCGAGGCGAAATCGGCAACGGCGGTGTATGTGCGGATCACTCGAGTGCGGTGAGTTGGGGCGCGGGGTGTTCGCGCTGCCCGCAGACGCCTCAAGACCAAATGGCTAGTGCCTGAGCGATACGCGGAGTCCCGACGTATGGCGTGCCCTCTCCGCGCCAATGAACATACCGTCCTCAAGAAACACACGGACGACGTAGAGGTCTTTCGAATCAAGAATTCGCGCTGCGCCGATCACTGGAAAGCAGCAGGCGTTCCACAGGATTCCCAAATGGGGAAATTCCGTAGTTGTGCGAGCAGCGCCGCGGTTACTTCACCTTCTTCGGTTGATACGGCGGGAAAGGCTCCGTGTCGGGAGAGACGCGGACGGCGGTGGTGAATTTGAAGGGGTACTTGCCCCCGCTGGGATAAGTCATCTCGACGAAGTAGGCAGTCCAGCCTTTTTCCGGTTTGGCGACATGTGCCACGTATACGCCGGGGCTTTTCTCTTCGACGTCGGAGCCCTGATATTTGGGCCCTAAGGACTCGAGGCGGAAATCGCGGTGCTCCGGATTGTTCGCCTGCCAGAGTTTCACGGCGGTGGGCTTATCTTTAGTGTTGACGCGGATATCGCCGTTGGATTCGAAATCCCAGGTGAAGCGCGGGCGCGGCGTTCCGGTGAGGAATGCCTGGTAGTAGGCCAGCATGCTTTCGCGCGCGTCGGTATTGCGAAGACTGTGGTCGGCGTTGGGAACGTAGCGCAAATACTTTTCGCCGCGCAGGTCGTCGAGGTAGAAACGCGAGGAGTCGGGCAGGAAAAACTGGTCTCCCGCGGCGTAGATCATGAACTTCGGCATCGTGAGCCGCTCGCGATAACTGTAGGGCTCCTCGATTTCAAGGAGCTTGCGATACTCCGGTGTGCCCGACCAGTCCATGATGCCGGCCTGCTCGTAATCCTTAACGGCGGGCGCCCAGAAGCCGTAGACGCGGTAGTGGTGCTCGAAGGATTTCTCCAGGTTCAACAGGTCGATGGAGGCGGGAATGATGGCTGCGACGCGATGGTCGACCGCCGCCGTGGTCCAGGTGGTCCAGCCGCGCTTGGATCCGCCGGAAACCACGAATTTCTCGACCTTGACTCCGCCGGCTTCGGGCGACGCCATCACGGCCGTGATGGTGTCTAGGGCGCGGACCGCGGCCTTGGTCATGGGGAGGCGCAGGGGCCAGGTATCGTCGCCGCCCTTCAGGAATTTGAGCCAGGTGTAGGCGATGATGCCGTCTTCGGAGCGCGGCTTGGGGTCGTCGGCAAAGGTAAGCGGCTCGTTGGGAACGTCCTGCAACTCGGCGGCCACGGAGTGAGTGGTCAGCGCGATCTCGGTATAGGTTGCGTTCATGCCGTTGGGGGCTTTGTCCTTAGTGGATCCGCCGGTGATGAACAGGTAGCCCGTGGTGCCTTCCACCTGGTCGGGTTTCACAATCGTGAGCCAGTGCTTCCAAACCGTGCGGTCGACCTCGGTTGGTTTTCGCCATGTCTGCGAGGTCAGCTCGACGATGAAGGAGGTGAAGCCGGCGCCGTGAACGGTATCGACAATTTTGTAGCTGTAGGTGGGATCGGGCTGCTTGACGTAGCGGTCAAGCGCGGTGTCTGCCGCGAAAAGGGAGAGGGTAGAGAGCGCCGCGAGGATCGCAACCTGGCGAAGGCGGTTTGGAAGCATACCTAACACTTTATGCGAAAGGAGGTCGGCGCGGATTCGAAAAAAGTCAAATTTGGCTTCGGGTGTCTCCGATAAGCCTCATGAGATCGCGCTTTTTGACCGATAAGCCCCGCAGGAGCGCGAGTGGTCGCCGGGAAAAAAGGCGGTGACTGAACAGGCAAATGGGCAACCGATTCTCATTCCGCGGGACGGGCCGTCGTCCGGAGGCCGCCATTCCGGGAGCATTTTCGTGGATCCTGGTTTTGTTGCTGGTGATGACACTGCTGCCGTTCGTCAGGCAGCCGGAGCCTGTCCGGTCGCCGGTCGTCCGGCCTCCCGCCAAAGTAGTAACCGTCGAAGCGCAGATCCAGGCTGTAGGAGCCGACAGTCAAAACCGAATCTTGCCGTTTACGGTATATGTTTTGAGTCAGCAGCTCTCCTGGAAGCTGGATAGCGTGACTGATCTGGCAAATGGCCGGACTCTGATGGACGCAGACTTGGCGGCAGCCATCAACCGGGCACGCGACATATTCTGCGTAGGCACGGCTTCTTCGGAAGGCGCAAGGCGGCCTGAGGAGGCCCGCGCTGCGCAAAGAGCTACGCAACTGGCCGAGTGGGTGGGAACGGTGGTGCAGAGCCGGGACCGGACGCGGGTTTTCACCCTGAATGCGGGACAGTATCGAGGTCCGCCGGAACTGGAGTCAGTATACCAGCGGAAGGCGATTCTGATCGTTACCAGTCCACACGATGAGGAAGTGAATTTGGGCGAAGGACTGGCGTCGGGCTTGGAACGGCAGCAGCAGGAGTTTCCGGTGGTGAGGAATCTGATCCACGACTATTCGCGGTCGAAGCAATGGCTGCGGGAAATCAGGGGACCAAAGGCGCGGCGGCCGGCTGGGAGACGGACGTTGGTGGCCAAGAGCGGCGGTTAATCGTCGATTGCCTCAAAATCCATCGCGTAGAGCACCTCGGCGCGTGCGTAGCGGATGGTTCCTTTGGCGTGGTCGCAGGCGGCGGGAGTTTGCTTCTCGAGGCCTTTTAGGACCTCGGGAGGGACACTTTCACCGGAGAGGACCGGCTCGCGGCCCAGCATCCAGGTACCGTGGGCGATCTCAGTGTAGACGGGAGCGCCACTCTCCGCTTTCGAAAAGACGACACGCAGATTGCGGTTCACGAGGTCGATGATACATCGTGAACCGGGGAGCCTGCCGTGCGGGAGAGCCCAATCGCGGCTGGAGAGTAGCAATTTCGTACAGTGTGAAAACCATTCCGCAGCGGGATACGTCGACAATTGTATATGCGTTTTTTAGGGATGCTGGGTTGCGTAGCGGTTTTGTGCAGTGCTTCTCATGCTGCGGCGGAAGGGGAAGCTCCGAAATTGCGGCTAGGAAATGCCGTGGTGCCGAGTCATTACTCGGTGGAGTTGACCCTGGAACCGGGCAAAGACACGTTTCACGGCGTGGCGGACGTCGACGTCGATATTCGCGAGCCGCAGAATACCGTCTGGCTGAATGCGCTGGAACTCACAATCCATGAGGCCTCGATCGGCGGCCAGCCTGCCCAGGCGGTGCCGGGTAACCCGCAGGTTACGGGACTATCCACGGGCAAGCCGGTCGCATCGGGGCGAACTCGGCTGCACATTTCCTACGAAGGGCATATCAGCAGCAAGAGCAGCGCCGGTATCTTCCAAATGAAGGAAGACAACCGTTGGTACCTGTATACCCAGTTTGAGCCGACGGATGCGCGGCGCGCTTTCCCGTGTTTTGACGAGCCGAGCTTCAAAACGCCGTGGGAGATTGCGCTACGCGTGCCGAAAGACCAGATGGCGTTCGCCAATACCGCGCAGGTCGCGGAGTCGGACGGTGGGAATGGTATGAAGCTGGTGAAGTTCGCTCCCAGCCGGCCCCTGCCGAGTTACCTGGTGGCATTCGCGGCGGGTCCGTTTGAGATCGTCGATCTGGGGAAGGTCGGCCGGCGCAACACACCGGTGCGGGTAATCGTCACGCACGGCAAAAAGGACCAGACCAAATTCGTTGCAGACTCGATTCCAGCCCAGCTCAAACTGCTGGAGGCATATTTCGGCACTCCGTATCCTTATGACAAGCTCGACAGCATCGTGATGCCGTTCAGTAATTTCGCGATGGAGAACGTGGGTCTGATCACGTATAGCGAGAGCGACCTGCTGTCAAAGCCCGAGAAAGATACGCCATCGCGGCAGAGGGGTAGCGCGACTGTGACGGCGCACGAAATGGCCCATCAGTGGTTCGGCGACCTGGTGACGACAGCTTGGTGGGACGACATCTGGCTGAACGAAGCATTTGCGACGTGGATGGAGGGCAAGATCGTCGGCCAGTGGAAGCCGGAGTGGCACGTGGGCACGACCGAAGTGAACGAAAGGCTGGGGGCGATGTCGACCGACAGCCTGAAGGCCACACGCAAGATCCGGCAGCCCATTGTTTCGGATGACGATATCGCGAACGCGTTCGACGATATTACGTACCAAAAAGGTGCGGCGGTGATCCGCATGTTCGAAACCTGGATTGGCGCCGCAAAATTCCGCAGCGGCGTGCAACTTTACCTCAAGGAGAATGCGGATAAGGTGGCGACAGCTACGCAGTTCCTGGCGGCGATCAGCAAGGCTGCCGGAAAAGACGTAGCGCCCGCTTTTTCGACGTTTCTCGATCAGGCGGGGGTTCCGGTGGTTTCGATGGATTTGCGGTGTGAGGGAGGAGCGCCGCAGGTAGCGTTGGCGCAGAAGCGCTATTTGCCGATCGGGTCGTCAGGCACGGCGGAGCAGAGTTGGCGCATTCCCATCTGCCTGAAGTATGACGCCGATGGCCGGGTGCACAATCAATGCGAATTGCTGAGCGACCCGCGCAGCACGATGCGGCTGGAGGCAAAGGCCTGTCCTGCCTGGGTAATGGGTAACGAAGACGGAAACGGATATTATCGGGTGGCGTATCGTCCGGCGACACTCGAACGCCTTCTGCAATCGGGGACAGATCAATTGTCCCTCGCCGAGAAGGTGGGTCTGCTGGGGGATGTGAATGCACTGGTGGCGAGCGGGGATATGGCGGAGGCAGACGCGCTGGCGTTGGTTCCAAAGTTCGCCAAGGCTCCGGAGCGCGAGATCGTTTCGGCGACGAAGAGTATTGCGATGGCGGCGGTGGGGCGGACGGTTCCGGAGGAGCTCATGCCCAAGGGGCGCCAGTTTATTCGCGATGTTTATGGCGAGAGGGCGCGAAGCCTGGGCTGGCACTCGGCCGCCGGAGATAGTGAAGACACGCGTCTGATGAGGCAGTCGATCGTGCCGTTCGCGGCCAGTCAGGGACGGGTGCAGCCTCTGATGGTTGAGGCTCGGGAGTTAGCGGGTGAATGGCTCAAGGATCATAGCGCCGTCGAACCAGCGATGCTCAACGCGGTGCTCTCCACGGCCGCGGAATTCGGCGATAGAGCGTATTTCGATGCGCTGGTGAAGGCGCTCGAGACGGAGAAGGATCATCGGTCCCGGCAGGCGATATTCGGAGCGCTGGGGTCGTTTGCGGATCCGGCTCTGGCGCGCGCGGGCATGGAGCTCTTTTTAACCGGGAACTATGACGCGCGGGAAGCGTATTATGCACTTCTATTCGGTCCCTTGAAGTATCGGGAAACCCGCAGTCTCCCATTCGAATTTCTGAACCAGCATGTGGACGCGATTTTGGCCAAACTGCCCAGAGAGGTGGGGGAAGATTTCGCTGCATCACTGCCGTCGTTGGGTACGGGCTTCTGCGATGCGGCAGGCCGGCAACAAGTGAACGACTTCTTTAAAGATCGGATCGAATCGTATGCGGGAGGCCCGCGGCAACTCGCCCAGGTGCTGGAATCAATCGACAATTGCGCGGCGTTGACGAAGGCGACGGGGCCCAGCGTGATCGACTTCCTGAGGAAGTATTAGGGAAAAGAGGTTGCATCCATCCGCGAGACGCTGAGAACCAGGTGCGATAAATCCTGGTTTACTCTGTTCCGGCGCTTCATTGGCCACGCCAGGCGGTCCCGCAACGCCGTTTATTCAAGTCGCCGGAGCGGGGCAGGGGACGCAGAGGTGCTTCCTTCCTGCGGGTGGTACTAGCGTCCTTCTCCGGTCGTGTGCGTCTCCGCGGCCGATCCCGGATTTGAGTCGTTTGCGTCCTTTTTGTGTGATCTACAGGGCCTGGATGCCTCCCACTCAGTTTGAGGCGATCCAAAGAATCTCGACAGTACCACTGACTGGCGTTAGCAGACAAAACTAACCTACAGCAACGGTAAGCCTAGTGCCTTGAGTACTTCATGTATCATCCGACTATTAACTATAGAAGCTACAATCGTCAGTGCGATGTTATCTTGCCCCTTTGGTAGTAAGGCCCTATTGATCTTGCTTGCAGTCTCATTCTGCCATGCTGGTACGGTAGACGTTCAGTTTACCGGTTTGCCTGCGGTCTACGAGAACGGAACTTATAACGGATTCGCAGTCGCCACGGTCGACGGTATGCCGAATCAATCGCTGCTGTGCGATGACAGCGGCCACACAACCTACGTGCCCTCAGGAACGTTGCAGTATAACTTATCCAGCCTTGGCGGGCCGAATCCGTTGGAATATGCGCGCTTTGCGGAGATGCCGCCTGCGCAGAGTGACTCAGTGAAGTACGATGTGGCCGCTGTGTTACTGTACCAGCTTGCGTCAGGCAGTGTGGGCGCCGACGCCGACTGGGTTACCGATTTCCAGTACGCCATCTGGAATTTGTTTACTCCCTCAGAGACTTTGTTCCGTCCGAACCAGAGCGCGCTCCAATTGAGTGCCGAAAATATCGTGGACGGAATCACAGCGGCGCCAGCATGGCTCCCGGCCGCTTATCGGGAACTGATGATCTACACGCCAGCGGATTCCTCGGCAGGGAACCAGGAGTTTCTCGCGCTGGATTCGCGAGTCACGCAGGATCTGCAAGTCCCTCAGTCCGCGCCCGAGCCATCCAGCGGTTCGCTGATCGCTTTATTGTCTGCGGTCGGAGTCCTGTTTCGCGGGCGGCAACTGCGAATTCGGTGCCTGCGATTTCGGTCCAGAACAGCCGGTTGACGGCCCGGTGCATGCGAGTCTGCCACTATTTGGGCCTCTTGCTGACATATGGGCGGTACACGGCTGCCAACTGCTCGTGAATGAGTGGGTTGCGGGCTGAGGTTTGGCATTTCAGGTGCTTTCGATGTAGACGTGCATCCGAAAGTTCTGATTCTGCTGGCGCTGGCTCCTGCGGCCCTGGCGCAAGATAACGGGCCCCTCCGACTCACTCTCCGCGACGCCGTTTCGCTGGCATTGAAACAGAATCCCCAGGTAATTCTGGCCAACCTGGGAGTCTCACAAAGCCAGCAGGACCGGCTGTTGGCGCGATCGGCGCTGTTGCCGCAGGTGAACGGGAACGTCGCCGAGACCGTGCATCGCGTCAACCTCGAGACTGCGATCGGGTTCAGTTTTCCGGGCTTTCCGCAACACATCGGACCCTATTATGTGGCGCAGGCGGGTGTTGGATTCAACGCGCCGGTGTTCGATCTGACATTGTGGCGGCGCTATCGTTCCTCGCAAATCGGCGTCGATGCGAGCCGTGCACAGGAGATGTCGGTGCGGGAAGAGAGCGTGTTGCTGGTGGTCTCGCAATACCTCGGAAGCCAGAGGGCGAGTGCCGATGTGCAAGCCGCTGAATCGCGTGTGGAACTGGCGCAGGCGCTATACGATCAGGCGGCGGATCTGCAGAAGAACGGCGTCGGTACCGGGATCGATACTTTGCGCTCGAACGTACAGTTGCAGAATGAGAAACAGCGGCTGATTGTCGCGCGCACGCAACTAGAAACTTCCCTCTACGGTCTGGGGCGCCTGCTCAGCGTGGATCCGCATCGCACGATCGAACTGGCGGATCAGGTGAGCTTCTTCGATACGCCCGCGGTCTCGGCGGATCAGACACTCGAGCGGGCGTACGGAGCGAGGCCGGAGCTGCGCCAGATTCAGGCGCAGGAGCAGAGGGTGGGATTGGAACAGAAGTCGGCGGCTGACCAGCGGCTTCCCAGGCTGACCCTCTCCGGTAGCTGGCTCGAGCAGGGGTTGACTCCCACCAATGCGATTCCGGTATACCTGTACGAAGCCAGTTTAGATTTTCCGCTGTTCACGGGCGGGCGGATCCAGGCGCAGCGCGCGCAGTCGGAACTGGCCATCCGGCAACTGAAGCAGCAGGAACAGGAACTGCGGAATCGCATCGCACTGGAAGTGAAGACGGCGATTGCGCAATTGGAATCGGCGCGCAACGAGGTGGCGGTTGCAAATCTGGGAGTGGACCTTGCGAAGCAGGAGGTCACACAGGCGCGCGATCGCTTTCAGGCTGGAGTTGCCAACAACATCGAAGTGATCACGGCGCAGGATGAGCTGTCGCGGGCCAACGACAATCAGATCGCGGCGCTCTACCGGTATAACCAGTCGCGCGCCGACCTGGCCCACGCCGTAGGACAGATGGAGGCGGTGTACGCCAGGTAACTTGCAGGCCGGGATCGAGGACCTCGATCTTCGGCCGCGAGGGCGCGCTGACGCATTCGACCTGCCGAAAATCAACCCTTGGATCATCGCCATGACGGTAATGCTCGCCACCTTCATGGAGGTGCTGGACACCAGTGTGGCCAATGTGGCGCTGCCACACATTGCCGGAGATCTTTCGGCGAGTGTGGACGAGTCCACATGGGTGCTCACGTCTTACCTGGTTTCAAACGCGATCATTTTGCCGATGGGCGGCTGGTTCTCGATGCTGTTCGGGCGCAAACGATTCTATATGATCTGCGTGGCGGTATTTACAGTGAGCTCGTTTCTGTGTGGGCTCGCGCCCTCGTTGGGCATGCTGGTGTTTTTCCGGGTGCTGCAAGGGATCGGCGGGGGTGCACTGCAGCCGATCTCGCAGGCCATTCTGGTCGAGACGTTTCCGCGGGAGAGACACGGCACCGCCATGGCGGTCTATGGGATGGGAGTGGTGCTGGCTCCGATCGTCGGGCCCACTCTGGGCGGTTGGATTACCGACAACTACAGTTGGCGTTGGATCTTCTTCATCAATATTCCAGTCGGCCTGCTGGCGCTCGGTCTGGCGGCGTTTCTGATTTTCGACCCGCCGTATCTCGTGCGGAAGGCCTTCGGGAAGGTGAAGGTCGATTACTGGGGGCTGGGATTGTTGGCGACCGGCCTGGGCGCGCTCGAAGTGGTGCTGGACGAAGGCCAGCGTGAGGACTGGTTCGCGTCGCATTTCATTGTGACATTTGCGGTGGTCATGGTGGTGTGCCTGGTAGCGGTGGTGTTTTGGGAGTTGCGGCAGAAGGAGCCGGTAATCGATTTTCGGATTCTGAAAGATCGGAATTACATGCTGGCCACGGTCTCGATGCTGGTGCTGGGATTCGTGCTGTATGGAAGCACCGCGCTGTTGCCGCTGTTTTTGCAGACGCTGCTGGGCTATACGGCGATGCTCAGCGGACTGGTGCTTTCCCCGGGCGGACTGGTGGTGCTGCTTTGCATGCCGCTGGTGGGACTTCTGTTGCGTCGCTATGCGGCACGGTGGCTGGTGATCTTTGGGGTGGTGGTGTCGGCGACCGGGCTCTATCTGATGTCGAGGTTCAATCTCGAAGTCGACTACCAGACGGCGCTCTGGGCGCGAGTTATTCAGAGTACAGGATTGGCGTTTCTGTTTGTGCCGATCAGCGTGGTGGCATTTGCGTACATTCCCAAGGAGCGAACGAATTACGCTACGGGACTGTTCAATCTGGCGCGGAATGTGGGAGGCAGTTCGGGAATCGCGACGGTAACGACGCTGCTGGCACGTCGAGCGCAATTCCATCAGCAGGTGCTCACCGCTCACCTCACGCCCTATGACCCGGTCTACCAGGCGGCGTTGCAACGGGCGGGAATGCTGCTGCACGCGCAAGGCTCGTCAGGGCCGGATGCAGCGATGCAAGCCCACGGAATGATCTACGGCTCGATGTTGCGGCAGGCGAACATGCTGGCCTTCGCGGACGCGTTCTGGGTCATGGCGGTCCTGTTTGTGGTGATCGTGCCGCTGATGTTCCTGATTCGCAAGCGGTGACGGAGGAAGCCGCCTCCGGGTGCCACATCGCTGCCCAAATATGGGCTGTCGCTGCCCGGGGAAACCTCCCCGCGTTTTGTAAGCTATTTGAAATTAAAGAGTTGAGCTGGTTGCGGGGATTGGCCCCGATCCTGCGGTATTCTCCAGAGAGAAGGTTTATCAGCAATGCCCAACGTCGCGGAAGATCTCGCAAAACCGGAAATCGCATCACCGGCGGTCCGCCGCCCGGCGCGGCGAGGCGCGCCAATGCGAGTGGTGGTTTTCCTGCTCCTTTTGATATTGGTTGCTGTAGGAGCTTGGGCGTACGTGCATTTCCAGGACCGCGTCTCGTCGGACGACGCCAATGTGGATGGGCATATCAGCCCGATCGCGTCCAAGGTAGCGGGCAGCGTCATCGAAGTGCTGGTGCACGAAAACGACGCGGTCAAAGCCGGGCAGGTGCTCGTACGCATCGACCCGCGCGATTTCCAGGCTAAGGTGGATTCGGCGAAAGCTGCCGTGCTGCTTGCGGAGAGCCAATTGCGCTCCGCACAGGTGACGGTGCCCTGGACGAATGAGACCACGCAGTCGGGCACCTCGGCAGCGTCCGCGGGCTTGGCCAGCATGCAGGCGGAAGTGGAGCGGTCACGGATCGCGTACGAACAGGCATCCGGGTCGGATCTGCAGTTTGCGAGGGCCAATATTGACGCAAAGCGGGCGTCTAACGAACGCGCTCAGGCGGATCTGGCGCGCATGAAGCCCCTGGTGGAAAAGGCCGAGATCTCGCGCCAGCAGTACGACGCATATGTTGCGGGGGCGCGCGTGGCAGAGAGCGAGTTGCAGGCTGCGCAGGAGAAACTGGCGTCGGCTGAGAAGGAAGCCGCCATTCGTAAAGCTGCGCTGGATGTCGCACAAACTCACGTGGGCCAGGCTCAGGCGCAAGTAGAGACATCGGTTGCCAACCGGAAGCAAGTGGACATCCGCACGGCTGATGTCGGCGGTTTCCAAGCGGCGCTGGCCGCGGCAAAGGCGAATCTGGAAGCAGCCGAACTACAACTCGGTTACACCAATATAGTCGCGCCGGTGGATGGCGTCGTCACTCGCAAAAGTGTCGAGCCGGGGCAGATTCTGTCTCCAGGCCAGGGGTTGATGACGATAATTCCGCTCAACGATATCTGGATTACCGCGAACTTCAAAGAGACGCAGTTGGCCAATGTTCGGCCCGGGCAGAGGGTGGAAATCAAGGTGGATATGTACGCAAAAAGTGTGAAAGGTCACGTTGATTCCATTTCGGGAGCCACCGGATCGAAGCTGAGTCTGCTGCCGCCCGAGAATGCCACCGGGAATTTCGTAAAAGTGGTGCAACGTATTCCTGTGAAAATCCTTGTAGATGAACAAGAAGGCTTGGTTCTGCGTCCCGGTATGAACGTGGACGTAACGATCTTCACACACTGATACGACTTTGGTTGTCCGGTGTCTATTAACGTTCTACCGATTGATCTCCTTTGAAATACCGCCCTAGAATCGGGACGGCATGTGGTTTGATTTACCCCAGGAGATCAAATGGAATTTCAGGTCGGCCAAACGTATTCCGGGTATGAATTTCTCGATATTCTGAAGCGTTCGAAGAGTGGGATCGAGTATCGCGTCAAGAATCTGCGGGCCGGACGGTTGGAAGCGCTGAGATCTCTTCCGGAGAGCGCCGAGGGAGACCCGGAGCGCGTGGAGCGCTTCTTGCGCGAGATGCGGATGCACGCCAAGCTTCTGCATCCGAACATTGTGATGATGTTCAGCGCCATGGTGCTCGAACACCATCTGGTGATGACTACCGAACTGGTAGAGGGTACGAGCCTGGCGGAGAAGTTGAGTCTGGGACCGCTGCCCTGGACCCAGGCGGTCGCATTGATCCGTCAAGTTCTCTCGGCCTTGATCTGTGCGCACCGCGAACAGATCGTACATCGCGACATCAGTCCCGAAAATATCACCATCAGCCCTGGAGGGATCGTCAAATTAGGAAGTTTCTCGATGGCCAAAGGAGCGGCCAGTCCGAAACTGACGACGGTCGGGATGATGATCGGGAATATGAGTTACATTTCTCCGGAACAGGTAAAAGGCGGCGTGGATGTCGACGCGCGGAGCGATGTGTATTCCGTGGGTATGGTTTTATACGAGATGCTCTGCGGGCGCCCGGCATTCGTATGTTCCAGCCAGTTTGAGCTCATGGCGGCCCAAGTGGTGCAAGCGCCGGCGTCGCCCGACCAGGTGAATCCGGCGGTTCCGAAGGAACTCGCGGCGGTCATACTAAAGGCGCTTGCTAAGGAGCCGTCGGCGCGTTATCAAACCGCGGCGGAGTTCGACGAGACGCTGGTGCTGGCGTGCGGAGGCGCGACGGCGATACCAGATCGTCCGCCGACCGCCGAGCAGCGCCGGCCGCCATCCAGGGCCAGCGTGCCGCCGCCACCGGCGCCGGGTTTGGCCGCAGCGGCGTCGGCGATACCGGCAAGCGGTAGTCTGGCGCTGTCGAAGCAACAACTCACTATCGGGGTGGCTGCGGGTACGTGTTTGGGAGTTGCACTCGTGGTGCTGTGGTTTATCGCCAGGTAATGCGGCGCTACCGATGAGCCTGAACATAGCCGCGAAGGTCGGCGAATATCGGATCCTGTCGAGGATCGGCCGGGGTGCTTACGGCGAAGTCTTCGCGGCGGAACATGTGATCACGCGGCGGAGAGACGCGCTTAAGGTTCTGGTGGATGGCCACCTTCCCGAAGAGGCCGACCGGTTTCTGCGCGAGATTCAGGTCCAGGCGAGTCTCCACCATCCGAACATTGCGGAAGTCTACAATGCGCTTTCGACACCACACGGTCCGGTGATGGTGATGGAACTTGTGCAAGGCGAGCCGCTGAGCGCCATTTTGAATCGCGAACGGCTCCCCCTCGATCGGGGAACCGGTTACGTGCTGGAGATGCTGGAGGGATTGGCGTACGCACATGAGCGCGGGGTGGTGCACCGCGATATCAAGCCTGAAAACATCATGGTCGTACCTGACGGATCCGTGAAGCTGACGGATTTCGGTTTGGCCAAGACGGAGGCCAGTCCGCGGCTGACACAATCCGGGTCGTTCGCGGGGTCGCCCTGTTACATGGCGCCTGAGCAAGGCGTCGCCGGCGTGTCCGATACGCGCAGCGATACCTATTCGGCGGGCGTGGTGCTTTATGAGGTGGTAACTGGGCGACTGCCATTCACGGGCGAGACCGCATACGCGGTGATGACGGAACACCAGAACTCGCCTCCGTCACCACCGATGGAGTTGAATCCCGCGATCGGCGCCGGGTTGAATGCCGTGATCTTGAAGGCATTGGAGAAACAGCCGGAGAAGCGGTTTCAGACCGCGGCGGAGTTTCGGGCCGCACTCGAAATCGGCCTGCTCGAGGCGCCGGGGACGGCCAAGTCGGGAGGGCCGGCGAGCGTCTGGCGAACGCGAATGTTGGTGGTGTGCGCGGTCAGTACAGTAATGGCGGCAGCCAGCGTCTATCCGGTCATGCGGCAGCGGAACATGATGCGGCTCACGGTTGGCACGCCCGCGCCGGTGCAGCCGGTGCAAGCCGCGCCAGCAGTCATTACGGTGCCACCATCGGAGCCTGTTGCAGCGGCGCCTGTACCGGATCTTGCTCCAGGTGTGCAAACTCCATTGCGGCCCACGGAGAGGCCGCGGAAGCCCTTGGCGCCCCCAGTACGGGGGCTGCGGATCACCGGCTCGATCCCAGACGTTCCGGAGCCATCGCACGCGGCCGTGCGGAAAACGGAACCTGCGGAGAGTCCGGCCCCGGCGACGGCGGCGGTCCCGGCGGCTCCTCAGACGCAGTTGCAGACACTCGCTCCGGCGATGCCGGCAACCCTACCAGACCCGGAAACGGCGCCCCCCAAGCGGCGGAACGTCGTGGTTCGTACCTTCCAGAAAGTCTTCCAAAAGCACCCGAAAAGCGATAAACCCTAGACCCCCGCTGCACCCAGAGCTCACCGGCAGTACCCGGGCAGTACCCTCTTTACAGTGAAAAGTACTTGAAAATCGATAAGCGTGGATCGTATGATATCTGCATGGCAACCCCGCGGCCTGAACCCGTGGAACTACATGCGCATGCCATGGACAACTTGCGGTATATCCGCAGGACGATGGAGCGGGCCGGATCTTTCACAGCGGTGCCCGGGATCGGCGGCATGCTCATGGGGTCGACCGCGCTGTTGGCCGCCTGGATTGCCGATCGGCCGGCGGGAAAGCGGTATTGGATGGCAGTCTGGATTGCGGAAGCGTTGGTGGCCTTCCTGATCGGTATTGCCGCGACGGCGCTTAAATCGCGCCACGTCAAGATTCCGTTGCTGTCGGGGCCCGGAAAGAAGTTCGTCGCCGGATTTACGCCTTCGATGCTGGCGGGCGCGGCTTTGACCGTCGTCCTCTATCGCGCCGGCATGACCGCGTTTCTGCCGGGAACGTGGCTGCTGCTGTACGGCGCCGGGGTCGTGTCGGGAGGCGGCGCATCGGTGCGCGTGGTGCCGGTCATGGGATCATGTTTTATGGCGCTGGGGGGCTTGGTGCTGCTGTTTCCGATGGGATCTGGTAATGCAGCGCTGGCGACCGGTTTTGGAGGTTTGCATATTCTTTTCGGTACGATTATTGCGGTGAAATATGGCGGGTAAAACGAATACAGTCCGGCGGGAGAAGGAACGAAAAGGTCCAGTGGCGCCCGCCGCGGTGCCGCCCGAGTTGACAGCACCCAAGCTGGATCGTCTGATCCATGAGAGGCTGCGACTGGGCATTCTCAGCGCGCTTTCAGTGAACGACTCGTTGACTTTCGCGGAGCTCAAGAAGTTGCTCGACGCGACGGACGGCAATCTCAGCGTGCATGCGCGGAAACTGGAAGAGGCGGGCTACGTGACGTGCACCAAGACGTTCGAAGGGCGAGTGCCACGGTCGGATTACCGCCTGGCTGCTGCGGGCCGGCGGGCTTTGGACCGGTACCTCGACCACATGGAAGCGTTGATCCAGGCAATGCGCGAAAAGTGAGGCTCTTTTTTTATGGCTTGTTACTCTGCAATTCAAAGTACTCTACATGTCGGAATCATCATGGACGGCAACGGGCGATGGGCGCTCTCGCGAGGGCTGCCGCGAGCCGCGGGACACCGGGCCGGAGTGGAGACGGTGGCGCGCATCGTGGAGGCGGCGCCGCAGACAGGCATCGGGACCCTCACCCTGTTCGCGTTCTCATCGGATAACTGGCGGCGTCCCACGGCGGAAGTGGAGGCGCTGATGCGGCTCCTCTGGTTGTACCTGCAGAAGGAGACATCGCGCTGCGTGGAGAACGGCGTGAAGCTGGAGGTGATCGGCCGGCGCGACCGTCTGTCGCCGTCACTGTGCAGCGCAATTGCGCGGGTGGAAACTGCGACGGCGGGCGGCGCCAATCTGCATCTGCGCATCGCGGTGGATTATTCGGCGCGCGATGCCATACTGGCGGCAGCCCGCGGCATTCCGGAATTGTCGCGGGACGCCCTGGGGAGTGCGTTGGGGCCGCCGGTGGATCTGCTGATTCGCACCGGCGGAGAGCATCGCTTGAGCGACTTTCTGCTGTGGGAGTGCGCGTATGCGGAACTGGTTTTTTCGCGCACGATGTGGCCGGATTTCGGTCCGGCCGATTTGGCGGCAGCGGTGCGAGAGTTCCGCGGAAGAGAGCGCCGATTCGGGGCGGTTCCGCAAGCGGCGGCCCGGCTGCGAGAGGCTTGGCTGGACTGAAGTCTGGCCGTGGCGCAGAGACTCTTCGCTGCCGTCTCGACACTCATGTCGAGACTTTTTGAGCCCGCGCCAATTCCGCCCAGAAGCAGCGCGGTGGACGACGCCGCAAAGAAGAGTCTTTGCGCCACGTCTCGAAGTCAGATCGGACTCACGCAGCACTCCTTAGGCCGCGAAGAAGTCATTCGATCGGCAGTGCGACGGTCGGGTCGCCCAGCAGGACGAGGGTCCGCACGTCCTGCGCGACGAGGCGCTGGTACAGCATGCGCGCCTGAATGGTCTCGCTGCCGTCGTAATCGCTCTTGTAGCTCTCGTATGCGGCAGTGTGGGTTCCGTAGCGAGCATGCCAATCGCCGAAAGCATATCCACACGGATGGCCCAGGTAGATCTCGCGCCGTGCGGTTTCTAAAGTGGAAGTGAGAAACTGACCGGTCGCAGGCTGTTGCAGCGTCCAGTTGAAAGCCGGTTCCACGTGTCCCAGGAATGCGCGCGCTGGCTTCTCTGCGCCCAATAACTGTTCCGCAAGGGATGCCACCCGAGAGCCGAGTCCGGCTACCGCTTTGAGGGTGTTGTCGATCTCCGAACCGGCTTTCAACAGGCCATCGAACGACGAGCTTTCATCGCACCCCGCCGAGCAACAGGCGTGCGCATACCAGATCGCGCCGTCGGGTTGCCATTCCTTGAAGAGAGCGTCCAGAGCGATCATCGAATTCTGCTGATCGACCAGAAGGCCGAGGTTCTGTTTCAATTGCGCAGCATCGTCGAGGGGGCCCGTGAAGCCGTGGCTGGTAGTGACGACCATGCCGGGGCGCTTTTGCGATAAGGCCAGGATGAGATTGGCCTGGGAGGCTTGGCCTGCTCCGGCGAGCAGGTACGGCTGCAGGTCGGAATTGCGCGTAAATGCGGCGTAGAGCGGTTCGGCGATCGAGGCGCGCATCAGCGCGGAGATGTCGCTCGATGAATGGTCGGTCGCCCAGACCAAGGGCGCATGCGGGTCGGATTTGCTGCCGGACCAACCCGACCGGAGAGCATTGACGTAGTTCTCGAGCTTCTTGTCTTTCAACGGCACGCGTCCGACGAAGCGCTTGCCGCCCGCCTCGAGTTGATATTGAACCCGCCACGGGATTTCTTCGGGCGTGCCCCAGATCATCAGAAAGGCGGGGATCTGGCCGGTCTTGGTGCCTGCGGCCGAGGCGTTCATGTCCAGATCTTTTCCGTCCTGCCAATTGCGCAGCAGGGTGTAGCGCTTGTCGGAGCTTTCGCGGAAGCGCAGAACCGGAGCGTTGCCGCGCTCGGCGACGAGATCGAGCAGGCACTGCGGCAAGTCCGCGTTCGCTTTCATGTCAGCCGATTTGGCGCCCGGCGGTTCGGCTACCACCAGGCCCCATCCGATCTCCGGATGTTGCCATTTCCAAGGATCGGGCCTGGGAACCTCTTTCAGAAACCGCTTCACCGATCCCGGCGCGTTTCTGAGAGCCCACTTGCCACCGTCTTTCTCGAGTTCTCCGGAAGGCACGGCGCGCCCGTTGAACGCGTTGATGGTGAGTGAATCAGGTAAAGTCATTGGTTATTTCAGTTGATCGGTTTTGAGCCGGATCTGCGTATCGATCTTGTCGAGCATCTGCTGTTTATCCGTCTCCGGCAGCGGCATGTTCTGCACCGTTTCGCGGCTGCCCTGGAGAGTTTGGATTTCGGCGCGCAGCTTGGCTCTCTGCTCGGGCGTAAGGTCCGCCCTGGGGTTGATCCGCTTCAACAGAAATTCCTCGGTGCGCATGTAGACCGCGGGGATCGTCCATTCTTTGGTATCGGCAGCCGCATTGGGCCTCGCCGAGGGAGCACAACGATCGCGCAGGCCAAGGCGCCCGCGAACCAACAGGCTAGGCCAGTCAATCGATTGCGGCTGGTCATCCCTTGGCATTTGCGCCAGGTGCTCGAAAACATCTTTGTAGAATTGCTCGGCGAGCAGGCGCGCGTTCTGCGAATCGACACTCTCCCGCATCCCCAGCACGGCAGGGAATCCTTTGCGGATCAGGGTTGCCGCGAGATTGCGAACTTCCCGGGCGACCACCGATCCCCCGGCCGACTCGCAGCAGTTCAGCACTACGATCCAGGCTTCCTGTTTGGGGTCGATCTGCTGCCGTAGATCCTCGGCTTCCAGAACGATGCTGCCATCCGCGGTCGTATCCCAGTCCAGGGCAGTGCTGAGCCGAAGGTATGGATTGCGGTCGGAAACGCCGTGACAGAAAAAGTGAAGAAGGTTGGGACGAAACTCGCGTAGCTCCTGCTCCAGTTGCAGGCGCGAGCGAATCGCCATGGCTTTGACTCGCAGACCGCTTTGGCCGATTTCGGCAATCACGTCGGTTTCAGCGGCCAGCACCAGGATTTCCAGGGAAAGTGCCGCACCAGCGCTTTCGACGGCTCTACGCAGCGACCGCCACTCATCCGATGCCGAGATGTGCGAAGCCGGCTGCGAACTGGATGCGCCCAGTACGACCCCGAGCCGGAGAGGCGGCTCGAAAATGTAGTTCTTGACCAGGTCTTTGACCTTTGGTCCGATCAATCGTGCCACCGGCCATTGATTCAAGGCAAAGAATTTCTGGCCGTCGCTGAGCGCTTCCCAGGGGAGGCTGTCGGCGTCGGCTGACTCCACTTGAAGACCAATCGGACGAAGCCCCGCCGCCCCGGCCGTGCTGAGAGTGGCCTGGAGTTGGCTTTTGACGGCATCGTGCTTGCACAGGGCGAGAAACAATTCCTGGCCGGCGCTCGCCACCGCGCCTTCCGGAACCCGAGCCGCATTCAACAGGGCTAACGAACCCGCTTGGGGATTAGCGGACAGGATGCGGTGGTCGTAGTTGTCAGGCCAATAGGAAGGGTGTTCCAGATGAAAATTGACCTGCCCTCCGGGCCCCTGCTGAAAGCGAATCAGAGTCTCGAAGTTCATTTCTTCTCCTCTTCGGACTCGACCGGAGCTGGATTCGGAGTGGTGGCCTGCATGGCGTGCGAGGCGAAGAGGTCGGCCATGAAACGAAGGGCGCTCTCGGAGCCCTCCTGCTCGGCCGCTTCGATGGAGTTGGACGGCTTGATACTCACATTTGCCACGGCGCGCTCGAGCGAACGTTGGGCTGCCGTGACCCAACCCGGAAGTGTGGCGGATTGGCGGAGGGGCTCCTTCATGCGGCCTGCCAGGGTCAGGTCATCGAACAGCGTGTTCAGATGGTCCGCACCCTGCGATTGATCGGGCAGGATCCAACTGGGCGGGCAGACCACGCTGATGGCTCCCGAGATCGCCGGGGGCGGGCAGTTCTTTTCGTCGAAAACGAAGGGATAGGCGGCCTGCAATGCGGCCCCCTGCGGGTCGTGATCCATCTCGTGAATCACGGTGGGAAGCGGAAGCACCGCCGACATTTCGTTTTGCAGCATGCGCATGCCGGCGGGCGAATAGTTCTGCGGCGGGCAACTGAAGAAGACGCACCATGCACCCAACTCTTCGAGGAAGTATCCAAGCTGGCGCGTTCCCACGAATCGGGCCGAGGAGAGATCCTCATTGAGCATCGGCGATTCCGCGACCGACAGGCCACCGCGCGTTTTGCCCAGGTAGCCGTGGCACAGAAAATGGACGCCATCGATGCCGGTCTCCGCCAGTTCGTCGCGCATCCACAGAAGCCACGGACTATCGAAGCGATTGCCTCGATCGGCGATGTCCCGCCGCCGTGCCGCGACCCCGTACTTCGCTGCGTTATCCGGGTCATGGACTTCAATGGCCCCGCTGTGGGCCAGCCTGCTTTTGAACCTTTCGAGATGCGGAATCAGTTGCTTGTCCGCGAAGACGTGGCTCTTCGCGCGCATCGCATTGTAGGTCGGCAATTGATCGATGAACTGGTTGAGAACCAATTCGGGCGGCTGCCGTTCTTTGGCAATCGGCAGGGTGATGCAATAGGCAATAGTGAGATTCGATTGCGGAGTGATCGGTCGGATCGGCAGACCGGGCAGGCGGAGCACCGGGATTTGCAAATGCGGCACCAGCAGGCGCTCCCACGGGACCGCGGGCAAATACCCGGAAGGTGAGGCGAATGCCAGATACAGTGGCGAGTCATCTCCTGCCAGTGCATTTTGGAGGAAAGCGACGAAGTCGGCGGGAGCCTGATAGGCATTCGAGGAGTCGTGCGCATATGCCTCGTCACGCGAGCTCGGAAGACCGACATCGACGCCGCCCAAGTCGTAAGTGCCGATTGTGGAACCATCATGGGACAAGGTGAAGTTGATGTTAGAGTTCTCCTCAATCGAGCTGCCGGCATACTCGACCGACATGTTCAGGATGCGCAGCCCGCTGTGGGTGGATTCGAACTCCTCCTGCCGTACGATCATTTCGCGCCTCGCGATACCTGATCGAGCAGAGCCCACCAGGTATAGTCTTTGCTGATATCGCTGTGGCCGGTGATGCGCCCACCAGCGCCGTTGAGGCCGTAGATTCGCACGTGGTCTTCTCGTGGATAGGCTTTGCCTGAGTCGAGTAGAGATACGTTGTATCCCTCGCTGCTCGGAAGACCGCCCGGTCCGTATCCGCCCAACGCTCCATAGATGCTGGGCTCGCCCGCGGCGATACGGACCTCGCCCAAATCCGACGAGCGGCGTGCTGCCAGGTGGAACAGCCCGTGCAACGGTGTGTCCTGGTCGCTGAAAGTGGAATAGATGGGCTGGCGAACGCGGTCAAGAGCGGCGCGGAATCCGCCTTTCACGCCTTTATCGGGGACTAGCGGCGCGAAGCAGAACATATTTACGGCCGGTTGCAACAATAACATGGTATCCACCGCGGGAGGAGGATTGTAGGGAACGCAAACTGCTGCCAACAGGACGCGGCAGCCGTAAGAGTGGCCGATGAGGTGGAAGCGGCGCTCTCCCGCGGCCAGCATCTTGGCGAGAAGCGGGCCGACCCCTTGGTTTCCGACCAACCCGGCACGGTCTTTCATGATGAGTACCGTGGTGACTCGGGCGGCGTTGCGCGGATCGAGGTCTTTTAAGGAGAAGGCCGCGGTAGGTTCATCCGTTGTGTTCTCGGAGTCGTCGGCGAAACCGAACTCGCCGGTCGGCTTGGTTGCATCGCTGGGAACGCTCTTCCAGAGATCTACCAGCGCGTCCGCCTCCACTTTGCCGAAGCCTTCTCCCAGTTCCGAACCCGCATAGAGTGGCGCGAGAATACCCGCGAGTTGCGCGGATTGCCTGGCGTTCAGCGCCGGCTGGTCCATCAACTCATAAAAGTCCGGCCGCGACTCCTCCGGAAGGAGTTCGGAGATGAGATCTTTCAAGCGCCCCAGGTTGTCTTCCACGGACTCGGGCTGTGCGGCGGCCGGCGTGGCTGCGATCTTGGGACCGCTTTCCCAGGGGAGCACCAGAATAATGCTCGGCCAGTGGATGCCCAGGAACAGAGGCTTGTAGGCCCCGTCGTTCAGCTTGCGCGACCGGCGAAGATCTTGATAGCCGCGAAAGAATCCCCGATATAACTTGAGGGCGTCGTCGAAGGTGTTGTTCCAGCCGTGAGAGAAGATGTAGACGTCGGAGAAGTCTCCGGATTCCAGGGCCGATATCAGGTGAGCGGCCGTTTTCTGGCTTTTCAGGCTTCCCGATTTGTCAAATTGAAGGATGTAGAAGGGGGCCTTTCGGCCGGGTTCAATCTCGATCGTTTCGAAAGGGCCAATCATGTTGGCCAAAGATTACCACAGAAAGATACCGATTTGAATTGCGATTGAATTCCGCGGACAAGTCAGGTGAGGTACGGATGGAGCAGGTGGAAGTGACCATTTCGAAACGGCATGCAAGTTCTACATGCGGTCCCGACAGGATCGTGTAGGTTCAGAGTTTGATCACGCCAACCGCGACCAGAATCACGCCCCACAGACCAGTGCCCAGCACCACACCCGTAATCAGCCCGCGAGTACTCCGGTTCCGAGTTTGGGGCGTTTCCACAAATTCCGCCCGTTCCTCCATGGCCGGTGTAGTACCGATTTCCCGGCCTTGGGTACTACGATGCGATACGAGTGCAATGGGACTTGCCATATAGGAATACTAGGAACCTTCGCGAGCTTTGTCGATATTGACGATGGTTAACATAATCGAAAAGTACTATAGATAACATTTTTCGGTTGACACTTAAATCACTAATGACTAAGTTATTAGTCAATGCGGAAGAAAGTACTGTTTGCCAGCCTTGCCTGTGTCTTGACTTTCCGGCCTTCCATTACCCACGCCCAACCCCTGCGAATCGCGCAGCCGATTGATGAAAGGCAACTTATCCCACTGTCTGGCACCAAGCACGCGAAAGCCCAGGCGCGCTACGACCAAGGTCCCGAAGATCCGTCCCGGAATTTACCCTACATCACCCTGATGCTGAAGCCGTCCGCCGCCCAGCAATCCTCACTCGAAAAGCTTCTTCAGGACCAGCAGGATCGCTCGTCCGTCCGATATCACCGCTGGCTCACGCCGGAACAATTCGGTGACCAGTTCGGCCTCGCCCCGTCCGATTACGCCGCCGTGTCGGATTGGCTGGAGTCTCAAGGACTGCACCTTGAGCAAAAAGCGAGGGCGCGCAACTTCGTGGCATTCAGCGGCGACGTGGCCCACGTGCAGCAGGCGTTCCACACCAGCATTCACCGATACCAGATCGAAGGCGAGTCGTATTACGCCAATGCGACCGAGCTTGCCGTTCCCGCGGCGCTCCATGACCTCTATGGCGGCGTTCGCGGCCTCGACGATTTCGACCATCCGCGTCACAAGCCCGCTCCCCAATACGACACCAGTTCCGGCAGCAATCAACTGGCACCCGAAGACTGGGCCACTATCTATAATGTGAATCCCCTGTATGCGATGGGGATCGATGGCACGGGCCAACGCATCGGCATCTTAGGCGCCTACGACATGAACCAGTCGTTCATCGACAGCTTCCGCAAACTGGTGGGTTTGCCGGCGTCGACAGTGGAACAGCATCTGATCGGGCCGGATCCAGGCATTACCGCGTCGGCAAATGAGGCCTCGCTCGATCTGGAATGGGCCGGCGCGATCGCGCCTAAAGCCACGCTCGTCTATATCTACGCGACGAATTTCAATACCGCGGCGCAGGCCGCCATCGATCAGAATCTGGCCACGATCCTGAGCGAAAGCTTCGCCTCCTGCGAGCCGTCGTCCGCGGTAGGGAATCGCATCATGGCGCAGCAGGCGAATGCGCAAGGAATCACCTGGGTGGCATCCTCGGGCGATTCGGGAGGCGCGGGATGCGACGCCCATGGCTTCTTCGGGACGACAGGCAATACGACGGTTTCCGACGGGCCGGCAGTCGGCATTCCGGCGAGTTTCCCCGAAGTCACTGCGATGGGCGGGACGATGTTCAACGAGGCCGGCGGACAATATTGGCGGGCCTCCAACGACAGCGTCGACGGGTCGGCGATATCGTACATTCCCGAAGTGGTGTGGAACGAAACGGGCGCTGGCGGGCTTCTGGCGAGCGGCGGCGGTCCCTCGATCTTCTTCACGAAGCCGGCCTGGCAGGTAGCGCCCGGCGTTCCCGACGACAATGCCCGAGACGTCCCCGACATCTCCTTTAGTGCGGCGGGCAATCACGATCCATACCTGGTGATCAACTCAAATGGCCAGCGCGCGACGGGCGGGACTTCGGCCAGTGCGCCCTCTTTCGCGGGCGTCCTCGCTCTGCTGAATCAGTACGTAGTGAAGAGCGGCCTCCAGTCGCAGGCAGGTTTGGGGAACGTCAATCCCGAGTTGTACCGACTGGCACGCGTGACGACGAATGTCTTTCACGATATTACGCAGGGGAATAATATGGTGCCGTGCGCGGCGGGGAGCCCGGGCTGTACCAACGGAACGTTGGGCTTCAACGCCGGACCGGGATACGATCTTGCGACCGGGCTCGGCTCGCTGGATGTCGCCAATTTCGTCACGCAATGGGGCAGCGCGGCCGCACCCACCACCACCTCCGGGACCGCGAATCCCGCCAGCATCACGCTCGGGGACAGCGTGCAGTTGACGGCGACGGTTTCACCGGTTTCTCCAGTGCCTTCGGTTCCAGGCGGATCGGTGACATTCTCGATAGGCCGCACGATCTTGGGGATCGCGCCGGTGATGGCATCGGGTGGGGTGGCCCGCGCCACGCTTACCGTGACGGGACCGCGAATTCCGGCGGGCAGCACGAGCGTTTCGGCGACGTACAGCGGTGACGCCAACTACGGCGGATCGACGGGCACCGTGCTGGTGAATGTGGCGGCCTCGGGCACAGGTTCGTTCGTGACGGTGAACATCACGCCAAATCCGGCGCACGAAGGACAGTTTGTGCGCGTAACTCTCACCGAAATGAACGGAGTAGGCACGACGGTGACGGGGTGGACGATCAATGGCGTGGACGATTTTTCGCTATTCGCCGGCGATTTCGGCGGCACCACTCTGGCACCGTACGGGAGCCTGTCCACATCCATTAGTACCGCAGCGCCGGCGGTGTTGCCGAGCAATCGCGTGTACGTATTTACCGGCATGGATGCGGATGGACGCCAATGGACCGCTCGGACGACCCTGGTCTTGCAAGGCGCGCTGGGGACTCCCGCGATTGCGCTTACGAGCGCGCCTTCTGCCCTGCAACAAAACACCGCGGCGGATGCATCGTGCCAGTGGTCGCAGCAACTGATCGTTCAGGAGAACCTGGGATTCGCGGTACAACTCACGCGACTCAAGGCGGGAAGCGCCGATTGGACCGGCCAGATCCAGCAGCTATTCGGGACGAATCGGCTGGCGCCGCTCGGGATGTTGCAGGCGCACATCTGCTGGCCTGGGCCAACGGCGCCATCGGCGACGACGTTTGAACTGGATGGCGCCGATCAATCGGGATTGCCGGTGAGCGCCAACGTGACGTCTACCTATGCGGGTTCTGCGGCGAGTCCCGTGAGCTTATCGGTGGCATCGAGTGTGGTGACCTTGGGGATTCCGAGTGGTGTGACTGGCTTCGCCGGGGGAACCCTCGGTGTGAATCTGACAGGTAGTGGATCGTGGAGCGCGACCGTGATTCCGGCGAACCGCTCCACCGCCTGGTTAACGGCCACCACACAGACCGCGATGCCGGCGGCGGGACTCGTTCTACGCTCCGTCAATGTACAGGCCTCGGCCGTGGCACTCTCGCCGGGCGTTTACAGTGCGACGCTTCTGATTCAGGCGGCGGACGCGGTGCCGCAATTTCTCGAAGTGCCGGTCGTGTTCATCGTGGGCGACGCCGGCGCGACGATCGGCGGTGTGAGCAATGGCGCGTCGTTCCAGCAATTCTTCGCGCCCGGCATGATCTTGAGTGCGTTTGGAACGAATCTGGCGCAATCCACACAAGTCGCGAGCGCGTTGCCGTTGCCGCTTTCGCTGGGTGGAGTCTCGGCCACCGTCAACGGTGTTCCCGCGCCGCTCTACTTTGTCTCTTCCGGACAGGTGAACCTCCAGGTACCTTATGAGACCGGCGCAGGGACTGCGGTGCTGGGAATCAACAATGGCGGAACCGTGTCCGCCTTCACGTTCCCGATCGCTGCGGCAGGTCCAGGAGTATTCACGAATTCCGGACAGAACAACGCGCTGGTTCCCATCTCAACGGCGAAACACGGCGATACCATACCGCTCTTCATTACAGGCGAGGGCCTTGTCTCCAACTCACTCGCCACGGGTGCATCGGCGTTTTCGGGCACGCCGCTCGATCTTTTGCCCGCACCGTTATTGCCGGTCACAGTGACCGTCGGCGGAGTACCTGCGCACGTGACATTTGCCGGCGTTCCCTCTGGCCTTGCGGGAGCGACGCAAGTCAATTTCGTGATTCCAGACGGTGCGCCGGCGGGTCTGCAACCGGTCGTGGTGACGGTGGGAGGAGTATCCAGCCAGGCCGCAAATGTGACGATCGCACCTTAAAATCGCCCCCGCAGCCGTTGTATGATGGCTTCACGAGAACCGGAGGGACTGATGACTCGTCGAAGCTTCGCCGCCCAATTTGGAGTTGCCGCCGCAGCGGCAAGACTGCTCCCTGAAATGGCGTACGCACAGCGTGCCGCCGTGAACGCCTCCGATCTGCCGAAGGACATGGTGTGGCTGAACGCCAACGAGAATCCGGCCGGTCCGCCAAAGGTCGCGTTGGAAGCGATGCAGCAGGTGCTGCCCACCTCCAATCGGTATCACTACCAGGAATTCCACGAGATCTACAGCGCCATCGCGAAGAGTGAGGATCTCGCGCCCAACCAGATCGTCACCGGTTGCGGATCGAGTGAGGTGCTGCATACTTCTGTCGACGTGTTTACCTCCCCGACGCGCCCGTTAATCAGCGTGTCGCCTGCATACGAAGGTCCCATCGAACTGGCGCGAGTCCTGGGCCGCCCCGTCATTCTAACCAAGCTGCGGGAAGACTACACCGCGGACGTCCACCGGCTCGCCGAAGAAGCGGAGAAGGCTCACGGCGGCCTGATCTATCTTTGCAATCCGAACAATCCTACGTCGGCAATGACCACGGGCAAGGAGATCGACTGGCTGGTGGCCAACCTTCCCGCAAACACCACCCTGTTGGTGGACGAGGCCTACATTCACTTCGGCGAGAATCCGGAACTGAAGACCGCATTGCCCTACGTGCGTCAGGGCAAAGATGTCATTGTGACGCGCACTTATTCGAAGATCTATGGGATGGCCGGACTGCGAGTGGGTTTCGCGGCGGCGCGTCCGGATATCATCGAGCGGCTCACCCCGCTGCGCCTGAATGTCATCTCGATTGTGAGCGCTCGCGCGGTAGTCGCGGCGCTGGGAGATCAGCAGAATATGCTGCGCGAGCGCCGTGCCACGCTGGCCCACGCGCGCCGCGAGACCTGCGACTGGCTGCGGGATCGAAAGGTCAAATTCATCGAGCCGCACGCTAATTTCATGATGGTGGATTGCGGGCGGAATGCGAAAGAGTTCATCGAGAAGATGCCGCGCCTGGGTGTGGCGCCCGGACGTCCATTCCCGCCGCTCGACAACATGCTCCGCGTCACCATCGGCACGGACGCCGAGATGGCCAGGTTTCGCGAGGTTTTCTGGAAAGTGTACAAAGCATAGATGCGACTGAGCCCCCCAGTCGGGTGGTGCCGTGGTTTTCACGATTGACATACTTGTCATCGCAATGACATAATCCGACAATCGCTACGTTAATGTCTCTTTGGGGGGTCAGCACATGAAGGCAGTTGCATCTGCACTCCTGGTCGCGGCGTGTTTCGCGTCAGGACTTTTCGCTCAAGATATCTCCGGTACCATCGAGGGCTCGATCCTCGATCCCAGCGGCTCCGCGGTGCCCAATGCGAAGGTGTCGGTCACAAACACCGATCGCAACCAGGTTGTCCGCTCGCTGCTTACCAATGCAAGCGGTGTATACTCGGCGACGCTGCTCCCCATCGGGACCTATTCCGTGAAAGTGGAGGTCGCGGGCTTCAAGACCAACACCCGCTCCGGCATCGTCCTGAACGTGAACGACGATCTGAAGATCAATCTCACGATGGAAGTGGGCGCGGTAACAGAGACCGTTGAGGTGAAGGAGACTGCAGTGGGCGTGGAACTCGGAACACCCGCCAGCGCCACCACCATCGAAGGTACACAGGTCCGCGAGTTGGCATTGGGCACGCGTAACTTTGCGCAGTTGGTCAGCCTGATGCCCGGCGTCATCAATCAGACCGCCGTGGACGAGTTGTTTGTAGGCGTCACCGGCGCATCCGGCACTACCACGACGATTCCGTACTCCGTGAACGGCATGCGAAACTCCTCCAACAATTGGACGGTCGACGGAGCCGATAACGTGGACCGTGGCAGCAATCAGACGCTGGGGTATTTTCCTAGCATCGATGCGACGTCCGAGTTCAAGGTGGAGCGCAGTTCCTATACCGCGGATACCGGCCGCGCAGGGGGCGCCCAGATTAATGTCGTCACCCGAAGTGGAACGAGCACGTATCACGGCAGCTTGTACGAGTTCTTCCGCAATGACGCACTCAACGCCAACAACTGGGCGAACAACGCGAACAAGGTAAACCTGATCGACAGCGCCAATCCGCAGAACAATTGCGCTACGAACTTCACGTCCACCTGCTATGCAAAAGGGACCGTGGTGCGTTGGAACGATTTCGGCGGCACCTTTGGCGGCCCGGTTCCGCTGGGCAGCTACAATCGCAATCACGACAAGACGTTTTTCTTCTACTCGGAAGAAGCGCGGCGCATTATCAACTACGCGACCTTCAATCCGACGCTGCCCACTACGGGCATGCTGCAGGGCAATTTTATCCAGCCCGTTTGCATCACCACGATTGGCAGCGGCGGGATCACGTGCCCCGCGGGAGCGTCGCCTGTAACCCAGATCCCCGTCAGCCAGTTCAATCCGAACGCCGTCGCCTACATTAAGGACATCTTCAGCAAGCTGCCGCTGCTAAACGGCACGACTACTGCCGCCACGACCTCGGGATTCTTTCCGCAGCAGACTCTTCTGAACTATCGTGAAGAACTGGTGCGCGTCGACCAGACTTTCAGCCAGAAGCTCACCGTCTGGGGCAAGTTCCTGAACGATGCGATTCCCACCACCGAGCCGGGCGGGCTGTTCAGTTGCTCGACCATACCTAACGGATGCATTACCAAGACCAATTCACCGGGCCGCGCATTTGTGATTCATGGCGTCAGCGCCTTCACGCCGACTCTGGTGAACGACGTCGGCTTCAATTTCACGAAGAGCGCCATTTTGTCCACCCCGCAAGGGCTGACTTCCAAGGCGAATAGTCCCGATATCAATCCTGTCGAGCCGTTTGCCAATTCGCAAGGCGTGGTGCCCAACCTCTCGTTCACGGGTGGAACCAGCATCGCCGGATACGGCCCTTACAACGACTACAACCGCAACTATGCGGTTTTCGACAAGCTCACCTGGAGCAAAGGACGGCACACTTTCGCGTTCGGTGTTTCGATCAACCGGTACAACAAGACCGAGAATGCCGCGGGCCAGCAGGGTGCTTTCGGATTCACCAATGCCGGCGCGCCTACGGGCACCAGCACCTTCCAGCAGTCGTGGGCCAACTTCCTGCTGGGTAACGTCTCGACCTTCTCGATGCCATCCACGGATATAACTCCCTATGTGATCTCCTGGCAGAACGAGGCCTACGTACAGGATGATTTCAAGATCAGTCCCCGCCTCACGCTGTACATGGGTGTTCGCTGGAGTTATTTCGGGCAGCCGACGGACGGCCACGGGCTGATGGACAACTTCGATCCGGCGCTGTATAAGGCTTCTGCCGCACCCGCGGTCGACCCGAGCAATGGCAATTACCTCACTCCGATTCCGCAGACCAATCCTCCCGTGAACGGGATTATCATCGGCGGCAAGAACTCTCCGTTCGGCGATAAAGTTGCCAACGACACCTACCACAACTTCGCCCCACGTCTCGGCGTAGCGTGGGATCCGTTCGGCACTGGCCGGACCTCTGTCCGCGCCGGATATGGAATCTACTACGACTCCTCCCTGTTCGGCACCTACGAGCAGAACATTTTCGCGAATCCGCCGTTTGTGCAGAATGTGAGCTACGCCAACGCCTCGTTCTCCAGCATCACTGCGGGTGCGCAGGGTGTGATCACCGCGCCCCTCGTCCTGCATGCTACCCAGCTTCCGGCGTTGGTCCCATACGCACAGCAGTGGAACCTCACCATTCAGCACCAACTGACGCGCGACAGCGTTCTGGAGGTCGCGTATGTGGGCTCGAAGGGCACGCACCTGCTGGGAATTGTGGACGTGAACCAGGCGTTCCCGGGACAGGCTCTGGCCGCCGGCCTCCACAGCACCACCGGTACCGGAGCGAACGCTCCCGGTACCACGATCTTCACCACGGCGGACGATCCCAGGATCAATGCCATCCGTCCTTATCTGGGCTATAACGCCATCAACACGATCCTGACGGCATTCGATTCGAACTACAATTCGTTGCAGGTGAGCTTCCGCAAGAACATGGGAGTCAACGGCCTGATCAACCTGGCGTACACCTATTCGAAGAATCTCACCGACAACGGCTCCGACCGCTCGAATGCCCCGCAGAACAGCTACAACTGGCACGAAGGCGAATACGGACCGTACCCGGGCGACCGCAAGCAAGTGCTCACGATCAACTATGTCTACCAGCTCCCGATTTTCAAGAATGCACACGGTGTGAGCGCCGTGGCCTTGAAGGGCTGGGAAGTCTCGGGCATTCTCTCGACATATACAGGAGTGCCGCTGACGGTGACGACTTCGAGTGTGGATCCTGCCGGCCTCGGATTGCTGGGGTCCAGCTCCGCGAGTTCGCGTCCTGACCAGATCTGCGATCCGCGCGCCAATCAGCCCGGCAACTACGCCGGTTCGGCGCAGAGCAGCGCGCAGGCTCTGACGTGGTTCAACACCGCGTGCTTTGCGCCGGTGCCGCAGGGCGCTGTCCGGCCAGGCAATGCGGGCCGCGGAACAGTGCGCGGCCCCGGCTTCTTCAATCTGGATGCTTCGCTGCTGAAGAACTTCCGGGTTACGGAACGGGTGACGACGCAATTCCGCTTCGAGACGCTGAACACGCTGAATTGGGTGAATCCGAATGGATTCGCGAGCACCAACATTACCAGCACGGTGTTCGGACAGATCAGTTCGTTCCGTGCCCCACGACGCATCCAGCTTGCGTTGAAGCTCATCTTCTAGAATTTGCAGCAAGCCTCTGCCGACCGTGAGGGGAGAAGCTGTGAAAAATCCGGACGCGGCTCGCAAGCGCACGTACTCGCGCGAAGGTATGTGGGTAGCTTACGAGCCGCGACCGTAAGGGAGCGAACCAAGCTCGACCATTTTCCGTTCCTGCCGCTACACCCTAATTCTCGGCGGGTGTCTTCTCCGCGTGGGCGACGACAATCGCTTTCAGAAGCGATCCAGCACAAATCCAGCCCTCCCCTGCGACCTCCGCCAAATATCCCGTCGGCGCCGGTCCCCTCATACATCCTGAAACAGACGCCCTGTGCGCGAGCTTTACTCGGATTCACGACGCGCTTACTTTGTACGGTCAGGGTATCGAAGGTACGGGCCAAGATCATCGCCATCATCGGGCAGTCGGATTTCAACGTCGATGATGTCCGACAGTTCCGGAGCCGCTACGGGCAGTCTTCACGGTCAATCCTTAGCGCGGTACCACAACGAAGCGGTCGATCGCGATGCGCGAACTCTTGTCGGCGCGGCTCTGATCGCGGCGAAACACGACCTCCAACTCCCGGCACTCCGATGGCGCCGGGTTTGACGGGATCTGGAACTCGACCGTTTCCGGAACCGCCGTTACCGGCTCCTTCCCGAGGCTCGGCTGCGATCGTACCGGTGCCTTTCCGAAGCTTTGCGAGTGCGTCCCGGCCCCCTCGCTATCGATGGCCAGCAGTTCCAACGTCACGGTGCCGGGGAATGGGTCGGCATTCCAGAGCCGCACATCGATTCTCCGGCAGGAACGTAGATCGAGTGCCTGATCGAGCTTCTGGTGCGCTTCCATCATCAGCGGCCAATGGTCGGGAGTGTGGAACGACACCTCCGCCGGCGTGCCCTTTCGAAAGTATGAATTGGGAGGTGGACGGCGATAGAGGAAACGATACATCCAATATTCGCCCTCGAACGCGATCGTGCGTTCCTGACTAGGGACGTAGCCATTTGCGTAGAGCACATCGGGAGGCGGTGCTACGAGCCGTGGTACCGGTTGCATCTCGGGCTGGAGGATTACTCCGGGGTAGGTGCCATCGACTCCCGCCGCCATCGGAGGTGAGACTGGTGGCGGGGATGGGCGTGCCGGCTGGCCGTTGGCCGTGGCCGTCGGATCGCCGCTTGGGTCCGATCCTCCTCGCATGCCAATGCGGCCGCGAAGTCCGCCGACGGTCAGGCCCGCCGCCAGCAGGATCGTGAGCGCCAGACTCAAAACGGAGCGGGGAAGGCTCTGCGCACGGCCGGACGCCACCAATCCGCGCGAGATCAGCGAGATCGTAAACATCGCCGCCGTGAGCACGAAGAGAGCACTTCCCAACAGCCGGGCACGCATAGCAAAGGCGGTGACTGCCGACTGCGTCGCCAAGGCGAGCGTCAATGACGGCGCGAGTTCCTTCAGGAAAAAGGGCCGTGGCGGATCGGCTTCGCCGAACATCGGATCGGGTGGGATCCACACGGGAAGCGGCTCTTCGGGCGTATGCACCCGCAGCCACTCCGAATACAAAAGGCGCGTGGTCACGACCACCAGGACGAGCGAAGCCGCCAGCGATGCGGGTGAGAATTCCGAGAGCAGGATGATGGCGGGAGCGAACCAGGCGCCCGCCGCCGAAGCGCGCAAGGTCTTCCACAGCACATCGCGCCGGTCGGTGCGCGGGATCGCGAACAGCAGACTGCCGGTGATCGCGGCGCTCGAGGCACACGCAAACAGCGTGTATCCGAGCGCGTTCCCGATCAGAGTGGCCCAGGAGTATCGATGCAGCTTGGGCGAGATGGTGTTCATCCAGAGGAGCGTGCCGGTAGCCAGGAGGCTGGCGATTTGGATGAGGAGCGCATAACGAGGTTGCGGCGTGGCGGGAAGTGGAGCTTCGGGATGGTAGTTGGGCTCCGGCACGTGTTTGTCTATGGGACACCGACTGGTGCGTCTCGGTTCCAGAAGTTTGCGGATTGGCATCCATGCTGCCGGGTGGCGTACGATAGGCGTGAGATGGATGCACTCTTATTGAAGGAATACATGGACCTCGAGATGGTCCAGATGCCTGTCCCCGAGATCGGCCCCGACGATGTGCTGGTGCGCGTCCGCGCTTGCGGTATCTGTGGCAGCGATGTGCACGGATTGGATGGCGCCACCGGGAGGCGAATTCCGCCGCTGGTGATGGGCCACGAGGCTGCGGGCGAAGTGGCGCAGACGGGCGCCCATGTCCACGATTTGAAAGTTGGGGACCGGGTCACATTCGATTCGACGATTTACTGCGGAGAATGTTTCTTCTGTGCTTCGGGCGATATCAATCTGTGCGAAAACCGCCAGGTTTTGGGCGTATCGCCAGGAGAGTACCGGCGTCATGGCGCTTTTGCGGAGTACGTTTCCGTGCCGCGCCGGATCATGTACCGGCTGCCGGAGAGTCTGTCGTACGAGCAGGCGGCGCTCATTGAGGCGGTGTCGGTGGCAGTCCACGCGGTGAATCTGACTCCGCTGCGGATGGGCGCGAGCGCCGTAGTGGTGGGCAGCGGCATGATCGGATTGCTGACAGCGCAGGCACTGCGCGCCGCGGGATGCACGCGGGTTATCGCAATTGATGTGGAGGAATCACGTCTCGCAATGGCGCGCAAGCTCGGAGCGACCGAGACGGTGAACTCGAAGACGGAGCAGGCGGAGATCGTGGTCCGCGAACTGACCGGAGGCCACGGAGCAGACGTCGCGATTGAATGCGTGGGCGCAAACGACCCGGTGAAAACGGCGATTCACTGCGTGCGCAAGGGCGGCGCGGTGACGCTGGTGGGGAATGTGAGTCCGAAGGTGGAGTTGCCGCTGCAGATTGTGGTGTCGCGGCAGATTCGGGTGCAAGGCTCCTGCGCGTCCTGCGGCGAGTACCCGGCATCGATCGATTTGATGGCAAGAGGGGCGATTCAGGTGGATCCGCTGATCAGCGCCGTCGCGCCGTTGGGCGAGGGCCGGTCGTGGTTCGATCGGCTGTATCGGAAAGAAGCAGGATTGATGAAAGTGATCTTGCGCCCGTAAGGTTATGCGACTTTCCCGTTGACGAAGTCGTTAACGATTTGACGGTATACGTCATCGGGAAAGGTAGCAAAATCAAAGAGAACGAACAGGGGCTCGCAAAGCCTCTTGACCAGATCAACGAGTTCAGTTTCGACGGCACCTATCTTAAAAGTGATAACCGGCGTTGCGACGTTGTCTTCGTAGAGATTTCTGCTCTGATGAAGGGACCACGCCAGAGTGCGGCCCTTCAGCCCTCCGTATTCTACAGTGAGTTCGACGTGAGTATTGGGTTCGATTCCGAGAAGCTTGTAGAGACTGGCGCAATGGAGCAGAGTCTCCGCCGCGTTTTGGATTCGAGGCTCGAGACCGATCAGTTTTTGGGCACGGTTTTTCTCAGTATGGTCTTCAGCGAGTGAGATTACACAAAAGAAATCGCCGTTCTTGTTCAATGCCCAATGACTGAAGATTCGACCAACCGGCATCATGAAGGACGTATCCTCGGTAAAATGTGCAACTATGCCGTCCTTTGTCGGTGCAGGCCGCAGCCCTTCACTACCCGGCACAATACCTATGCCTATTCCGCCTGTTTTGATCTCAGCTTGGGTAGCCGCTGATAACAATTCGCGCTGTGCCTTCGAGATGTCGGCGCTTGGGCAGAAATGGCAGATCTCCATGAATCCGTTCATTCCGGCGGATGCCAAACCGTCCAGTGCTGCACGTCTATGACGTTCAAGCCACTCGATATCGAGTTCCCGACGGCGTGGTACCGGAGTCGGGCCGAGCGTCAGATTCGGGAGAGCCGCTTTCCAGTCGAGCCGTTTCTCCAGTATTCGCGCAAGAATCTCAAACGCGTGTCCAAGACTTGCAGGATCGGTTGTCCCTTCTTCAATCGCGGGCAACCGCTCTCCAAAGCTCCAATATGGGACGTACGGGATTCGCAACAACTCGATCGCATCATGTGCAGTCTTCCCGCTGGGCAGCCAATCTAAATAAAACTCATTGAACCGCTCGGCAAACGTCTTTTTCCAATCCGTAGCGCGCTCGTATTCGGTCCTGCTTTCATCTCTTGCTGGCACTGGAACGGCCAGAAGCCTTCCGCGATCCAGGGGCAAGCGTTGCTGAGCCTTTCTGGCCCGTTCCACAATGTCGATAGCACCCTCCATGCTCGATTCCGTCGTCGTAAACAGAACGACAAGGACATCCGCTAGATGCACCGTGCAGATACCGCCGATGTCGGTCACCCCTGTCCGGCTGTCTACCAGCACGAAGTCGTACTCCGCAATCCATTCGTTGCGGAGTTGCTCGGTGTAAGTACCTAGATCGTTCTTTTCAAAAAGCTCGGGGAAGTTGAGGGATTGCAGCCGCGAAGAATAATCCGGGTCGCTACGGCCGGCGCTGAGCAAAGCTAATGGCATTTCGTCTGCGCGAATCAGGCAATCCCGCCAATTCAAGCTCTCCTGGTTCTTGTGGGCATGCACAAGGTCAACGATGCCAGGTGTCTTAGCACGAACCCCTTCGATGTCTGTTTTGAGTCGGACGAAAAACCGCTCCAACCCCGGTGCTTCGAGATCCCAATCCACCGCAAGCACGGAGTATCCCCACCTCGCGAGCAGAGCCGCGACGTTTGCGAGCGCCATAGTCCGGCCTACACCACCCTTGAATGAGTAGAAGGTGTAGACAATCCCGCCGCGTTTGCCGTTCATTCGGGGAATCATAATCGAGCCAATCGAATCCTTGGAGGCCCCAGATCAGGAACCTCCACTAATGGCCAATTTTCTTGAAAGGGTGGTGCCTCTTGAATGATCCTGGCCACTCGTTTTGCAAACCTCTTCAACACATCTTCTAATCCAATAGCACGTTGGCTGTCCCAGAAGGCAGGCAATGTGTTCGCAAACGGCTCGACATCCTCCCACTGCACCACGCGCGCTTCGTCGGGGAAATCATCGCCATCGTGGAATCGTAGAGGTGCAATCAGGCAGTGGGAGCCCAGTGCGAGCTGCTTCTCGCGCGCAAGAAAACTCTGCCACTCGGAAACACACCAAGTCGATTGAAAGTAAGGCTTGGACCACACACAGACCATACATTTTGAGGTTCGAAGAGCATTTTTCAGCTCATCTGGCCAACGGTTGCCAACTTCGATACTGTCTCTGTCAAAGAAAATCCGAACATCTGGATCTTCCTGCATGATCCAAAACCGAAACAATTCGTGAACTCTTCGAGTCCAATCCGCCGTCGCGTTGTGCCGCTTGTAACTGAAGAAAATGTCGTATTCGTAGCCGATATGCGCAATCCTGATCTAAATCATTACACATCAATTGCCTCAATCATAGCTCCCCTCGACAAACCATCCCCGTGGATTGCAGCAGAGACGATAGAGAGCGCCGTCCGACAGGGCGATGTCCCACTCGTCGCTCGACCAGGGATCGATAGTCCACCATTCCCCTGAAGTTCGCCAGGGACCGGCGAGATTGATGATCTTGCCGCGAATGCCGTCCGCGGAAATGTATCCCGGCTGTCCGGAGTTCAACGCCACACGAGCCGGACGCGGAGGACGAAAAATGCGGAGGGCCATGCGGATTCGGAGATCGGCATTGCCTTTGGCGGAAGCACCGCCTGTTCCCATGTGCACCATACGGAATGCGCCGGGACGATGCGTGTCGATCAATTCGGGGCTGCCGACACGTGACGCTCCGACGATGGCTTGAATCCTCGCGAGTGTCAGCTCCAGTTTCACCGGCTCCGGCGTCACCGGAACGAACAGTCCGCTCTGCGCAGCTTGCGGCTTCACGGGATTCACGCCCATCCAGACGTGCACCACCGGAGCGCAGGGAGGATTCGCCGACAGGTCAAGCTGCAGGAGCTTCAGAAACGCTTTGGTATCGAGCGACGGGACAGGCAACCGCATCGTGAGCTCGTGCGTGGTGCGATTCTCCAGGCCAAGCCGCAGCCGCAACTCATCGGTGGCCAGCGCTCGTGTGGCGAGACGTGTGGCGAGCCCGTTCATCAGCCGCGCGAGCAGGAACGCGAGAGGCTCCAGAAGCTCTACGGGATAGTCCAGTTCGATTTCGTCTTCAAATCGCAGCGGATCTTCGATGGCAAGGAGCTTGCGCTCCGCTTCGCCGCGAGCCAGTTCGCGCAGGCGCAGCCCTTCGGGTCCGAGACGCTCGGCGATGCCCAGGGGAGGGAGCGCGGCCAGGTCCTGAAAAAATCGAATCCCCCACCGCTCCAGAGTCTCCTGTAGTTCCGGTGAAGGTGAGAGCAAGGACAGCGGCAAGCTGCCGAGGAATTTGGCCTCGTCGCCATACGGAACGATCTGTACTCCTTTGAAGCCGCGTGCGGCACAGATCGCGGCATCGGGATTGGCGGCTAATGCGATGGCGGCCTTCACCTCGACTTCCACGGCGCGGCGCGCAATGGCTGCGGCCACGTCTTGGGGGAGACCGAAAAGACGGTCCAGGCCTGAAACGTCCAGCGTCACGGTATCGGGCGCGGTCTGTTCCACCGTGGGCGAAAATTCGAATGCCAGGGCGGTCAGATTGCCACTGCCGTGAAGGCTGGCGAACATACTTTGCTCCGATTGCGCGAGGTCACGCGTACGCCCATACCAACAAGAAGCAGGGGTTGCGGGTTAGTTGGGGTTTGGGGAAGAGCCCCGCGCCACAACGCGCGATCTCGACGGCATTCTAGCGTCAACGATGCGCAGGTCTTGGCGTTGGATTGCCGGGAGAGCGTCAATAGCACGGTGGGGGTGTGCTCTACGGCGCGGCGCAGACGGAACCACGAGGTGAGAGAGATGCGGCGGGCAGTCCCGATGGATGTGTCGCCGAGGTCCATGACGATGAGCCCGAAGCCGCCTCCCTGGATGAGCAGGTCGGCTGCCTTGAGTGCGTGCTCCGCATTATGCGAGGAGCGAACCCAAAGCAGACGATCCAGACGGACACCGGCAGCCGCCGCAGAAGTGGGGTCGAAGGCATCCTCCGCATCCACCAGGGCGCAGATCTCCTCGCGCGCAGTGGCCTTGGCAAGGATCGCCAACAAGAGGCTGGTTCGGCCGGAAGAGGCTGGTCCGATGATCTCCGTCAGACATCCACGTGGCAGTCCGCCCGTGGCTGAATCGATTTCAGAAACGCCAGTCCAGACCTGTTCCGGGAGAGGGCGGGATTGCCAGTCCAGGTGGCCGCCGAGGACGGATTTGAACTGTTGTTGGAGCGTCGCCGCAGCCGTCATTTTCGCTATTTCTTCGCCTCGCACTCTATTTTTACAGCATGGAGTGGGAGCCTGTCAATCCTCATCAATTCGGAGTGTCAGGTGTCAAAAAGGTGAGCTGCGGAAGCGGCCCGCTTGCAATAACCTACAGGGCTTCGAAACCCCGTAAGAGTCGCGCAACGTCTTACCATAGAAGCTATGAACAGGCTGCTGATCGCACTGCTGGCGATATCCGTGCCGGGATTCGCGCAGGCTCCGGCCGCCCAGCCGAAATCTCCGGTGAAGAAGTCCGGGTCCTCGGCCGCGCCGGGCACTCGCTGGCCCATCGAAAGCATCTCGGTGGAAGGGAATCGGATCTATAAGACCGAGCAAGTGGTGGCGCTCTCCGGGCTGAAGGTCGGGCAGGTTGCCGGTCGGCCGGAGTTCGAAGCGGCGCGCGAACGTTTGGTGTCCAGTGGAGTCTTTGAAACCGTCGGTTACAAGTTCGTTCCGGGGGCTCATCAGGGGTACGCGGCCACCCTGCAGGTTACCGAAGTGGAGCAGGTCTACCCGGTCATCTTTGAAGATCTGCACGTTTCCACGCTCGATTTACAGGCCGATCTCACTGCCAAGGATCCACTCTTTTCGCCCGAGAAACTGGCCGCCACGCAGCCGGTGCTCAACCGTTACGTCAAATGGGTGGAGGAGTTTCTTGCCGCCAAGGGTGTCCCCGAAAAGATCACCGCCAGTGTCACGCCCGGGATTCCGGGAGACTATCAGATCGTTTTCCGCCCCTCGAAGCCGCTGCCTTCGGTCGCGCAGGTGACCTTTGAGGGCAACAAGGTGGTGCCTCAGAACGTGCTGCGCGAAGCCGTGTCCACTGTGGCTATCGGCGCGCCCTACACCGAGGACTCCTTTCGCCAGATCTTGAATGCGGGAGTCCGGCCAACCTACGAAGCGCGCGGGCGCTTACGCGTCTCCTTCCCGGAAATTCGTACCGAGCCGGATAAGGATGTGAAGGGCGTGAAGGTCTTCGTCACCGTAAACGAAGGCGAGAGTTACGAATTGGGTAAGGTGACGTTCGAAGGCAACAGTCCGCTGCAGTCCGACTTCCTGCTCAAGACGGGCGATTTCAAAACCGGCGACGTGGCCAACTTCGATCGCGTGAATGATGGTCTGGAGCGGATTCGCAAAGCCCTCCGCCATGCGGGCTACATGCAGGGGAAAGTCACCATGGCGCGTACCATCAACGACGAGAAGAAAGTCGCCGATTTGACCGTCCGCATCGATGCGGGGACGCAGTACACGATGGCCAAGCTGATTCTCGTCGGCCTCGATCTGGACGGCGAAGCGGAGATGCGCCGGATTTGGAACGTGAAAGAGGGCAAGCCCTTCAATCCCGACTACCCGGAGCTGTTCCTGAAGCGGATTCGCGAAGAAGGCATGTTCGACAATCTGGGCGAGACGAAGTCCGACTTCAAACTCAATGAGAAGGACCACACCGCGGATGTCACTCTGACATTTAAGGGCCTGGATCCGCAGAATCGTCCGGGGCGGCGCGGGCGCGGGCCAGGTCGCGGCGGCCTGCTTTGGTCCACTACGGGACTTTGAGGCCCCGCCAGCATCGCATTCGGAGCCCGCACCTCAACGGGTCGATTCGTAATGCCCGAATCACCGCTGGTATCGCCGCCAGGACCGCAAAATGACGTGAGGGTGAAGCGGCGTGTCCAATAGTCGTGGACACGGGGATTTCGCGGTCAGCTCCTGATAGACAACCAGCGCGGCAGATAAGAGCCCAGCGCAGAGAGATGTGTGCTTTCGGCAAAGGTGCGGATGACTCGGTGAGTGGAATTGGTCAATCAGGTTATGTACAGTAGCATTCGGCCCAACGACGGTCCTCGTCAGATGCGTTTGAATCACTCAGAATCTCGCAGATTTCCCCTTGTAACAGCGTGACCGGAGTCAACATGGCCTTCGCCTCGCGGCCGACGGACCACCAACCAGGCGCTACCTCTGGATCAGTGAGCATGGATTCGAGACCGCGCCGGATGCGATCATCAGTGCTGCCCAGTTGGCCGAGTGCGAAAACGGCCCAGAAACGTAACTCCGGATGCTTGTCTTGGAGGGCGAAAAGCAAAGCCGGAATGGCTCGGCTATCTCCGAAACAGCCTAGGGACTCGGCCGCTTCGGCCCTGACACTCGCTGGTCGGCTTGGATCACCTACGACCGAGGTCAAAGCTGGAATGGCTCGGCTGTCGAGATTACGTAAGCAGTAGGCAGCAGCTTGGGCGGCATCGGGATTCGCCGCGCTGAGGATCTTCAAAAGAGCCGAAAAAGCCCGCCTCTCTGGAACGCGTGCCAGGATCGAGACGATCGCGGAAACCTGTGTCCGTTCCTTCGTCCGACGAAGCTGTTGAAGCAGCATTTTGGTGACGTCTGCTAGACCGGATTGGCTGAGGATCTGTGCTGCGGCCCCGCGCGATCTACCTGAGCGCGCGCCCGTTTCTCCCACGAGTGCTTTGAGCGCATCGGCTATCGAAAGACCTCGTTTAAGAAATCGATTGAGATCCCCCCTAAATTCTGGGAACTCCCGCGTTTTATCCCGGATCGCCTTACGTAGCCTGAACTCGATCTTTACGTGCACGCACGTTTACGTTAACATCCTGGCTGGATGTCACGGCACCTCGTTCGGTCGATCTGGCACCTATACTCTCCCGGTAGTTCCACGGCATCCATTCCGCAGGGTTGACCGCCAACTCCTGGGCGTGCCGCTGCAGTTCGGTGAGATAGTCGAACGAGTTGGCGCCGCACAACTCCGCCGTATGAATCAGGCTCATGAACAGGTCGCCCACTTGCGCCCTGTTCAAGGTCCGATAGAACAAGGCGTTTTTCCGATGTAGAACCGCCGTTTCAATGACCTCTCGACCAGGTTGTTGTCAAGAGGTGCTCGAAGTTCTCTCAAGAACGACGTCACCCCCCTTCCAGTGCCGCAGCAGATACGTGATCGCCTTTCCCAAGCCGGAGTTGGGCTCCGCCTTCCGCTCGGCGAACTGGGCCTCCAGCCAGGCATGGAGTTGGTTCATGAGTGGCTGGCTGTGCTCCTGATGGAATCGAAGCCGCTCTTCCGGATTCAGTTCTCGCTCCCGGGCTTCGGCATCGTAGCCGTATACCTCGCCTAATGTCTGCAGCACGTAGCGACATTGGTCGGGAAAGTTCGAAGTAGTCAGTCGTCCCTCGGCGACTGTCTTACCCTAACAATGCCGGCTACCGGGCGTCACGCACCCTTGCCGGAAGGACATAGAGGGATGAAATGCGTCCGACCCGTAAAGGCGGCGGGTCCTACTCCGCCAGCACCAGGCCTGAGGGGAGTTCTTCTCCGAAGATGCGGCCCAGCGTGCGATCGTCTTCTTCTTCGCCTTCGAACGCGGCCACCAGGCGGTCGGCGTGCGGCAGTGCTGTCAGCCTGCTGCGAACGGCATCGCGGGTAGCGGCCGGCAAATCTCGCGTGGGATCTTCGGTGCTGCGCGCCATTCCCGCGAGTGCATCCCCGGCGTTTGCGATCTTGAGCAACGCTTCCACCCATCGCGTCACGGTCGCCGGAGGCACCACCAGATTGATGGGACCGTAGAAGAGTTTGCGCGCGCCCAGGCGTTGCAGGCACCAGAGTTCGCTCTCCTTGTAGTCGCCTGCCTTCACGCGCTTCACGAGCGCCTCACCGAGCTCCGTCTTGGTGCCGATGGGCAGCAGTTCCATACTGGCTGCGGTGCGCCACATCTCGCGCAGTAGTCCGGAATTGATCCGCTGCGGTTTCTTGTTGCCGCGCGGCAGCAGGAAGCTTGAGAGCCGCTGGTAGACGTCGGTCTGTTGATTGCGATTCAAGCCACCGGCAAGCCGCCCCCAATAGATCCACCAGTCGATTTCGCACTGCACCTGGTTGCCGTAGGTGATGCCGCCCGAGTAGACGCGGCGTGCCTGCTCGATGCGAAAATCGTCGCCTGGGTACCCGAAACCCGGCCGCATGCAGAAGCCGCAGAGATTGAGCCAGCGCGCCTCGTAGGCCGGACTCTTTTTGCGGCCGTCCGACACCGCCAGGAACGCGTCCGCCATCTGCCGGATCGCGGAGAGGGGCCAACTGTTCTTCCCGAGCCCCATGGTCTGTTCGAGTTTCGACGGCACCTCTTCGGGTGGCACAGGCGACTTCGCGCTGGGCGAGAATACCGACTCGATCAACGCCAGCGAGTTCTTGAGTGCCTGCTCGCTAACCACAGCCGCGGCCTTGCGCTCAATGGGTTGAGCCGCTGCCTGCTTCCGCAGTTCGAACTGCAGATTCCAGCGATTCTCGCTGATCTTCGAGTCGCACCAGGTTTCGAGCGTGCCCAATTCCGTGAGCCGCGCGCCGAGCTTGACGGGGATCAGGCGCTCCTCGGCCTTTTTTCCGAAGCGGATTACCGCATTCAGCGGAGCGTGGCGATGCAGCGATTCGTCATCGGCCGCGAATTCGATCACGCTGCCCAGACCATCCTCGGTGCGCGTGAGCGAGCTATAAAGGCGAAAGGAGACCGGCCGATTAGCCACCAATTGCAATGCGTCGTTATCGACTTCGATAGCCGAGCCCTCTTCGGCGCCTCGCGGCACCAGGCAGATCGCAGAGAACTTGCCGTCGCGCGGCTCGCCCAGCGCGATGTAGTAAGTGCGTGGAAGGCCGCCGCGCACCAGCACACCGCTTCCGGTGGACCGCACGTACGAGTAGTAGGCCGCTCCGCGGGCGACGGCGAGGTCGAGATCGACATTCTCCAGGATCTCGGGCCGGCGGCCGTACCAACTCCCCACCACATCGGCCACACGGTCGCGAAGGATCTCGGGGATGAAGAAGCCGCCGTTGAAGAGGATGGCGTCGGGCACCTGGCCGGTGGGCTCGAGGAAGGCGTTGAGGTGGCGCGTGATGGCTGGGTCGGAGACGTAGGGCAGTCCCAGTTCGCGGAACAGGCTGCGCTTCTCGTCTTTGGGCGCTTCGCCCCGTGTGGAGAATGGCAGGAAGCCTTCGAGCGCGAGTTCGAGGGCCTCCTCGCGCCGGATCTCGGTCTTGAGTGATCTGCCGATCAGGGACGATCCTGCGCCCAGGACAGTGATCTCGACGCTCTGGAGGTTGGGATCGTTGAGCAGCTTTTCTTTAGCGGCGGAACACTGGCGGCGCAGTCCGGAACGCTGCCGGATGGAGAGGGGGACGCCAAGTTTGTTCTCGACGAGCCAGCCGAGTGTGAGGTCGAGATTGTCGCCGCCGAGGAGGAGGTGTTTGCCGACGGCAGTGCGGGTGAAATTCACCAGGTCGCCTTCGCGAGAGACGCGGATGAGGCTGAAGTCGCTGGTGCCGCCGCCGACATCGCAGACCAGGACGATCTGTCCGTCGAACAGCTTCTTGCGGGACTGCGCCAGATTATTGGCGATCCAGGAGTAGAAGGCGGCGGCGGGCTCCTCGAGCAACGTGAGTTTCTCGAGGCCGGCTTCGCGCGCGGCCATCACAGTGAGTTCGCGCGCCTCCTCGTCGAACGAGGCGGGGACGGTGAGAACGATGTCCTGGGTCGCGAGCGGAATGCCCTTGGCTTTGTCCCACTCCTCGCGGAATTTCGCGATGAAACGCGAAGAGACATCCACCGGAGACAGGACGCGTCCGGTCTCCTGCGAATCCCAGGGGAGAATCTTGGCGGTGCGGTCGACATCGGGATTGGAGAGCCACGACTTGGCGGAGTGCACCAGGCGAGTGGGCACGATGGTCCCCTGCTCGCGAGCATAGACGCCGATGGGCTGAGGATCGTCCAGGTATAGGAACGAGGGCAGCGTGCGGCGCGCCTCGACGCGTCCTGCGGCCACCAGTTGTGGTGTCTCAAAGATGTGCAGCGGAGGGAAATCGCGATCCTCGGCTTCGCGTTCGTCGATGTAGGCCAGGGCGGAGTTGGTGGTGCCGAGGTCGATGCCGATCTTCATACTCTTCCAGCTTACGTGAGGATGACTGGTGGATGAGAGAGGAATCTACAATGGAGAATGCACGTCGTGAGCCGCAAGGTTTTTCTGGCCGCCGCCGGCATCGCATGCAGTACCGCTTTCTATGCGAGCGGATGCCGTACTGCGAAGTCGCGCAGCCTTCCGGAGGCGGAGTATGTGAATCCCGCGCTTTGCGCGGGCTGTCACCCGGCGATTGCGAAGAGCTACGCGTCGACAGGAATGGGGCAGTCGTTTCATCGGCCACGGGCGGAAGGCACGGTGGAGGACTACAGCGTGCGGAACGAATTCGTGCACCGCGCTTCGGGCCGTGCCTACAAGATGTCGAGCCGCGACGGAAAGTGGTTCCAGGAGCGCCGCCAGGCGGGATTTGCGGGCAAGCCCGCGAACTTCGTAGAGATGACGGTGGATTACGTCATCGGGTCGGGAAACCATGCCCGCAGCTATCTGCATCGAACGGCCGAAGGAAAGCTGGTGGAGTTGCCGGTCACGTGGTACGCGGAGAAGAATGGCTATTGGGCGATGAGCCCGGGGTATGATCGCCCGGATCCTTCGGATTTCCGCCGCGCCATCTACTACGAGTGCTTCTTCTGCCACAATGCCTATCCCGCCGCTGGGGCGGTAGGTGACGAGGAGCCGATTTTCGCCGAGCCGATTCCCGATGGAATTGACTGCCAGCGATGCCACGGTCCGGGCAGTGCGCACGTTGCAGCGGCCACGTCGCGCGCACAGCCGGAGGCGATTCGGAAGGCGATTGTGAATCCCGCACGCCTCGACCGTCGGCAGCAACTGGAGGTCTGTATGCAATGCCATCTGCAGACTACCGCGATCCATTCGCCGGACTCGATCCGCCGCTACGGCCGCGGGCCATTCTCGTACCGGCCCGGTCAGCCGCTGGGCGACTTCGCGGTGTATTTCGACTTCGCTTCTCCAGGGGACCGGTTCGAGATTGATCACGCCGCCTATCGGCTGGCGCAATCCGCGTGCTTCCAGAAAAGCCAGATGACCTGCACCACTTGTCACAACCCGCATGAGGTATCGCGGGGAACGGACGCCGTGGCGCGATACGAGGCGGTCTGCCGGAACTGCCACGGCTCGGCCCATCGAGAGGCCACTGGGGCGGCGCGGCCGGCATTCGCGCACTGCCTCGCGTGCCACATGCCGAAGCGCCGCGCGCAGGACGTCGTGCACGCGGTGATGACCGATCATTACATTCGGCGACAGAAGCCCGCGGGCGATCTGCTGGCCCCGCTCGCGGAAGTTCACGACGCTGCACTGGCCTATCGCGGCGATGTCGCCGTGTATGATCCGGCCCGCCTGGCGTCTGGGGATGCGGAATTGTATCGTGCGGTCGCGCAGGCACGCCAGAGAGCGAATCCGGAGGTGGGCATTGCCAGCCTGCAGGGCGCTATCGAGCGTTTTCATCCCCAAGATGCCGAGCCGTATTTCGAGCTCGGGCGCGCCTTCCGCAATGCGGGCAAGCTGGATCAGGCGATTCCATGGTTGGAAACCGCGCTGCAACACCGCTCCTCGTATCGCGCCGCCGGGAGAGAATTGGGCGCGGCTCTCGCCGATTCCGGACAACTCGCGCGGGCGGCGCAGATCCTGGAAAAGTTTCCGCGCGATGCCGGCGCACTTGCGGATCTGGGCAATGTCTACCTGCAGCAGGGCAGCCTGGACCAGGCCGAACTGGTGCTGCACCAAGCGATCGCAATCGACCCCGGCCTGGCGGCGGCGCACAACATTCTCGGGCTGGTACGGGCGCGTAAAGGCGATCAGCAGGGTGCTGAAGGTGCCTTCCGCGAGGCGGTCCGTGTCCAGCCCGATTTGATTGAGGCGCAGGTCAATTTGGGAAATCTGCTGGCGTCTTCCGGCGATCTTCGGCAGGCACTCTTCCACCTGCAAGTTGCCGTAAGCGGCGACCCGTCGAACACGGAGGCGCATTTCGATCTTGCGGAAGCTTTGGCGGCGAGCGGCCGGTTCGCCGAGGCCCAGCAACAACTGGAGTCCACGCTGCGACTCAATCCGAAGCACGCGCGGGCTCATGCCGATCTCGGACGGATTCTCGGAATGAAAGGCCTGAACGCGGACGCCGAGGGGCATCTGAGAAAGGCTGTGGAACTGCAGCGCGATCTTTACGAAGCGCAGTTCCAACTCGGTCAGATGCTAGCCGCAAGGGGAGACCTTCAGGAGGCGCGATCGCATTTCGAGATCGCCGCACAGAGTCCCGACCCGCGCCTTCGCGAGGCCGCGACACGTATGCGCTGACGGGCCTGGAGCGAACGACAACCGCGCCTGATAGGTAGTAAGTGCAGTTACAACGGCCTGCGGGAGATCACTCGAAAAAGCGCCGAGAGAGTCTCGACGCGGCAAACCGGAGTGTTTGCGCCACGGCTTAAATCGCTTGCAATTCATGTAATGCAAGTTATATACTTCATTCACATTTTACAAGCCGTGCCAGAAGATTTGAGGACGGCGCGCCATGTCTGCGCCTATCGGGGTTGAGGCGCGCGGATTCACCCTTTCGCCCGCCACTCCAATTCACTACGCGGCTACGCACACCATTTGCTAGCTTTCTCGACCGTTCGGGATAGGGCCGAGGACAGGGGGCTGGGATGACTCAACGCATTGCATTCGCTTGCGTGTTTTTTCTGATCAGCACGATTGGAAGCGCACAAACTACTAACGCATCCATTTATGGATCTATTCTCGACTCTTCCGGGGCAGCAATCCCGAAGGCGAGCGTGACGGCGACTAACGTTAAGACGGGTGTCGTATTGTCAACCATCAGTAACGATTCGGGGATTTACATTTTCCCCTCGCTTTTACCTGGCGAATATACAGTAAGTGCCGAACTTACGGGATTTCGCAAGGCAGTCGCCTCCGCCGTTCAACTCGACGTCGGCTCCAGAATCAGCGTCGACCTCAAACTCGAAGTCGGCACCTCGGCGGAATCCGTGACGGTCGAAGCCACCAGCAGCCCGCTCGAAGCCGTGAATAGCTCCGTAACGAACGTAGTCTCGCTGCAGAAGATTCAGGAGCTCCCGTTGCAGAACCTGGATGCGGGGTCGCTGATCGCCCTGCAGCCCGGCGTGATCGGCGACAACTTCAATGGCGTAAGGTCGCAGTCGCAGAACGTCATGCTCGACGGGATGAATATTCAGGAGACGCGCTATAACGGCGGATGGAATAGCGGCAACACCACCGCGGTCGCCGGCGTGGACCTGGTGGCGGAATTTCGCGTGAGCACGGCTCCCGTCGACGCCGAGTTCGGCCGCGGAATGGCGCAGGTCCAGATGATCTCGCGTTCGGGCACCAACGAAATTCACGGCAGCGCCTTCGAATTCAATCGCGTCACGGCACTCAGTGCGAATACCTGGTTCAACAATCAGCTCGGCACCAAGCCGGACGGCAGTCTCGCGGCGCCTCGCAATTTTCTGATCCGCAATCAATTCGGCGTGCGTGCCGGAGCGCCCATCATCAAGAACCGGACCTTCGTCTTCTTCCTTTATGAAGGGCAGCGCCAGAAAACCAACACGGCGATCAACGACACGGTGTTGACCGCGACCGCCCGCCAGGGCATCTTCCGTTTCTATCCAGGAGTACAGAATGGGAACGCTACCGCCGCCGTCCCCACCGTCGATCTCAACGGCAATCCGGTCCAGCCGGGCGCGGCAAGCGGTCCGTTGCAGAGCGTGAGTATTTTCGGACGCGACCCGAATCGCCTGGGACCCGATCCCACGAATAACGTCGCGCTCGCCCTCAAAGACGTGCCGCTCCCGAATAACTTCCAGCGTGGCGATGGTCTGAACACGGCCGGATTCTACTGGCAGGAGCCCGGCACCAACAATTTCAACCTCTACAACGTGAAGATCGATCACACGCTGACGCCCAGTACCCGGCTTGCCTTTTCGATGCAAGCAAACCAGGTGAACCAGTTCAACGGCTATCGGGGCCAGGTGTACCCTCTACAGCCGAGCGACACCGGATTCCACTCGAACTACCTCTACACCTTTTCGGCCACAACCAATATCCGCCCCACTCTGCTCAACGAATTTCGCGCAGGGGTGAACTACTACGAGGCCGGTTTCACGGGTCCGTTCTATCCCAACGAAAGCTCGGTGCTGCCGCATGTCGGCAATCAGCCGTTCTTCTTTACCTTCACCACCATCACCAACGAGTACACGGCCAACAATGCACCACAGGGGCGCACCTCGCCGCTTTACCAGCTTGCCGACAGCGTCACGTGGCTGAAGGGCCGCCACGCTTTCAAAGGCGGAGTGCAGATTTATTTCGACAGCTCCAACGGCTACAACTCCTTCTACGTTCTTCCCGACGCGATCATCGGCGCCGGTAGCGTTCCATTTGCCAACATCACCACCATCGCCGGGATCGGAGCAAATTCGACGGCGGCGCAGAACCTGCTAGGCGATCTTTCGGGCTCGCTGAACGGCTGGGAACAATCCTTCAACTCCGCGGGAGGCAAGAACCCGTCGTACATCCCGGGGGAGACCGATCGCCGCGACTGGCGCCAGCACGAGTACAGTGGCTTCTTCAAGGACGACTGGAAAGTGTCCCACAGCGTCACGCTGAATCTGGGGGTGCGCTACGAGTACTACAGCCCGCCGTTCGAAGCGGACGGCCGGGCGGTGATCCCGACCAATGGATCGGCCGGCGCTTTCGGCATCAGCGGCACTTCGTACGCTTCGGCATTCACACCCGGAGCCACCGGCGGTTCTCTCACCCAATTGGAAGTGGTCGGACCGCGTTCACCGAACCCTTCCACCCAGATCTACAACCCGCAATACAACACCTTCCTGCCGGGCGTGGGTTTGAGTTGGGCCATCGACAAATTGAACAAAACCGTTCTCCGCGCGGGTTACGCCATGTCTTCGGATCGCAACTCGCTGCGCAATGCGGACACAGAAGTAGGCAGCAATCCGGGACTGAATACTACCATCACCTTCCAGTCCGGAGCGTTGATGAACCTGGGCAACGTCGCGCTGCCTTTCAATCCCGGTCAGGCGCTCGCGACCGTGCCGCTCACGGACCGCACGCAGACACTGCGCGTGTTCGACACCGGCCTGCGCAATCAGTATTACCAGAATTGGAACTTCTCGCTGCAGCGTGAGATCAGCAAGGATTCCGTGCTCAGCGTCCGCTATGTCGGAACCAAGGGAACCAGGCTGCTGAGCGGCGTCAATCTGGATACGGATGTGATCGGTGCGAACGGCATTCTGCAGGCGTTCAACATCACGCGAGCGGGGGGCCAGGCGCCGCTGTTCGACCAGCTCTTTGCGGGTCTAACCGTAGCCGGGCAAGGTGTGGTGAACGGGACTACGGTACGCGGGTCGGACTACGCCCGTGCGAATTCCACGATCGCCGCATACCTGGCAAATGGGAATGTAGGGGCATTTGCCAACTTCATCAACACTACCCCCACTGGCACGAATGTAAATGGCGGCCTGTTAACGGCTGCCGGACTGCCGCAGAATTTCATCTCGACCAACCCGCAGTTTGCCAACGTGTACCTGGTGGGCAACAACGCGAATTCCACGTACCATGCGCTCCAGGTGGAATACGATAAGCGCTTCGGGCACGGGTGGGTCTACCAGGGAAGTTACACCTTCAGCAAGGCGCTGGGCGAGAACGAACTGGGCGGCACGCAGTATTACGACAACAACTACCGCAATCCGCAGGACCGCGGCTTCGACAAGCGCATCATGACGTTCAACCGGACCCATGTCTTCAAGAGCAACGGCATCTACGAGCTGCCCTTCGGACATGGCCGCGCGATGATGCGCAATGCGAATCGCGTGGTGGATGGCATTCTGGGCGGATGGAAAGTGGGCGGCATCCTGACGTGGACTTCCGGAGTTCCGTTTACGGTGACGGCGCCGGTTTCGACCTTTAATCAATTCACCACCGGGCAGACGCCAGACGTCACCGGGCCGCTATCGAAGGCCACCGGGCAACTGCAGTTCAACGGGAGTGGCGCCTGCTACTTCTGCAACTTCAAACAGATTCCAGATCCGAGTATCGCCTCCCTCACGCCCTCGGTTGCCGCGCGAAGCACGCTGTTCGCGCAGTCCGGGCAGGGAGGTGTGATCTTGCAGAATCCCCTGCCGGGCACACTCGGGAATCTGGCGCAGACGTTCTTCACCAGTCCAAACTTCTTCAATCTGGATGCAAGCCTGACGAAGCAGTTCCGTGTCACCGAGCGAATCAATTTCGAGTTGCGGACGGACTGGCTCAACTCCACCAACCATCCCGACTTTTCGGGCGCTACGATTGATTCCAGCATCGATTCCGCCACTTTCGGACGCTTCACCGGCGCGGGTGGCGCCAACAATAACCGCATCATTGTGATCGGCGGACGCCTGAACTGGTAGAATCGTCCGCATCGCAACGTAAACCGACGAGGTGTTGTCATGCAGAGGCAAAGAACACTCCGATGGGCGCTGCTGTTCGCGGCGGCGCTCTCCGCTTTCGGGCAGAGCGCTGCCAAGCGTCCTCTCAATCATCACGATTACGATGGCTGGAACGCCATTCAGAGCCAGGCGCTTTCCCGCGACGGCAAGATCCTGGCGTATTCGCTGGTTCCCGAGGAAGGGGATGGTCAACTGGTGGTGCGCAATCTCGCCACCGGCAAGGAGCTTCGGGAGAATTGCGGCGCCGCGCCGCCCGCCGCGGAGAACAGCGGTGAAGAGCCGGCGGGCGAAGGACCGCCTCCGGTCCGCGCGATCCGCATTGTCTTTACGCATGACAACGCCTACCTGGTGGCCAGTTCGTTTCCCATGAAGGCCGATACGGATAAGGCTAAGAAAGAGCGTAAGCGCCCCGATGAGATGCCCCGCGGTGGAATGATCATTGTGAACCTGGCGGCGATGAGCGCCACCAGAGTTGCCGATGTCACCACTTTCCAGACACCTGAAACCGGCGACAACTTCGTCGCCTACCTTCGCGGTCCGAAGGCGGCCGCGGGGACCCCGCCGGCCGGGAATGACGGCGACGCCGACCAGGCTCGCGGCGGGCGTGGTGGCGCCGCGGGGGGCCGCGCACCACGCAGTAAATACGGATCCGACCTCGTCCTGCGCGACCTGGCGTCGGCGAAGGAACGCACCTTTGAAGACGTGCTCGAGTATTCGATGGCGAAGGACTCCAAGGCGCTGCTCTACACCGTGGGATCGCGGAAAGAGGAGACGAACGGCGTCTACTCCGTGACGCCTGCCTCCGATGCCGCTCCCGCCCCGCTGCTCACCGGCAAGGGACAGTACACCAAGCTCATCTGGGATACCGCCGCGCATCGCATCGCGTTTTTCAGCGATCGCGACGATCAGGCGTCGAAGCCCGCGAAGTTCAAGGCATATCTGTGGGACCGCAGCGGCGCTCCGGTAGAGATTGTTTCCACCGCCACGGCGGGATTCCGAGCCGGTTACGGAATTCTGGATCGCGGTCCGATGAACTTCTCGCGCGACGGTTCGCGGCTGTTTTTGAGCTGCGCGCCGCTGGAGGAGATCGCGGCACTGGCGAAGGATCCGGCCCCTCCGGCCCCAGTGCCTTCCGATGATAAGGTCCAGGCGGATTTGTGGAGTTGGCGCGACGACTACGTGCAGTCCATGCAGAAGGTTCGGGCAACACAAGATCGTTCGCGTTCGTATCGCGCGGTCTACCGTCTTGCGGACAAGACTTTTGCGCAGATCTCCGATCCGGCGATGGGTGGTCTGTTTCCAAGTGACGATGGACGCGTGGCGCTTGGCACCGACGATCGGCCTTATCGGCGCATGGTGGATTACGATGGCGCCTACAACGATGTTTACCTGGTGGATACGACTACGGGCGCACGCACGCTGACGCTGAAGCAGTTTCGCGGCCCCGTGGGTGCAGGGGGAGGCCGCGGGGGCGGCGGCGGTGGAGTGCAGTTGTCGCCGGATGGCATGCACGCCCTGGCCTTTAAGGATAAGAACTGGTGGTCGATCAGTGTACCCGACGGAAAGACGACGAATCTCACGGCGCAACTCGGTGTCGCCGTTTTCAATGAAGATGACGATCATCCCGAGGCGGCGCCGGCGTATGGTGCAGGCGGGTGGACGAAGGATGGCAAATGGGCTCTCGTCTATGATCGATACGATGTGTGGGCTGTTTCGCCCGATGGCGCAGCGCCGCGCAAGCTGACGGACGGCCGCAACTCGGAGTTGCAATTCCGCATCGTTCGCCTGGACGCCGATTCGCCGGAGGAGGAGCGCGGGATCGACCCGTCGAAGCCGCTGCTGCTGCGGGCCGAAAATCTGGATACGCGCGATAGCGGATTCTATTCGCTCGCGAGCTTCAAAGAGACGCCGCAGAAGCTTCTGATGGGCGCCAAGAACTACCGGACCATCGGCAAAGCCAAGGACGCGGACGTGATCATGGTCACCGCCACCACCTTCCATGACGAGCCGGACATCCACATCACCGATTCCTCTTTCCGTTCGATGAAGAAGGTGACCGAGGCCAATCCGCAGCAGAAGCAGATTCTCTGGGGATCGGCTGAGATGATTCATTACCGCAATGCGGACGGAGTTGTGCTGGAAGCGGCGCTCTACAAGCCGGAGAACTTCGATCCTTCGAAGAAGTATCCGATGATGATCTATCTCTACGAGCGGCTCTCGCAGAATCTGCACAGCTATGTGCGGCCGGCGCCAGGGCACGCCATCAACATCACGTATTACGTGAGCAACGGCTACCTGGTGTTGACTCCAGACATCATTTACAAGACTGGCTATCCTGGCCAGAGCGCCATCAAATGCGTGCTGCCGGCGATTCAGGCCGTGGTGGACAAGGGGTATGTCAATCGCGACGCCATCGGCATTCAGGGTCACAGTTGGGGCGGCTACCAGACCGCCTACATGCTGACCCAGACGAATGTGTTCAAAGCTGCTGAGGCTGGCGCGCCGGTGGCCAACATGATCAGCGCGTACGACGGGATTCGCTGGGGTTCGGGCTTGCCGCGGCAGTTCCAATATGAGAAGTCGCAGAGCCGCATTGGAGGCACCATCTGGGAGTATCCCTTGCGCTTCATCGAGAATTCACCGATCTTCATGGTCGATCGCGTGACTACCCCGCTGCTGATCCTGCAGAATGACGCCGATGACGCGGTGCCATGGTACCAGGGACTCGAGCTGTTCCTCTCGCTGCGCCGCCTGGGGAAGGAAGTCTACCTGTTCGACTATAACGGCGAGCCGCACCACATCAACCGCCGTCCCAACCAGAAGGACTACACCGTTCGCCTGCAACAGTTCTTCGATCATTTCCTGAAGGGCGCGCCCGAGCCGGAGTGGATGCAGAAGGGCATTCCCTACATCGATCGCGACCAGGAGAAGGAGAAATTCAACGGCATCTCCGAAGCCTCGGCCGAGGATAAGAAGGACATAAAGAAGTAGGACCCATATGCGGACGCTATCACGAAGCCTCATCACTGGAGTCTCCCTATGGGCCGTGAGCGCGAGCGTGCTTCTGGCGCAGACTGCACGACCCATGACTTTGGTCGATCTGATCAATATTCCTCTGATCCAGGACCCGCAGCTCTCCCCGGACAAACATCAGATCGTATTCGTGCAGTCGGAAGCCAATTGGAAGGCGGACCGGCGCATCTCGCACCTCTGGAGGATCAATGCCGATGGCACTGGTCTGGTGCAGATGACGAGCGGCGCCGATGGCGAGAATTCGCCGCGATGGTCGCCGGACGGCAAGACTCTCGCGTTCATCGCCAAGCGGGGCACCGAACCGGAAGCGGTTGCGCAAGTGTTTCTGCTTTCCACTTCGGGCGGCGAAGCGCAGCAACTCACCACCCATCCCACGGCGGTGCAGAACATTCAGTGGTCGCCCGACGGCGGGACGATTTACTTTCGCGCTGCTGACGCCAAATCGGAAGAGCAGAAGGCGAAAGAGAAGCTGAAAGACGACGTCTTCATGTACGACGAGAATTACGAGCAGCAGCATCTCTGGAACGTCAAGGTCGCCGGTAAGGCCGAGCACCGCATCACGCAAGGCGACTACTCGGTGCTCGCTTACTCGATCTCGGAAGACGGGAAAAAGATTGCGATGCATCGCGCTCCGACGCCGCAGATCGAAGATACCGATCAGGGCGAAGTCTGGGTGATGGATGCCAGCGGCTCGAACGCGAAGCAAATCACGCACAACAGAGTTCCGGAGAGCGACGCCGAGCTTTCGCCGGACGGAAGCCAGGTGCTCTTCCTCTCGCAGGCGAATCCGAAGTTCGAGACCTATTTCAATCGCAAGCTCTTCGTCACCTCGTCGGGAGGAGGCAGCGAGTTTCGCGTGCTGATGCCCGATCTGCCGTATGAAATCGACAAGGCTTCGTGGTCGAAAGACGGGAAATCGATTTATTTCCTGGCCAACATGGGCGTCCATGCCGAGTTGTTCAAAGTGCCGGTGCAGGGCGGTAAGCCGGAGCAACTGACTAACGGAAAGCACGCGATTGCGGGGTGGACGATGTCCGGCCCTTCGAATGCGCACGTCTTCACTTCGCAGGAGATGATGAGCCCGGGCGAGGTGTGGATCATGGAAGGCGCGAGCCCGCGCAAAGTCACGGCGGTGTATGAGCGGCTGGTGCGCGAATACAAGCTGCCGCGCCAGGAGAAGGTGGAATGGAAAGGCGCCGACGGCGTGACCGTGGAAGGACTGCTCTATTATCCGCTGGATTATCAGGAAGGGAAGCGGTATCCGCTGGCGGTGCAGACTCATGGCGGTCCGCAGGCATCCGATAAATTCGGTTGGGGCGGCACGCAGAATTACGTCGCGGTCCTGGCTGCCAAAGGATATGCCGTGTTGCAGCCCAACTATCGCGGCAGCACCGGATATGGCGACGATTTTCTGCGGGACATGGTGGGCCACTACTTCCAAAACGCGCACCTGGATGTGCTTGCAGGCGTCGATTACCTGATCAAAGCGGGAATCGCCGATCCCGATCACATGGTGAAGATGGGGTGGAGCGGCGGTGGTCACATGACCAACAAGATCATCACCGTGACCGATCGATTCAAAGCAGCCTCAGCGGGCGCCGGAGCTGCGGATTGGGTCTCGATGTACGCGCAGAGCGATGTCCGCACGTATCGCACTCCGTGGTTCGGGGGAACCCCGTGGCAGAAGGACGCGCCCATCGACGTATTCTGGAACAACTCGCCATTGAAAGACGTGTGGAATGTGAAGACGCCCACGATCTTTCTGGTCGGACAGAACGATGTGCGTGTGCCGCAGCCGCAATCGGTTGAGATGTATCGCGCGCTGAAGAGCAACGGCGTTCCCACGCATCTTTACGTGGCGCCGCGGGAACCGCACGGGTGGGCCGAGCTCCGTCACGTACTGTTCAAGATGAATGTGGAGCTCGACTGGTTCGAGAAGTACGCGATGAGTCGGGCCTACGCGTGGGAGAAGGCTCCTACCAACTGACCGGTCGAATCGTGCGTCACCAGAACTTCCACCAGGGCCTTTGCTGTGCGCGAAACTCCGGAAGGGCGCGGTCCACCCCCCGATACCGAGCTACCATCTCGCCGAGATCACCTGCAGTTACGGCACGCCCGAGCTGAGGATCATACGTCACGTATCCCGCGGCCGCGCGCAGCGGCTCGAAGCAACTGGTGCGGTTGCCATCATCTCCTGAGCGCGGTCGCGGAAATACGGAATGGTTACCGAGACGCTGCCGTCATAAATCTGAAACTGAAGCTGGAGGCTCTCGTCGGTGAGTTCGATCCATGGCAAGGGTGCCTTCGGCCGAAACTCCCGCAGGCCAGGACGCCAGGTTTTGAGCACGCTGGCGATTCGTTCGATCTCGAGGCGCGCCGAGGCACTCGCGAGTTCCGGATTTGCTCCACTCTCCTGCTGTTCGATCGCACGTTCATAAGCGAGCGACGGATCGGCGCCCTCGGGGACGGGAAACAACATCAGATCGTAGCTCAATGATCTTCACTCCGCGCGCGACTCCTTCAGTATCGCTCCGCGGGTGCAGGGGGGTGAGAGGATTACAATCATGGATCCGATGCAGAACATCCAAAAACAACTGCGTATTCTCAGGGCGTGGGCGGTCGTCTCCACAGTGCTGTTTGCCGCATTGATTCTGGTGGCAGCAGACAGCGAGAGCAGCAAGTCGAAGTTCGACGAAATCGATACGCAGAGAATCAACATTCTGGGCGAGGACGGGAAGCTTCGCCTGACGATTTCGAACAACGAGAAATCGCCGGGGCCGATCATTGGCGGGAAAGCGATGAAGAGCCGCGACGGCAAGCGCGGAGCCGGATTGATTTTCTTCAACGACAACGGCGACGAATGCGGCGGCATGACCTGGCATGGGCAGAAAAAAGACGGCATGGTCAACGCCAACAGCGGGCTCATGTTCGACCAATATGATTCCGACCAGACTGTCGGCATTCAGTACAGCCAGCAAGGCGACAACCGCTCTTCGGGTTTGCACGTCTGGGAACGGTCACTGAAACCGATGGGAGAATTCGCGCAGCAGGTCAACGACGCTAAACTCATGAAGGATGGGCCCGAGAAAACGGAAGCCCTGAAGAAAGTGCGGGAACGGGCGTTGGCGGACGGTCTCGCCGGCGTCCAGCGCGTCTTCGTTGGCAGGACGCCGCAGAACGACGCGGTGGTTCTGCTGATGGACACCAAAGGAAAGGCGCGGATCCGCCTGGCGGTGGATAGCGCCAATGCAGCCTCGCTGCAGTTCCTGGACGAGAATGGGAGGACAGTCCTGACTCTGCCGAACTCCCCGCCTGCGCCGAAGTAGGCGAATCAGAAATAGAATTTCACGCCGAGTGCGATTCTGCGCGCAGGCGCCGCGGCCGTTGGAAGGCCGAGCGATTGGTTGGCCTGGGCGCCAGTCGCGGCAAAACTCGCCGCGCTGTTCACCGCCGTGAACTGCGTGTGGTTCACCGTATTGTAAGTCTCGATTCTCAACTGCAGACGACGCGTCTCCGAGTGGGGAAAAAGAATGTTCCGGAATAACGAGACGTCGGCATTGGCAACTCCCGGACCGCTAAACGGGTATTTGGAGGCCCCGCCGATTCCGAGTTCTGCGCGCGTGGGTGCGTGTACACAGGTCACGTTGAACGCCAGCCCCCCGGTATTCTGCGTCGGGTCGCAGGAGAGATCAACCCGGCTGTCGATCCCGATTCCGCTGGCCCCCGTGACATCGGTCGCGGTCACGAATGTGTAGCTGATGGGTGTGGGCGCGCCGGTACTGAACGCCAGGATGCTCGAAATCTCCCAACCGTTGAGCACCCCGCGGGCGACGCGCGAATTCCATCGCTGTCCAACCCCCGGCAGAGCGTAAACGAAATTGACGGTCAGCTTCTGACGGCGGTCAAAGATCGCCGGGCCGTAGTTGCGCGAATTGTAATCGAGAACGGGGTTGACGGTGCTGGTGGGAGTATCGGCGACATCCAGCACCTTGGACCACGTATAACTCGCCGAAAATGTGAGCCCGGTCGAGAAGCGTCGCGTCAACTCGGCCTGTAGCGCGTTGTAGTTCGAATTGCTCGCGAACTCCATGTACTGGATGCTGCCGTACCCGATGTACGGACGAAGAAAATTCGGCGGCAGCGGCTTGCCTGGAGACGTCGGGTCCGCACTGGAGGGCAGAAAGTTGGTGCCGTAGTTGGTGGCGTTGAGGTCCCGGATCTGCAATTGGTGACGATTCACGTCACCCACATACGCCACCGAAAGAACCGTGTGCAGCGGAAGTTCCTGCTGGACGCCGAAGCTCCAGTTGTAAATCGCCGGCGGCTTCCAGGCGGTCTGAAATCCAAAAACATTATTCGGACTCGCGATCTGAGGCGAATTTGCCAGGTTCGAGAGCGTGGTGTAATACGCGGTCGGCGTCACCACGAGAGGCGGCGATTGTACAAACTGAAGAACCTGGTTATCCGGGAAGCGGTCGTAGAAAATCCCCGCCCCCGCGCGAATCGCAGTGGTGCCGCGGCCAGAGACATCCCACGCAATCCCCAATCGGGGCGCCACCTGGATAGGGGGCGTTCGCATCAAATCCTCATTGGTAACCGACATCCCTTGGAAGGGCGTGCCCTGCAGCGCCGAAAACGCGCCAATGTAGGCGGCCGGAAAGATTTGACCGCTCACCGGATCCCGCCCAACGCGTGCTCCGTTCGCCGGATTGATGTAGGGCTGGATGAGCGGCGGCTGCGCCGACGCGCTATAGAGCGCGGTGTCGAACCTCGCCAATTGCGAATTCGCTGCCACGGTAGGCCTCAGGAAGTAGAAGCGAACGCCCGCGTCCACTGTGAGATTCCGAGCGGCGCGCCACGAATCTTGCGCATACCATTCGACGTTCAGATCGCGGCCGTGTCCCACCGGGTGCAGATTCGAATCCGAGTAGTTGTCGACGATGCCGAGCAGGGCGTTGGAGAAGGCATAGCCGCTATCGAGCGGATTGTTCGCGTCGCGATCGAAGGCGATCTGGCCGTTGAACGCGGATGCCAGTTGCTTGTTGGTTGACGACTTCTCCACAAAGGCGCCGAACTTGAAGCGATGCGTCCCATGCGAGATGCTGAAGTTATCCGTGTAATCCCAGATGTTGTCGGGCCCGAAATAGGGGTAGCGTTGGTCGATGTTGAGTTGCGGCGCATCCGGTACGCCCGCGAACGTGGCATTGGGGATCAGCTGCAGAGGATTGGATTGAGGAAACCATTGCGGAATGTTCAACCCGAGTGCCGCAGTGGAGTTGGCGGCGAGGGCCGCCGCCGTGGGTGGCTGAATGGTCTGCGTACCACGGTTCACGCCAAACGTGGCTACGTTAATCGACGTGGGGGTGAAGGTGTGAATCCACGTGCTGACAAAGCCCATGCTGTGAAACTCAATATCCACGGGCAGTTGAGCCCACGAGGGAGATGCCAGGGTGAAGCCGAAACCTCCCTTCTTCGCTTCGTAGTCGTGCATTCCGCGCGCGAAGAATTGATCTTTTCCCGAGATGTTCCAGTCGACGCGCAGGATCTGGTCCTGGCGCGGTTGCTCGATCTCGCTCTGGAAGGCGTAGTTGTACGTGCGGGTGGGGTCGACGGCGTTCGGTTGAGGGAAGACGTTTAGTAAACCTTGGCCATTCGGATCGATGCGGCTGGCGGGAACGATATTTCCTGGGAAGGGAGCATTCGTCAGGGAGTCGCGAATGGTAATCGGCTGGCCATTCTGAGCGAGGCTTTGCGAGAAGTTGCCTTGACGCTCGAGTGCCGTGGGGAAAGTCTGGAATGTCAGTGGCGTAGGGTAAGTGCGCGACAGAAACTCCTGGGACCAGAAGAAAAAGAGCTTGTCGTGGCCTTTGTTGAAAGATGTGCCGGGAAATAGGACAGGTCCGCCGAGAAAGTATCCCGGGTAGTTATAGCGATATACAGGGCGGGGAAGTCCCTGCCGGTTATTGAAGAACTCGTCGGCGTTCAGGGCCTCATTGCGGAAGAAATAGTAGGCTCCTCCGTGGAAGTCCCGAGAGCCGCTCTTGATGATGGTGTTGATCGTTCCGCCGGCGGTCCTCCCGTACTCAGCCTGGAAGTTAGTAAGGAGCACCTTCACTTCGGCGATCGCATCAATGCTGGGTTCGAGGTAGGGTCCCGTACCGCCGCCCGTGTCCATGGCAAAAATGCCGTCGATCGTGAAGCCCAGAGAGCCTTGGCGGTTACCGTTGAAGTACAGCCCCTGCAACGTGCTGGAGCCGGGCGCTTCCCTTGAGGTGTTGGTGTCCAAAGTACCGGGAAGCAACTGCAGCGTGCCCATGAAATCGCGGCCCTTCAGGGACAGTTCCTTCAGTTGCTGAGAATCGACGAGTCCGGCGCGCTCCGAACTTTCCGTCTGCAGAGGGGCGGAGACGCCGCTTACGGTTACGGTTTCAGTTACGGCCCCGATCTCCAAATGAATGCTCTCGAGAGAGAGGCGCTCGCCTGTCGACAGGTGGATGTCGGTGCGCCGAAGTTCATGAAATCCCGTCTTGAGGATTGACAGAGAGAAGCTTCCTGGCAATACCTCGGAGAAGAGAAACGATCCGTCACTACTCGTGATTACTTGACGCGTCTGTCCGGTTAAGGCGTTCGAAAGCGAAACCCGCGCCCCCGCGACCATGTTATCCGCGGGATCGAGTACTGTGCCGGAAATTTGGCCAGTTAAGCCCTGAGCCAGCGCTAACTGGCCCGAGAGAATTGCATAAATTAGCAATACAAGACGAGTAGGCACTGCTTTCGGGAAGATGATTTTTCAAGACTACCAGAAGTTTGATGCGATTTGAAAAAATATTTTTAGCTTTGAATTTTGAGTTGCTCCGGGCCAAACTAGTTACGATTTCATGAAGGTCGCAGCAGTCCGGGAGAAACCGTAATGCGCATCTGTCTCAGCCGCGATCAAGTATATCCCGCGCGGACCGGGGGTATCGCTTCCAGCCGCGTGCAGGACAACCTCGCCAAGGGACTGGCCGACCTCGGCCATGAGGTTCACTACTACTTACCCGACGGACTCGAAGCGCCCTTGCCCTCGGGCATCCGGCTAGCCGATCGGCTGATCCCGGACGCGGACGTCTGGCATGTCCAGGATTTCGAAAACCAGCAGTCGCTGAAACATTCGGACAAACCGTGGGTCCGTACCTACCATTCGCCTTTTACGTTGGCTTCGCGCGGCCCGGAGTGGCAACAGCCGGATAACTGGATCTTTGTTTCTCGCGCGCATGCCGCGGCCAACGGCTGCCGCCGGTTCGTCCATAACGGCGTGGATCCCGAGGAGTATGTCTACTCTTTGTCTAAAGACGATTACTTCCTGTTTACAGTCCATGACATGGGTCGCGCGGCCGGGAAAGGCTTCGGGATCGCGCTCCACCTGAAGGAACTGTGCGGCTTTCGGCTGATTGTTGCCGGCGGCGGGCATCCGGATCACCAGGAGTACTTCCGCCGGCTTTGTGTCGACAGTGGCGCTACATTTGTAGGATGGGTTCAGGGAACACAGAAAGCCGAACTCTTCGCCGGCGCCAAAGCGCTTCTGTTTCCGACACAAGTCGCCGAACCATTCGGTGTGGTAGTGGCGGAAGCCCTGATGTCCGGTACTCCCGTGGTCGCCAGTGAGTATGGAGCCTGTCCTGAACTGGTTACAGATGACGTCGGCTTCGTATGCCGCGGCGAACGGGACTATCTGTACGCGATCGAAAACATCGGACGAATCTCACCCGTCGACTGCCGGAATCGTGCGCTTACCCGATTCCACTACCAGGTGATGGCAAGCGGCTACATCCAGCAATACCGTCAAGAGATTTCCAATTTCTGACTTGCAATTTAACCCCGCCATTGGCATCCTGGGTGTTCCCTCCAGTAAGATCCGGGGACAAGTCAATTCATGGCAGCTGCTCAGAGTGGAGTTGTCGCGAGCACGGTGACGGTTACGCAACGTCCGGCTGGCTTCGCCGCCGGGTTCACTCCGCCCAAGTTGCCAACCGTTTCCCGCGGAGCCTTCCGCTATCACATGGCTTACTCGCTCCTCGACGCCCTTTCGGCGGGAATTCAGAGCAACGCCGCCCTGATGGCGGTCAAGGCCATGCAGGCGAGCGACGCGCAACTCCAGATTCCGATCGTGATGACGTCCGTGGGACTCTTCGCATCGGTGGTCATGGGCATGGTGATGGCTCGCCGTCCCAAGAAGTTGTTCGTGCTGATTCCCGGAATTGCCTCGGGCCTATCCGCCCTCGGAATGGCGTGGACGCATTCGGCGGGCTGGTTCCTGGTGATGATGGGAATGATCTCGCTGTTCGATTTTTCCATCCGGCCGGCAGTCCCTTCCATCCTTCGATCCGTGTATCCGAGCCACTGCCGGTCGCACGTCGCGGGGACGCTCCGTCAATACGCGTCCATCGTCTTTCTGGGAAGTTCGCTATTCTTCGCCTGGCTGCTCAGTTACACCGGCCATCTTCGCGAGATGATCCAGATTCAATTAACACTTGCGGGGTTTGCCAGCCTGTCCGCATTCCTCTGTTTTCAGCGACTGCCTGATCGCGGCGACGGCGTTTCCGATGACGTCGCGGAGAGCGGCGAAGGAAGCGATCGGGGATGGCATTGGGAGTACATTCGTGGATTCTTGCGTCCCTGGAAGGATCGGAGTTTCCGCCGGTTTCTGATCATTTTCTTCATCTACTGCTGCGGCAATTTGTTCTACATGGGGATCGTGCCGGCGTTCTTCGCCCGTGACTTGGCGTTGGGTTATGTTCAGGCAACGCTCCTGATCCACATCCTGCCTTCGGTCGCCGGTTTCCTGGCTGGCGGACGACTGGCCGCGTGGTTCGACCGGACATCGATCTGGTTCTCGTATGCCACGGTCATGATGTTGTGGGGCCTGGACCCGGTGCTGCTGGCGATCGCTCCACACGTCTGGGTAGCAGTGATTGGGGCTCGCATCGCACGCGGTCCGGCGATGGTGGGAAGCATGGTGCTGAATGTCTATACCGGTGTTCACCGGTTTGCGCCTCCGGGTCCGGACACGTCGTTCTACATGTCAGCCTTGTTTCTGGTCAATGGGATTGCCCGATTCGCGTCACCGATTGCCGCGGCTCTGCTGGTGGGCCACATGTCGCACCGCCTGATCCTCCTCTCCGGCGGCCTGGTAATCCTACTGGCGTCGGGGATGGCCAGGTACTCAGGCCTGCACCGTCCGGCGGAGGAACAGAGCGCGTAGCCCGGGAGGCACTACGAAACTCATTGTCTCGCCGCGCAATGCTCTCAGAGGCTATGTAAGCCGGGAGTTCTTCCATACCATGACCAGTCTGATCCAGGTCCATGGCTGGAGGCATTTGGAAGTAAGTTCTCTTTGGCCCCCGGACGGTACGCTCAAAAGCAAGCTTCTGGCCGAATTAGGGACTATTCCGGATGTGATTCTATTTTGGGAGTCGTATCGGCTCTGCCACGCCTACCTGCCCGAACTCATCCAACTTCCAGGTCGGAAGTGCATCTTTTTGGAAGACTTACACATGAGGAACGAGCAGGACCGTTTGGCCAGGCGCGACTTGCTCCTTCACTTCGACACAATCCTTGCGAGCTGCGAATATCTCCTCGATGACTTCTATCCTGGAGTTCGAGCACGTAAGGAGACGGCATGGGTTCCGCATTCCGCTTCGCCCGATTTCGTAATGACGTGCGCGGAAGCCCCCCAGAACGCGATTCTGTTGAGCGCAGCGGTCACGGCCCACTATCCCCTCAGGCAGCGGATGAAGACACTGTTCCAAGAGAAGCGCTTTCCCATCGTTTACCATGAGCATCCCGGGTATCACTGCAATTTCGACTACGAAAGTAGTAATGACATAGGTAAGGCGTACGCCCAGATGATCAATAGTTGTCGGGCGTCGTTTGTCGATTCCTCGGTATTCGGGTACGTTGTGGCGAAGTACTTCGAAATCCCGGCGGCGGGCTCTGTTCTGTTGGCCGACGATGCCGTATGGAAGCCACTCGAGCAGCTTGGATTTCAAGCCGGTGTCCATTACATTGGCGTGTCAAGCCGGGATTTGGAAGACGCCATCCAGTACGTGTTGCACGCCGCTAACTGGCCCATTCTTGACGAAATGAGAAGGCGCGCTCAACAACTTGTATTGACGAGACATACTACCAGCGATCGGGCACGACTAATCGATCAAGTCTGCCGGCCGGTCTGAAGGGCTCAGGTCGCCCTAAACGCCTGGACCGCTGAGAGTTGCGTCTAAGTTGGGCGCGTCCGACTCCCCGACCGGATATTTGTAATTCACTTGATTTTGTTTGTAAGTTCTGGTATATCATTAAACCACCTTTCTTGAGGGTGGGTTTAGAATTGAGGAGATTCCCTTGTTGAGTCTAAAGAACGGCATTCGAACGTGCGGGAAGTTTGCGCTCGTAATCATGACGGGTTACGCGGCCTTAGCCCAAACTACAGAACCTCCCAAGCCTAAGCGAGTAATTACCGCCAAAGTAGTTGCGCTGGAACAGATGATCTATCTCAATCGCCTGGGCGCCGCCCTTCCGAATGGGATGATATACGCCTTAAAGAGCGATGTCGTGCCCAAGTCCGCTCAGAATGGTCCGAGCTGTGCCGAACTTCCGGCATCAGCCTGCACTCCTGGGAACGTGCAGTTGCGGCCGGACAAGCGTCCGCGTCCGATGGTACTCCGCGCCAACGTGGGAGACCTGCTGCAGATCGAGTTCACTAATTATCTGAGTCCGACTTCGGGGACATGCCCGGCGGCCACACCCCCACCTCCACCAATTGGTGAGACCTGCACCCGGTCCGCGGGTGTGCACGTCGCGGGACTGGAACTCTACGGCGGCATCGCGAGCGACGCTTCCTACGCCGGTGCGAATCCGAATTCTCTGGTGGCTCCCGGCGGACCCCCCGTCACCTACAAGTATTACGCCCGCGCCGAGGGCAATTTCCTGCTCTACAGTTTTGATGACGGCAACGGAAACGCCGGCCAGTTCGACAGTGGGATGTTCGGCTCCGTGAACGTGCAACCCGAGAGCGCGGAGTGGTACCGCAGCCAGGTGACCAATCAAGACCTCCGGAATGCGACCTTCAACAAGTATTCCCTGCCTTCGAATATGCATCTGGGTCCTCCGCCGGCCGATCAGAAGACAGCCACAGTCGAAGGCGTTCTTCATGATCTGTGCCTGTTGACCACCGATCAACCGGGCATTGCGGATCGCGATACTGTAACGAATGCTTTGGTCTACGTAGCGCTGCCGGCGGGTGCGCCTCCGGGATCTGGCTGTCAGCAGGGTCCTGCGCCTGCGAACCTCAAGCCAGGAGATGGCGACATCTACACTCTGTCCGGGCATCCGGTCGTCAATTACGACGCTCTGGATGCAAAAGGAAAGCCGATTCTCAGCATGCTGAAGCCCGTGCACGTGTTCTCCTGCGACGAGAAACCGCACGGGGCAAAGGTCTCCAAAGATACCACTCCTTGCGGGCAGGGCGAGATCGTGCAGACCGATCTGACCGCGATCATCACCGGTCCTTATGCCGACCGTTTCGACTACAGCACCAACGGCCCGTCGTTTCGAAACGTCCCTGCGACGCCCGATCGTCGCCAGCCCTATCGCGAATTCTCCATCTTCTACCACTTCAGCAGCGAGGTAGTACAGCCGGCGCCCTTTGACGCATTTTTCAAGAACCCCGGAGGAAGCACTCCGTTGGGCAACACGCTTGCCAACGGCGACGATCAGTTCTTCATCAACTACGGTTCGGGCGGAATCGGCGGCGAGATTCTGGCGAACCGTCTTGGTGTCGGCCCCGAGAAGGATTGCGTCGAGTGCAAGTTCGAAGAGTTCTTCCTCTCCTCGTGGGTAGTGGGCGATCCCGCGATGGTGGTGGACAACCCTGCGAAGCCGACTTTCGCAAAGTTTGCGGACGACCCGTCGAACGTCTACCACAGCTACATCCGGGACCACGTGATCTTCCGGATCTTCAACGCCAGCGCCTCTCAGCAGCATGTGCACCACCAACACGCGCATCAATGGCTGCACACCCAAAATGAAGACAGCAGCACCTATCTCGATTCTCAGCTCATCGTTCCTGGAGCGGCGTATTCGCTCAACATGGTGTATAACGGCAGCGGGAATCGCAATGGGACGATCGGCGATTCGATTTTCCACTGCCACTTCTATCCGCACTTCGCGGCCGGAATGTGGTCTCTGTGGCGGGTTCACGATGTGTTCGAAGAGGGCACCGTGCTGACGAGACCGAACGGTCCGCCGCAGATGTGTAATGCCAGCGATCCCGCGTGCTGGAATCGCGCGCTGCCCGACGGTGAGTTGACCGCGGGAAGTCCCGTTCCCGCGTTAGTTCCGCTGCCGACGATCGGCATGGCTCCCAAACCCGCCAAGGTCAAACTGGTGGAGAACGGGAAGCGAGTATATGTGCAACCGGAAAACGCTCCGCAAGCGCCGAATCTGCTGGCCGGCACCTACAAATACGAAAAACCCCAAGGCGGTGTGTCGTACAAGAATCCCGGATACCCGTTCTTCGTTCCGGGTTACGGCGGACACAGACCGCCGCATCCTCCCCTGGATTTCGCGTCGCAGCCGGACAAGAACGGCAACAAGGTCGTGTTGGACGGCGGTTTGCCTCGCCACATTCTGTTGGGCGGACAGTTCGTCCGCGAGTTTCATACCATCTACGATTTCAGCAAGGACTTCAGCGTTCCCCCGCAGCCCGGCGTGAACAAGAACGAAGTGCTCGGCACCATGATCGCCGAGCAGTTGCCTGAGAACGGCACGCCTGTGGAGATCGCCGCCATGCAGTCGCAGTCGCGGCGAACGGTGTCTACGTATTCGCCCGATGGCCTTCCCGGAAACTTCACCTTGAACGGATTGCCGCCGATTTCGGGTGCGCCCTTCGCACGTCCCGAGGTCGATGACAATGGCAACGTCGTCAGCAATGTGCGCCGCTATCAGGCGGCCGTGATCCAGCGTGACGTGGTGTTGAATAAGGACGGCTGGCACTATCCGCAACAGCGCATGCTGACACTGTGGAAGGACGTCAATCCTACGATGAGCGGCGAGCGCCCCCCCGAGCCCCTGTTCTTCCGCATCAATACCGGTGAGACCGTTGAATTCTGGCATACCAACCTGGTGCCCAGCTACTACGACCTCGACAACTTCCAGGTGCGCACGCCGACCGACATCATTGGCCAGCATATCCACTTGGTGAAGTTCGACGTGCTTGCGTCGGACGGCGCGGCCAATGGTTTCAATTATGAAGACGGGACCTTTAGCCCCGACGAAGTCCGGGAACGCATCAAGGTCATCAACAACACCGGTACTGCCGGTAATCAGGGAATGATGCCTTTCAGCGCGGCCTGCTGGGATGCACCCACAGCGCTACTGCCCTGCCTCTCAGCCTCGAAGCGCACACAGTTGAAGGTCAAGACGGTTGACGATTCCAACTACCCATTCAAAGCGCCCGCGGGTGTGGATTGGTCCGGAGCGCAGACCACGATCCAGCGTTGGGATACCGATCCGCTGCTCAACAATCAGGGCCGCGACCGGACCATGCGAACGGTTTTCACGCACGATCACTTTGGCCCTTCGACCCATCAGAACGTGGGACTGTACGCAGGGCTGGTGATCGAGCCGGACGACTCTACCTGGCACGATGCGCAGACCGGTGAACGGATGTACACGCGCTCCGATGGCGGGCCTACCAGTTGGCAAGCCATCATCAAGACGTCCAACGACGCCGACAGTTATCGCGAGTTCATGCTGGAATATCAGGACAGCCAGTTGGCCTACCTGCCCAACAGCATATCGGCGGAGGTGCCGCCCACCAAGCTGAATCCGATTTTTCAGACCGACGCCGATTACAGCAGCGCGCTGGGCAACCCGCAATGTTTCGCGCCGCCTCCTCCGGCAGGTTACGGTCCCGCATGCCAGAAATTCCGCGCCAACATGAGTGCCAACGGAGTCACGCTCAGCACCAAAGCGAAGATCTCGGGAAGCGCTCCCACTTGGGTGATCACCGACCACTTCGGCACCAGCGGAGAGCCGGGTGACCAGTACACGTTGACCAACCAGCCGCCGCCCCCCGCGACACCTACCTCTCAGACCGTTGCGATCAATACCATGCCGGCTGCGTGGATCGATCCGACGTTGACCACAGCCTTGAATACCCGGACTCCCGCCCAAAGTGGAACCAACTTGCAGCCTGGCGTCAACATCATCGATGGTGTCGGCGTGCCGCCGGGAACCTATTCGGTCAATTATCGAAGCGAGCCTCTTCCATTGCGTGTGACGGACCCGCAATCCGGTGGCCAGGCGACCGGACCGGCGGGCGATCTTTCCTACGCGTTCGCCTCAGGCATTACTCGCCTCGACACCCATGTCAATACTCAACCGGACAACGGCGGGATCATTCCCGGATCTCCCGCGCCGTCTTTCCACTTCCCGCAGTGCCCGCTAATTCCGACTGTCGGTGCCGGTAGTGCAAGCTGCCAACCAAATCCCTCTGCCTCGTGCACGGGAGGAGCGGCCGGCGGCTGCGTACAACCGACCGATCCCTACACTCCCATGCTGCGCGCATTCCAGGGAGACCGCATACAGATCCGAACGTTGGTTGGTGCGCATGTAGTTCCGCATCCGCTAATGGTGCGTGGCGTGAAATGGCTGTTCGAGCCATCGGTCGCCAACTCTGGTTATCGGGACAGTCAGGACACCGGGCTATCGGAACACTACGAGCTCCTTTTCAATCTGCCGTTCAGCGGAACCGACCCGGCCACCGGTGGGGCCGATTACCTGTACCAACCGAGTTCGGGCCTGAAAGGCAACACCAATGGAATATGGGGCCTGATGCGTGCGTACAGCCCCAACCTAAAGCCGGTCGGGCTTGAGAAACTGCCGGCCGCGGCGGTCCCCAGCTCGACTGTCGCACCCGCTGCCTGTCCGGCGGAGGCTCCGATTAAAACGTTCAACGTGGTAACGATCCCTGCCACCCAGCTGCCGGGTGGCCAACTGAACTACAACTCACGCAACGACGCAGCCGGGAATTTCAGCCCGATTACAGATCCGGGCGGCTTACTGTATGTTCTCGACTCCGCATCGTGTTCGCCCGGCGCCTCGTGTCCCAATAACATTAGCGGGAACCTCGCAAAGGTAAAGAGCGGAGTGGTCGGCGCCGAGCCCCTGATGATGCGCGTCAACGCCGGAGACTGCATCAAGGTGAACCTGACGAATCAACTTGGTACCGTGTCGAACCCGACGAACATTATGCAACCTTGGAATCCCAGAAACGGCGGGGCGGCACTCCCTGCCAAGAAGCTGAACCCATCCTCCAGCATCGGTCTTTCGCCGCAACTCGTGTCCTACGACGTCACTAAGAACGCCGCCTTCAACGTCGGCTTTAATCCCGACCAGGTGATTGCGAATGGAACCGGTTCCCAGACCTATACCTGGTACGCGGGCGACCTGATCGTGAGGAACGGCCAAACCATTGGAGAGCCGATCGAATTCGGCACGGTGAACCTCATGTCCTCCGATCCCCTCATGCAGGATCAGTATGGTTTGATGGGCGCTCTGATTGTGGAGCCTAAGGACTCGACGTGGACGATCGACGGAGGTAGCCAGGCGTCGGCTAACGTTACGCGAAAAATCACGACGGCAGACGGCGGATCGAGAGAGGAGTCTTTCCGCGAATTCATCTTAGTGGCGCAAGACGACAACGGACAAGGAACCGGCTACAACTACCGCAGCGAACCGCTCAACAATCGCATCAGCGCGTACAACAACTCCATCCTGGTGGACTACACCAACGGTTTCTCGAACTCCGTGGTTGGTAACACCGATCCGCAGACGCCGGTTCTTTGGGCGCCCGCAAATGTCCCCGTACGATTGCGCGTTTCCCGCCCCGGGCAAGACGACGACCTGGTCTTCACGGTACATGGCCACCTGTGGCAGGAGGAACCATACACCAACGCATCGCGAGCGATGGGACCCAATCCGTATTCCAATTGGCTCGGGACGCAGCAGATGGGCGCGAATGACAAGTTTGATCTCCTGATCGGCAAAGCGGGAGGAAGCTTCGAAGTTCCCGGCGACTACATGTACGATATGATCAACAACGTCACCAACGGGAACGGCATGTTCGGCATTCTGCGCGCGACGGCTGACGCCATCACCATCACAAGCACGAAGATCTCCGGAAGTGAACTCAACATCTCGGGGTCCGTGTCCGCGCCGGTGGGAGGAGGAGCATCAGCGACCAGCGTGACGATCTCCACGGTTTCCGATCTTACTCCAAGCATCGCGTCGTGCACCAATACCAGCACCAATGCCTTCATGCGGCCTTGCATCCAAACGATAGGAACCGCCGCGGTCATAAACGGCAAGTGGAGCTTCTCCGGACCGCTGCCCGCAAATTACGTCGCCGGAATGGCGATTCGGGTTCAATCGAATCTCCCCATGGGAGGTCAGAGCACCATGAACCCAGAGTAATGCCCTGCCAGATCTTTTCGATATCGATGTATCGGGGAGCGACGCCGCTGAACTTGGAGCCAATACCCAGCGTCGCTCATCCGATCCTGACGGGGAAAAGCGTTACCGATGTAGCCGCGGAGTTCGTCGCCGACCCCTTCATGGTGAAGCACGACGGCGTCTGGTACATGTTCTTCGAGGTGATGGATTCGCGCACGTCGCGCGGGTCCATCGGCCTGGCCACTAGCCACGACGGGCTGTCGTGGACCTACCGCCAGATCGTACTCGATGAACCCTTCCATCTCTCGTATCCTTACGTCGTGCAGAGCGGCGGCGAATATTTCATGATTCCGGAAACTCAGCGGAATAGCGCCGTACGACTCTATCGCGCCGACCCGTTCCCGTGGCGATGGCGTTTCGTGCGCCCCATTCTCGATTTGGCCGTGGCCGACAACTCGCTGATCCGCTGGGAAGATCGATGGTGGATGTTGGCCTCTCAGTTCAACCGCAACCTCCGCTTATTTCATGCTGGAGAATTAGAAGGCCCGTGGCAGGAGCATGCTGGAAGCCCCGTGGTGGTGAAAGATCGCTCCGATGGTGTCCGTCCGGCGGGCCGTTTGACTCCATGGAATGGAGGTTTCCTGCGCTATGCACAGGACTGCGAGGTGGCCTATGGCACCCAAGTCCGTCCCGCGCTGATCACCAGTCTTTCAACTACGCACTACTCGGAAGAAGAGATGGGGCCAGCGATCCTCGGACCCGGTAATACCGAGCAAGCCTGGAATGGCGGCGGCATGCACCATGTCGATCCGCATCAACTGGCGGCAGACGATTGGCTGGCTTGCGTGGATGGCTGGTTCTGGGAGGGATGCGAGAGCGACACGGTACCTTCGGCCAGCGCGATGCCGCCGTTGCCGAATCGCACCTTGTAGGGCGTAATCCCGCGCCCCAGATCGATGTGGCGAAGTCCTAGAGACGGCGCACTTCTGGCCATTTCCAGCAGCAGGATCAAGCCCGGAGAGTATTTGCCGAATTGCGTGTCGTAGCAGGGAAACCAATAGTGCCAGGCGGTGCGCGACCGGACACCAAAATGCATCGCCACGATCGTATCCCCGGCTTGTAACACCGAGAGCACGCCCGCGAAGTCTTCCAACTGCGTGTCGTGAATCCGTTCCACCAACCCGCGGAACCAGGCTTTTTGAAAATGATCGGGAAACCCCGTGCGCCTATAGTGCGCCGACTTGCACGCCATGAACCAGCCGAGAGCCGCGCTTCCCGGTACGTGGGACTGGTAGCGAATCGGGCCGAGATCGCGCTCCATGACGCGACGCTGGGTCTGCAGTTTTTCGATCATCCGCGAGCCGCGCCGCCGGATATCGTTTGCATACGACTCGAAGCCCGCGCTCAAATCGAGGATGGGAGATTGCAGCGTCGCGCGGTGATAGCGGCGGAATTGCAATTGAGATTCGAGTAGTACCAGAAAGTCCCACGAACTGAGGCCGCAACCGGCAAGCACCTCCTCGGCCGTCCATTCCGCCTCCGGATTCGCGATGACACCCTCATAGTCGGAAAGCCGCTGGATGGCGGGTCCGGCTACTCCGGGCGCCTTGAGATGGAAGGGAAAGAATCCGAAAGGACGCGCTCCATCCTCCAGCACACCCACGAAACAGTCGTCGCGCGTGGCCGCCAGGGCGCGCGCATAGTGGGGCGAAAAATAAGGACTGGCGAATTGGGCGTTGAATGACTGGATGCGCGACCACAACTCCTCTTCCGCGCTGCCCAGTTCTCCGCCCCTGATCACCCGGACCTTCATGCGTCGGTGCGCCCGGCGATGCGAGGCGAGCGGATCGAGAAACGGATCAGATGCCGGGGACTCCTTTCGTCCAGGGCACGGCGTGCGTGCAACATCCGGTTATTGTGGATGAATAGACACTCCCCAGGGCGCATGCGCAATTCGATCAGATCGTGATTTTCTTTGTGGCGAATATACGCCTCGAAGCGCTCGACTACGGCCGCCTGGCGTGCCGTGTAGTTGTCGAGTTTTAGCCAGGGGACCCAGTAGACAAAATAGGCTCCCTCCACTTTCGACAGGATGGGAATGTGTGGGCCGATCTGTTTTCCTGATGCGTCTCGTGTGGGCAGCACAACCAGAGTGGAGCAAAGCTCGTCCAATTCCGCGGGGCTGAAATATCCGGCCACGTCGCTGGCGTCGATTAATAAACTGCTGCCGCCGTCGGCGTCCTGTTGCAGGCAATACCACCCCAGGATGTTCCAGTTCGAATTATCGTTATGCATGCCCAGGGAATCGGGCTGGTAAACGCTGGGCCGATTCTTGTTGAACGTACGCGCCCGCTGCTGGGCGGCATTGCGCTCGGCATCCACCACGACGTCGTAACGCAGCAGGATCGTTCCCAGCGCCGCCGATACGGCTTCGCACCATTCGACGGGGTTCTGCTCGCGAACGTGATAGTAGCCCTGGCGGGTCAAGCTGTCGAGAATTTGGTCCGCCGCGGCTTCAGGCTCTTGCATAACTCACTCCTAAGCTGTTTCCAGTCAACCGGCCGTATAGCGCATCAAGCCGAAATACATGACTTCGGATGTCGAACCTCTGGGACACGCTGTTGAATCCGTTCTCAACAAGACGGCGCCGGAGGACCGGGTCCTCCAGAATTTCCGCCATGGCATTTCCGATCTGGTCCGAGTTTTGATAGTCGACCACTAGCGCGTTCTCGCGGTCGACGATGAAATCGTGGGCCACGCCGGCTTTGGTGAAGACGGAGGGCACGCCTGCTGCGAGGGCTTCGACATATGTCTGACCGAAGCCTTCGATTCTGGGGCTTACAGGCACATGCACAAAGACGTCGAAGGTTCGGTAAAGCGCGTACACGTCTGTCTCGTAAGGGACCTCCACATAACTCCCCGAAGGTAGTTGCGCCAGTCGTGACCGCAACTCTTCGGCGTAGCGTCCCCAGGCGTTGGCCAGCACCAGTTGGGCGCGCGGGTGAATCCGCAGCAGCTTCGCGAAAGCGTCGATGGTATACTGAACGCCTTTCATGCGGATGAAACGGGAGATCGAGCCGATTACCGGCGAACCGCGAATCCCATACTTCTTCCGCACGCTTTCTACCCGCTCCTCGGGAACCGATCGGAAAGCTTCCAAATCGAAGCCATGGTAGATCAGGTCGATTTGATCCCGCTGCACTCCTTCCGCGAGCAGTTGGCGTTTCACGTCGCCGCACGGGGCGATGACATGCGTGGAAAGCGAATTATTCAAGTAGTCGTAGGGCAACTCCCATTGCGGGCGATCCGAGTAAGCATGTTGGCCGCAGTGATGGCGGGTGTGCACCCGCAACTCGATGCCCGCGAGCCAACTCGCAGGCAGGCCTGCCAGGCAGGAGTTCATGAAGTGCGTATGGACCAGGTCGAAGTGGCGGTTCTTGAGGAAACGGCGAATCTCCCAGGAGGCGCGCGGAAGGTCCAGGCGGCCGGCGGCCCGTATCGTCTCGAACGGGATGCCGCGTGACTGGAGCCAGGGCGCCACCGGCGATTCCGCGGCGTGCAGAAGGATGAAGGTCAGGTTACAAGTCCTGCCATGTAAGTCGCGACAGATCCAGTCTAGAAAACCCCAGGGCTGATTTGCCGCGACGATGTAAAGAATCTCCGCCTTTCGCAGCTTCGAATAGTCACTGTGCATGGTGCAGGTTCTTTGGTGTACCACGGCCAGTGGAGGGTGTCAAACTTTATCCGTGGACAAGCGAACCTCGGCATTTGTCGCCCAACCATCGGCAAAGGTTGCCCTATGGTGATCATCCCTTCTTTGCGGCAGCTTTCAGATGGCACTTACTATTAGTGCAGTTGGCCTTGGTCTCGAACGCAACACCGTCGGCGCGATGGCAGGAGCCGCAGGAGGTTTTCTGATCCTCCTCGGTCTTGTGGGGTTGCCGGAAGGACAGGGGAGCCTTGGCATCATGCGCGAAGAGTTTCTCGTGGCAAACCTTACAATCGTTCTTTTCCCGTTTCGCGTGAGCCGTATGGTCGAAGGTGACGTCGCCAGCTTTCGCCTGGAACACGAGCTTCGTCGGAGGGGTCTTGGTCTGAGCCAGCAACGCTGTCAAGCCGAGCACCGAAAAAAAGAGAACGCCAATGAGTAATTTCCGCATATTCATACCTGAATCTAGAAGATGCCCCGCTGCGGCCTGCCGTTACCTGGGTTGCGGCATTTTAATCAAGCCGCGGCCGCACTCGTTCACTCGCATAGACCCTCACATGGATCGATGATGAGCTCGAGCGAGCCCGTCGGCAAATCTGTCCGATTCGACCCTTGACTCTGATCCGAAATAGCGATATCTTTCTTCGCGACGGCACAATCTTCAAATCGAAAGGTCCGTTTAAAAGCGCTTCGAACTAAAAGACCACAAAGGCTCGTGGCGGCGCGCATCGCTGACCGGCGCGAGGCGGACCGCAGGACTGTGGACGCGTTCGGCAAACTGACATCCATGAGCAGTGCTGCCCGCGTTGAGCGGACGACACGGTCAGAAGCGAATCCTTAAACCGGGACAACAAGAGCCTGACAAGAGTCCCAGAATCGTGAGCCGGCAAGACATTTGAGTTTGAGAAGTACGAATCGGGTCCTGAGCGAAAGGAGGTTGCCTTTATGCCTTTAAGCAGAAGAGCAACGGCTGAGTTCATCGGTACGTTTTGGCTCGTCTTCGGGGGATGTGGAAGCGCCGTTCTGGCCGCCGCATTTCCAAACTTTGGCATCGGTTTCCTGGGGGTGGCTTTTGCGTTCGGATTGACGGTGCTGACTATGGCGTTCGCCATCGGACACATATCGGGATGCCATTTGAATCCGGCGGTTTCACTGGGTCTCGTAGTCGGCAAGCGGTTCCCCGCTTCGGACTTGTTGGCTTATGTGGCCGCCCAGCTTGCCGGAGGTATCGCGGCGGCTGGAGTACTCTACGTGATCGCGAGCGGCAAGGCGGGGTTCACTCTGGCGGGTGGCTTCGCATCCAACGGCTATGCGGAGCACTCGCCGGGCGGGTACTCCATGGTGGCATGCCTGGTTGCTGAGGTCGTGCTCACATTCATGTTCCTGATGATCATTCTCGGGGCAACCGACCGGCGGGCTCCCCAGGGATTTGCGCCCATTGCCATCGGGCTTGGTCTCACGCTCATCCACCTGATCGGAATTCCGGTCACGAATCTATCCGTGAATCCCGCGCGTAGTACGGGGCCGGCACTGTTCGTCGGTGGCTGGGCAGTACAGCAACTCTGGCTCTTCTGGGTGGCGCCCCTTCTCGGCGCTGCGATTGCGGGGGTTGTTTACCCGATCGTCGCAGGGGAACGAGAACCAGCACCAAAGCCTCTGGCTCTCGAAGCGCGGGCTTGAGCTTTTCCCGCTTGCGCCTGCGGTTGAAGCATTGTCAGGCACAGTGACGATTGGCGCCGCCCTCGGTGCCATCGTCACCGCAATGCTCAACGCCATTTGTAATGCCCCCCCATCGGCTTGATTCCTGGCCGCTGGGCCCTCGTCGGAAGGCCGAACCGCGTAGTACTTTCATTACCGGCTGGAATTAATCTTCGTTCACCTCTCGAAACCCGAAGGCTGGTTTTGCGTTCATCCGAGTGAGGGATGTATTATGATGCGCTTTTCGGCCCTTTGCCTGACCGTCGTCGTGATCAGCTTTCTCTTGGTTGACGTATGTGGTGTTCGTCCTTCTGACATCACCGCCAGTGAGTTTGCAATGCAAATTCGATCCTTGGTCGTTTCCGTCAGTAGCCACTAAACTACAGCCTGCGCAAGCGTCCCGCCGCGCCGCGACCGCCACGTTTTCGCGAAGATTTCATGGTCTCAGGCCGGCGCTCAATCATGTGGCCCCGATTTCCGGCGTCGATCGTCGGGGGCGCTCATCTCGACGGCTCGGCCATGATGCTGCTGCGATCGCGTCCGATGGCGATCTCACGACATGACGGAAGACGCTTGTCGGAAATCGACAACATACGCATTTCCGCGGCGCTGTCCCCACCGATCAGAAACACGGTAGTCTGTTTGGAATCCTCCCACCGGACCGAGATTTCCCGGGCCGGCGGAGTTCCCGGGCACGCGGAAACATGCTCCCAGCGAATCATTTCTTTTTGATACTTTGCCGCCAAGTCGCGATGTTGAAGGGCTGCTTCCGGAGAGCTCCAGCGAGCCGCCTCGATGTTATCCGCCTTCAACCATTCGTCGATAAACCCTCCATACGACCGCGCCAGTGGAGCCTCGCGAACGGCGCGTCCGTCGCGCACGCGGTAGCGGTTGATGGCCGGCCGCAACTCAGCCGTGCCGTCAAAGATGGTGGAAGTATAGGTAAACGTGATCGTGTCCCCTTCGATAAGGATGCGCATCTCATCGTCCAAAAAGGCGGCCACTGGAGCTGAAAGAATGTTCTTCGTGCTATTTCCCTGAAGAATGTCGAGACGAATCGACTCGCCGTTCCAATTGCTGGTGCAATTCGAGACCACCCAAGCGGAGCCGATCGATCTGCCGCGGCTCGCATCGTCTCGTCCGATAGTGTACCCGCGGAGATGCCATCCTTGCACTACACTACCGTCGGGGGCGAGCCAACCGGGCTGGCTGTCGTCCTTCGCGTTGATCCTGGCAAGGCGCTGTAAGGTGCGGCGCGAATAAAGCGCAAGCGTCTCATCAAATCCACAGGACGCGCCCGTATGGATTCCGAATGTGATGGCCGTCAGGTCACTTTCCGCATCCGCGGGACTGCTTTGGATTTCTGCGAGATATCCCGCATAGCTTTTCGTTAGCATGTCAGCAATATCCGGCTCGGGCTGAGGGAAGAGAAGACGAGCGGATGCCAGTTCCGCGTTCATCATTGCCGCGGTGGCGTGTGCCCGTACCCGGGCGTCAATCCAGGCCAGGTATTCTCGCTGAAGCCGGCTGTATTCCGCGGCCTCCATTACCAGTGACTTGCTGTTTCGAAGCCGTTTCAAGTGCGCGGCAAGAACTGCCGTGTCTTTTGGTAGTTCGCTCGCGAAGGACTGAGCACATAGCATCAGGCCGGCGAGGAGCCGTAGCCAGTGGCGGCACATAATTCGAACACCGTTGTAACACGACGCTATGTACGCTGTGTTGCTCCGCTGAAGGCGCACACGAGTTTGTAATTATGGCATGATATCGGGCGAGCATTCATGAGTCATTTTCGGAACGGGTGGAAATGGGGATTTCTGCTACTGGCGTTTACTCTGGCGGCCGACGATCGTCAGGGCATGGTATTCCATGCTTCCGATCATGGAGTTTCGATCGAGGCCGGCATCGCTGCCCCAGACGGAGGGGCGCGCGAGCATCTCCGTGAAAACGAAGATGTCGCCGTGCGTTTTCGATTGACCGATACCGCCAGCGGATCGCCCGTTCGCGGCGCCTATATCTCAGCGTGGCTGGCGCCGGCGCCGGCTGCCGGTTTGCCGCAAGCCTCCTGCAACACGGTGATCAGTGGTCTCTTGAACGCCAAAACCGGAAATCCCGGCGTCGACCTGAACAACTATTACGTGCTGGCGATGAATAATGACGCCACGATTACGGTGGTCGACCCGCTGTTCGGGTATGGCGGCACGAAGCTATTGGCACTGATTCCTCTTCCCGCCGTCGCGGAGGATTGGGTGCAACTTGCCGAGCGCGACCGCATCTTCGTCTCTCTCCCCGAGGCGCGCCAGGTTGCCGTAATCGACACGCGCACCTGGAAAATTATCGCGGCGATTCCGGTTCCCTCGAAACCTCACCGCACCGTGCTCCAACCCGACGGCAGCCAGGTTTGGGTGACCCTCGAGTCGGGCAGCGTGGGCGTGCTTTCGACAGCGGAGCCCAAGTTCTCCGGCGAAGTGCGAGTGGGAAAGGGAGACCACACCATCGCATTTAGCAGCGACAACCGGTACGCGGCCGTCACCAGCTCGGGCGATGGTACGGTCTCGTTGGTGGATGTGGCCTCCCGCAAGGTCACGGCAGTCCCTGCCGGCCAGGAGCCGATATCCGTCGCGTTCTCACCCCTAAGCCAGATGTTCTATATCGCCGATCGGAAAGGCGGCTCGGTCTTGCCCCTCGATCCCGCGTCCGGAAGAACTTCGGCGCCGATCGTTCTACGTCCCGGATTGGGAGAGATCCGTTTCGCGCCCGGTGGACGGTATGGGTTTGTCGTCAACCCGGAAAACGATCGCCTCTACATTCTGGATTCCGCATCCAACCAATTGATGCAGACCGGCCAGGTGGACAAGGGGCCGGACCAAGTCGTATTCTCCGACCGTCTGGCATACATACGGCATCGCGGCAGCGAAAACGTGCTGATGATTTCACTCGATACGATCGGCAAGAAAGACGCTCCCCTTGCCCCGGCCGACTTTCCTGCAGGGCAGCATCGCTTCGGCGAGGTCTCCATTCCGAGCCCGGCGGACGGGTTCGCTCCTGCGCCCGGAGAAAACGCGGTGCTGGTCGCGAACCCGGCGGATAAAGCCATTTACTACTATCAGGTCGGTATGGCTGCGCCGCAAGGCTCATTCTCGAATTACTCGCGAGAGCCTCGCGCGATCCTGGTCGTGGACCGCAGCATCCAAGCGAAAGAGCCTGGAGTCTACACCACCGTGATGCGGCTTCCCGGGCGAGGAGCGTACAACCTGGCGATGCTCGTGGATAATCCACAGGTGGTGCAGTGTTTCCCAGTCACGGTGGAGGCGAACCCGCAGATTCCGTCCAGCGAGTTGCGTTGGAACGTAGAGTTCGCCGAGATTTCGCAGACGCCCCGCGCCGGCGAAAAGCTGCACATTCGATTTCGTCTGATCGACGCTTCCCGGAACGTTGCCCAGAGCCCGGTGCGGGATGCCCGCGTGATGGTCGCGCTCCAGGGTGGTAACTGGTCGAATCCGAATCCTCAGTTTGCGGTGCCGGAAGGAGGCGGAGTTTACGGCTTCGACGCCGTGCCGCCGGAACCCGGTCACTATCTGGTGCTGGTGGAATGCCCGTCACTGGGATTACCTTTGCACCGCTCTTCTCAATTGCAGTTCGACGTACAGCCCTGAGTTACTGCGATATAATTGTCGAACCAATGCGCGCTTTCCGGATTTACCGAGCACTGCCGCTGGTTCTGGGCCTTCTCCAAGGCGCCGCGAGCATCCATTCGCAGACGCTCTCCGATTTCACTTCGCTTCCTGATGTGACCCTGGTGAATCAGCATGGCGAAAAAGTGCGGTTCATGAGCGATCTGGTGAAGAATCACGTGGTGGTCGTGAACACCGTGTTCACCACCTGCACGACCATCTGCACTCCTTTGGGCGCCAAGCTGGCCAAGCTCTCGAATGTGCTGAAGGACAGCGATGGCAAGGACGTGCGCCTGATCTCCATCAGCGTGGACCCGGTGACGGACACGCCCAAAATCCTCGAAGCGTGGGCGGCTAAATTCGGACCCGCGCACAATTGGACCTTGCTCACTGGTCCCGAGGCGGACGTGAAACGCCTGTTGAAGGCGGTAAACCTCTTCACGGCGGATAAGAGCAGTCACAGCCCCATCATGATTCTCGCGAACGGTACCACTGGCGAGTGGTCGCGAGTCAATGGGCTGGAACAGAGTCCGGCGAATCTTGCCGATCGGCTGAATAAAATGGCCCGATCTCTCGTGCCCTCCGGTGAGCATACGAGGGGCATTGCCGGTACTCACGCCCATTAGACTTCCATTGGTGCGCAGGCTGTCGATCGCGGCTATTCTGCTGATTTCGGCAAGAGCGCAGACCTCCTCCCCCGATCCCGAGCGGGGCCGCCAGATTTATCGGACAGGTGTTGGTGTGTCCGGAAAAGAGATCACGGCAGTATTCGGCAAGAATGGCCCGGAGGTCTCCGCGTCAACGACACCTTGCGCCACGTGCCACGGCCGCGATGGCCGGGGTAAGCCGGAAGGAGGCGTGACGCCCTCGGACATCCGCTGGCGTCAGTTAACTCGCGATATCCCTGCGGGCGGAAACGGAGGGCGCGTTCGACCGGGCTATACTGAACGGCTCCTCGTTCGGGCGTTCACGATGGGCCTCGATTCCGGAGGCAAGCCACTCAATCCGGTTATGCCGCTGTACCGGATGCCGGCCTCGGATGCTCGGGACCTGGCAGCTTTCATCGCCATGCTCGGTTCACAGCCGGACCCCGGCGTCTCCGACACGAGCCTGCGGCTGGGAGCTTTACTACCGCCTCACAATCAGGGCGCGCCGGAATTGTCGCGCTCCATTCGGGAGGTCCTGACCGCTTACTTCGCCGATGCCGCCAAAGATCCGGTCTTCGGCCGAGTGATCGAAATGCGCTATCTGGAACTGCCGGAAGTGCCGGAAGATCGCGCCGCCGCCGTTCGCACGTTCCTGCGGGAGCAAGGCATTTTTGCGCTGGTCACCGGATTCCTGGCGGGGTCGGACAAAGAGATCGGCAAGGTCCTTGACGAACTGGGTGTCCCGCTGGTAAATGCGATCTCGGCATCGCCCCCCTTGGAGACGAATCGATATGCCTTTTACCTGGATGGCGGAATCGCTTCGCAGGCAAACGCGCTGGTGAACTCCGTGCTTGAGAACGGGGCGAGCGCGCCAATCGCGATTCTGTATTCGCCCGGTGGAGTGGAGCAACAGGCGGCGGACAATGCGCGAGCCCTGCTCTCCGAGAGCGAATGGCCGGAAGTGCATGCGATCTCCACCCGCGACTCCGATTGGATGGCACAGATCGCGAGAAGCAATGCGAAGATCGTGCTGCTCCTGTCCCGCTTCCCTTCGTTCCAGCCGCTTGCGAAGTTGCCCGATACGCTCTTCCTCGTGCCCGGTGTGCTCTTGCCGCCGGATTCCACCGAGATTCCCCGTGCCGCCGGCACTCGGATTCGCGCGGCGTTTCCGGTACTGCCATCGGATTTCGATGTCCGGGCTGTTGCCGAATATCAGAAGCTCGCGGAGCGTTACCATTTGCCGGCGGCGGGGGTCCAGGCGCAGCGAAGCGCTCTGTGTGGCGCCAAGATCGTGATGGAGCTTCTAAATCGTTCAGGGCGCGAGGTGAGCCGTGAAGGCCTGGTGGATCAGCAGGAGAATCTACGCGAGTTCCCGACGGGGTGGTCTCCCGTCCTCAGTTACAGCCCGGGAAATCACATCGGTATCCGTGAGCCCCACGTCTTCGAATTGGGCAAAAACCAGTAGCTCAATCAGCGAGTTGGGACGTCGCTTGCTCACGGTCGCGGCTCGTAACGAGCCACGACCGTAAGGGAGTGATTTTCGGGTGATCGGGCATCGCTTGCTTACGCGCGCGGCTCGCAACGAGCCACGACCGTGACGTGCGCTGCTCACAGCGAGCCACGACCGTAAGGGAGTGATATTTCGGGCGATCGGGCACCGCTTGCTCACGCGCGCGGCTCGCAACGAGCCACGACCGTGACGCGCGCTGCTCACAGCGAGCCACGACCGTAAGGGAGTGATATTTCGGGCGATCGGGCATCGCTTGCTTACGCGCGCGGCTCGCAACGAGCCACGACCGTGACGCGCGCTGCTCACAGCGAGCCACGACCGTAAGGGAGTGATATTTCGGGCGATCGGGCGTCGCTTGCTCACGCGCGCGGCTCGCTACGAGCCATGACCGATAGGGCGTGGTCTCCAGGGAGCGCAGGTCAGTCGCGCGGTCAGCGCACCAGGGCGGGGGATTACTCGTCGAGCGAAGGGCAGGGGCTGTAGATCGCGTACATCTCGTCGCGGCTGTAAGGCGCCATGTCTCGCATGTCCAAGGTATCGGGAGTCCATCTCAGCCAGACGTTCTCATACCACCCAGGTTTGATGTGCCGCGCGTGAGAGAATGTGCTCAGCTTCTCGCGGACTTTGGCATCGGACTTCACCCACGACATGTGGTGGAGCGTGACGGGAACTTTACCTGCCGGCGGGCGCTCGCCATTGAGAATTTCTACCTGACGCTGCATCCGAAATCTTGCACGCTTGGGATCCACTGCGACAATCGGCGGGTCCCAAGCCTCGGGCGGCGCACAGACGTAGTCACGAGTCTTCCAGTAGGTTTGCATTTCCGCGACGCGGAAATAGGGATCCCGCATCTGTTCCAGCGAGACCAGCATTTGCCGGATCGCCGACCGGGAGTACAATTCGTCCGCATCAACGATCAAGACATAGTCATAGTCGATAAGCAGCGCCAAGCCCCAATTGCGCTGCTCCGACTCACTTTCCCAGTGCTGCACGTGGACTTCGGCCCCGCTGTCGCGAGCCAATTGCGCAGTACCGTCATCTGGCGTCACGTCACCCAGCCACGGATGGGAAGAGACCAGGACGACGTGACGCTCGATGAGAGTCTTGAACTGAAGAATACAGGCACGAATCCAGTCGGCCTCGTTATAGGCGACTGTACAGATCGCGAATCTCAAGCTATTTCTTCGGTCCGGGAGCCTTCGGCCCGGGAGCTTTCGCTCCAGTTGCTTTGGGTCCGGGGACTTTTGCGCCAGCTACCTTGGGTCCAGGAGCTTTCGGCCCGGGAGCTTTGGGGCCAGGGACTTTCGCTCCGGCGGCTTTGGGGCCGGGAGCCTTCGGCCCAGGAGCTTTGGGACCAGGGACTTTCGCGCCGGCTAGCTTGGGACCAGGAGCTTTCGGCCCAGGAGCTTTGGGGCCGGCCACTTTCGCCCCAGTTACTTTGGCGCCAAGAGCTTTTGGTCCGACCGCTACGGGTCCGGGCTTGCCTTTGTCGACGCCCGTGGGCTTAGGTTTCGAACTGCCCGACTGCAGGGCATTGGTGAGTGCTAAGAGGAGGCTTTTGGCGGTAAGCGCATCGAGTGTGACGGTCACAGCGCCAGAAGGAGTGGCAAAACTAACGTCTTTCTTACCCAGAACGAGGCCCATGAACGATGCTCCTTTAAAAAGATTTGTCAGAATTCTGTTCCTTCTACTCTATGATGGTTTGATAAAAATTACTACTGAAGAATTATGCTCGCTTCTAAAGGCGTCCTCCTCCAGGAAGAGATCGGGAACCTGGTGCGCACTGAATTCGGCCAAGACCCTCTGGCCGTGCAATTGGTCGCCGATTTTCTGGGCGTTCGAGCGTACCGGCATGAGCTTGCCCAGTCTTTAATTGGGACGGCGAGAAATCGGGACGCATCGTGGGAACTCCGGCGTGCGTGCGTTCTGATGCTGGAGAACCAATTTCTCCGGCTGCGGCCGGCCGGCGGGGAGGAAGAACTCTGGCTGTGTTCGCAGATAGGGGCCCAGGTCGACTCCTCCCTTCGCGTGCGCATCGGACGTCTGCTGAGAATTCATCGGGGGATCCGCGGCCGGCAAACCACTCCGGCCGCGCTTGGCGACTTCTTTCACGTGGCACGACAGGAATGCAAGCTGACACTGGCGCCTTATTTCCTGGGCGCCGAAGAGGTGGCTTCCCGCATCGCTTCGCATTTACGAACTTCGCAAGGACTTATCCATTGGACTAATGAGTATGAAGCGGCCGATCTGCCGTACGAGCGCAGCATCGCCGCCCGATTGCAGAGCGAGTCGCGAGTCTACTGGTCTGCCTGTAACACCCCCAGGCAGATCAACTCCCTGGTAGAGGTTCCCATCGGCACGGTGGCGCTGACGCTGAAACTGCCCGGCAGCGACGTAGAGTTCGAGATCAAGCGCTCGGGAATCCGGAGCCGGCATCCGCTCGATGTTCGAGTTTTCGAAGGGACCTACCGCTTATATGGGGGAAGTTCGGGCGTCAGCAGCGATCGCGAGGCACGCTCGGGCGTGCGGCTTGCCGAACTGTACCGGCGGGTGCACGATACTCCACCCCCCTTAAGCAGCTCGTGTGACGTTTTCTCGATTCAGAGTGTGCCCGCGTGGCAAGGTGAGGTGCACATGTTGGACTACTTCACCGACCGGCGCACCTTCGGAAACGGCTTCGGAGAGATGCGCGGGAACATGCAGGCAACGGTTCGCGGATTGCTGCCGGACGGAGCCGCTCTGGAGGCTCCAGGCGATCTCGGATTGACGGTGGAGTTCCTGCGGATGATGCCGCCACGGCAGGCCTGGCTCGCAAACACTACTTCTTTCCGCTTGGATGTACTCGAGCGATACCTCTCGCCCGCGGGCGCCGAGAGTTATTTCGCCCGAGGCCTCGCCCGCGACTATACTGCGGATGAAGCGCGCCGCTTTGCCGACGATCTGCTGGAGGAGATCCTCGGAGTCTACACACCGCCCGCGGACACGACCGGCTCATACTCGGACTACGTGGCTCGTGCCTACGCGGAGCCGGCGAATCGCAAACGCGCCGACCGTACCTACGTCTCTTTGCTCCGCCAGACTGGCGATCTTTTCGGGACCCTCCTTGCGACCTGGGGCTGCTCGTTTGGAGAGTCTTTTGTCAGGAGAAACGTGGGCATCCGGAGCCAGTGGAGGAACGGCGAGTGGGCAGTCCATATCATCTTCATGGACCATGACGCGTTATGGGTTCCGGGTGAGGCCGCAGGCGATTTCGACCCGAAGATTTCTCTCGAAGGGTTACGTTTCGATAACGGTTACCTCTTCGCCCAGGAAATCAAGCCCGAGCAGGCTCGCGGCACGTTTCGGACTCTCATGCGTGTCTATCGGGTGGATGCGCCAGTGATTGCCAAAGGCGAGGCCGCGTTCCGCGAGGCGTGCGAGAAAGCTTACCGGAAGACGCGCTGGAGCATGCTCCATAATCCCCAGGTGAGAGAGATGATGGATCCCGACGTCGTCCACAAGATCGCGGATTGGGAAGCGGTGGTCTGGGATTCGGTCAACGCCCGGCGAGCGGGGGCAGAAGACTCCGGATGGGAGTCGGGCGCACGAAGCCGCATGCAGAACCGGGGTTATGCTTCGGAAACCATCGACGAGTGGCTGAGCGCGGCGAATCAAAGCGCCGCACTGTTGGATCGGTACTCGCCGCTGTTCGATCCGAAATACCTGGATTTCAGCCGTTCGAAGAGGCAGCCGGGCGGATAGCCGGCATCCTTGTCCCGGCCGTTGCGCCGCCACACTTCGTTCCACAGGTGAACGGCGAAAGTCTCCGGGCCAAACGCAATCTCACGTTCCGGATCGAGTACCCATTCCCAGTCGGGCCAGTCGATAGGGCAAAATGCGGAAGCACGCTGCACGTGAGCTTGCAGTTGAAACCGCTCGACTGCCTGTTGCAACAGTCGCGGTCCGGTCTCACCCCATTTGACCTTGGCCGGATCTTTGGAATTGCTTATGTCGAATGCGAATTCCGCTAACGGCGATCCGGCCGGAGCCTTGATCACCGCGGCGTCGATCACCTCGGAGCCACGAAGCATCTCGGATGAGAAAACGTAGTCGTCAGGGAAATCGAGCGGCTGAAGGCAAATCGTATCCATGTCGGTCCACCATCCGCCTTTGTCCAACAGAAGCTTGTAGCGGAACAGGTTGGAGAAACCCGCGTAGGAGCCGTTTTCCTGGTAGCGAAAGACGCGGGAGTGCGGCACGATCGCCTCCGCGGAGCACATGATGGCGCCCTCCGGAACATTCTCCACGTCGCCGTAGGCATAAAGATGGAAGGCATGGCCGTTTGCCAGGAAAGAAGCAATCGACAGCCGCTCCATTGTTGACAGGCGGTCGCCGATCCACAGTCCCTGAATCACGGAATTTCCATTCATCGTCTGGTCATTTTACGCCAAAAGCGGCAATGGCCCCGATCCCTGTTGAATTGCGCTTCTACAAGTGGAGAGGATCTGCGATCGTCCTATGCCGCAAATCGATTTTGTTGTCGTGCTCATGCTCGAAAACCGTTCCTTCGATCATCTGTTCGGATTTCATCCGGGCGTGAACGGATTGAAGGGAGACGAGTTTAACCTGCTGCACCCGGATTCACCCGAATCGACGTCAAACCCGCGATTCACCGTGGGGCAAAATGCTCCCTTTGCGATCGCAAAGGGAGAAGGGCCAAGCCATTCTTTGAAAGCGACAAATGTACAGCTCTCCGGGGTAGCGGATGGCCCAGGCGCCGGGCACCCGGTGAAACTCGACGGCTTTGTACTCAGCTACTCCAACGGTTTCTTCGGAGCGCACATCCAACCGACGAACGCCATGTTGGAGGATGTGATGCAAGTGTTCACTCCGGACCGTTTGCCGGCGCTGAATGCCCTGGCGGACGAGTTCGTACTGTGTGATAACTGGTTCGCCGAGGTCCCCGGGCCGACTCAGCCGAATCGCCTGTACACACACTGCGCGAGTTCTCAGGGCTTCGCTTTCAATGACTTTTCCAGGACGATCGACGTCGACACGATCTACAATCGCCTCGAAGCCGGAGGGAAGAATTGGGCCGTCTACTTCAGTGACGACAACGACGTGGCAAAATTTGATCGGGTCATCGCGAAAGCCTATACAGAAGCGGCGGAAGAGGCGGATTTCGAGAGCGATCGGGCCGCAGGCCACCCTGGAGCCTTCCTCGACTTCAAGACGTTCTTCCAACAGCACTGTGCCTCGGGAAAACTATCTTCGTTTAACTTCATCGAACCGGCTTTCGGCGATTCGACGACGACCAAGAACCAAGTGGATTCGATGCACGCTCCGCACGATGTGCGTCCAGGCGATCAACTCATTGCCGACGTGTATGAAGCACTGCGCGCCAATGAGGACGTCTGGAAGCGTAGCTTGCTGATTGTCACATTCGATGAGCATGGCGGCTTCTTCGATCACGTTGCACCCCCTCCCGCCGTGAACCCGGATGGAATCGACGAACCAGGCGTTCCCGCCAAAGGCGTGCCGGCCTTCGCGTTCGATCGCCTGGGTTTGAGAGTCCCAGCCATTCTGGCGTCACCCTTTCTGCCGAAGGGCAAAGTGGTGAGCCGGCAATACCAGCACACGTCCGTCATTACGACGGTTCGTGAGATTTTCGGACTGTCAGCGCCGCTCACCCGACGCGATGCCGCCGCGGTTTCCTTCGCGGACCAATTGACCGGGACATTTCGAAATGACACCCCGGCTAAGCTTGCCCAGCCGGCGGCGGCCCCACAAATCGGCGTAGTCGAAGCCAAAACAGCTCCTGTGGACGAGCTGATGTTGGAAAAGGCGCAAGGCTGGCAGAATATCCTGAGCCGGACAACCGGTTTGCAGCCCACACGAATCACAACCGCAGAACAGGCTCACGAGATCATGCGCACGGCCGTAAAGGATTATGCGAATTGGAAATTCGAGCGTCGATTCGGAGCTCCGCCCCGATCCTAAAACGTATCCATTTTCTTTCCAGAAACTTAAAGACGTAGAGTACGTTGCCTGTTCAGGGGTAGAATGGCACATTCTACCTCTTCTACCGCCCGGATCCCTTCCCCTTCGTACTGCCTTTGCACCCGCCGCAGGGTGCAAATTAGCATCATGACAACCGTTCACGACGCCACCCAAATGCAACAGAGTCGCTACGCGGCCTTCCATGCCGCTGGCGCGTATTCCTTTATCAGCAACGTCCGGACGAAGTTCACGGTCCAGTTCATGCGGACCGCCGGGAAGGTCGTCCTCCAGCTAACAGGCCAGTTGGACGAGACCACGATCTCCCAGTTGGAGCGCGAAGTGGCCTACTGGCTGAACCGCGGGGAGAAGACTTTGGTGCTGGATATGGAGTCGGTCGAGTTGATCAGAAAGGAGGGGGTCCGCAGCATTTTGATGATGGGTAAGCTGCTCGCGCAAGCCGGCGGCAACCTGGCGCTGTGCGGCCTTTACGGGTCGGTCGGGCACGTCTTCCGCATGTATGGCGTGGATGGCGTGTTCGAGACATATGAAAATGTAGCCGAGTTCGAAAATCAGACCCGGGTCACTCATTAATCAATCTTGGCGGCGGAACGGTTAGTAGTAGTAACGGCGGCGGTTAGCGGCGACGGTTAACCAGGGTTATCATCGATTCCATCTCGGGCCTGGAGTAGAATCTCCGGTATCCGGCTCGATGAGTACTGCTCTGCCATCGCCGCAAACTGGGTCTGCCTTTCCTGTGTCCGAGGCGGAGATTCGTCTCCAACTCAAGCGCATTCAGGCGAGTCCGAGCTTTCAATCGTCCGCCCGCATGTCCCGATTCCTGCGCTTCGTGGTCGAGGAGACACTCGAGTCCGGGCCTGAAGGTGTCAAAGAGCTCACGGTCGCGGTTGCGGTGTTCGACCGGCCGGCGGACTTCAATCCCAAACTGGATCCGGTAGTCCGCAACGAAGCCCGTCGACTACGGGGCAAGTTGGAACTCTACTACGCCGGGGAGGGAGTGAACGATCGCGTTCGCATCTCGATTCCCAAGGGTGGATACGCGCCGCACTTCGATGTGGTGGAAGCCGCAGTTGAAGCTCCCGCGCCCACGGACGCTGGAGAATCCGTACCACCGCCCCGCCAGGTAACGGCCTCGCCCAAAGTAACGGCCCCGCCCCAGTTTCCGGTTTCGCCCCCACTGCAGGCTCCGTCTAAAGGGCCAGCCTTGCAGCACAAGTGGGCACTAGTGACGATTGTGGCGGCGGCGATTGTCGCTGTCGCGGCGCTCGCCCCGGGCATGCTGAAGCGGAAGCTCAAGGCGGCTGGGTCGGCGGTCAGCATCACACCTCTGACCAGCGAGGTGGGACACGACTTTAGTCCCGCGATCTCTCCCGATGGCCAGAGCGTCGCCTTCACGCGCGAAGGGCCCGACGGAAACCTCGACATCTATGTGCAGACAGGTTCGGGGGAACCGCGGCGGCTTACGACCGACATTGATAACGACCTTCATCCATCGTGGTCGCCTGACGGTCAGACCATCGCGTTCATTCGTTCAGGCCCGGACGCCGCCAGGATCATGATCGTACCCGCAGCCGGTGGACCGGAGAAGCAGGTGGCGGTGCCTGGACGCTTCGATCCCGGGCACACGCGAGTCAGCGCGGGTCCACTGGAGAGGCTCGCGAACCCGGGTCCGGCCTGGTCGCCGGATGGCAAATCGCTGGTGTATCGGCAGTGTCTGCCATCGCGAGAGAATGGCTGTCCGCTACACCTGGTTTCGCTCTCCACTTTGGAGGTTCGGCGGCTCACGGAGCAGATTGCCGGAGTCTCCGACGTGATGCCGGTCTGGTCTCCCGACGGAAAGAAGGTGGCGTTCGCGAGGTTCTTGAGCAACAATTCCGTCGCGGATCTGTACCTGATCTCCGCGGAGGGTGGAAAATCGACTCGCATTACCACGGAGTCGCACGATATTCGAGGCTTGGCGTGGTCGGGCGACGGTCAAAGCCTGATCTTCAGCTCGAATCGAACCGGAACCTACAGCCTGTGGAACGTGTCGTTGCACGATCCTGCCATCACGCCGATTAATGCGATCGGCGAGACCGCCATCGAGCCGGCCGTCGCGAAAGACGACCAGTTTCTGGTCTACACGGACGCCAGCACGAACGTGAACATCTGGCGCCTGGATGTTGCCAGTCACACGTCGGAGAAGCTGATCACGTCGACGCGCCAGAATCGGAACGGAGTGTGGTCGCCCGATGGAAAGCGAATCGCATTCTCATCCGACCGGCGGGGCTCCTGGGAATTGTGGGTGGCCAATGCCGATGGGTCGCAGGCGACACAGGTGACGAAGTTCGGGCACGGTGATTTCGGCAATGCCAGTTGGTCGCCCGATGGGCAGTGGATCGCCTTTGAAGCGCGGGCGCAAGGCCGGTCGGACCTGTTAGTGATTTCGTCGAGCGGCGGGGCGGTGAGGCGGCTGCTGAACGAGCCATCGGAACAGCGTAGTCCTTTCTGGTCGCGCGACGGCAAATCGATCTACTTCGTTTCCAACCGCGGGGGCAAATTCCAGATCTGGAAGTCTCCTCCAACGGGCTTGGGTGCCGAACTGGTTTGCGACTGCACGGCATCCGACCTGGCCGAAGCGCCGGATGGCAAGAGTCTGATTCTCTTCAACGCGCCGGAGCGCGGTTTCTGGGAAGTGCCGCTTCCCACCGGGAGCCCCCAGAAGATTCCCCATTTGGAAGAGGCCAACGCACGGCGATGGTGGACGATCGGCGGCGACGGGCTTTGGTTCTACGACGAGTTGCAGAGGCGGCCGAGCCTCTTCGTCTACTCGTTCACGACGAAGAAGGTAAGCCGCGTGATGGACTTCGACCGGATGCTCCCGGTGTCCACGCCTAGCATGGCGATTTCCCCCGACGGGCGGAGTCTGATCTACTCACGGACGGACAGCTCGCGCAGTCAGCTGATGTCGATTCGCGGACCCTTCCTGGACCGGTGAGATGATTTTCGCTGCTCGGGCGAGGCCGGCTGCCGGTGCTGGATCCGCTCGAAACACTGGCGCGACGGATCGCGGAACTTATGGGGGCAAACGCATGAGTCCCCGGAGGGACACCATTTTTTGGGGCGAATCCAGTTCCTCGCGTCTCGGCATGCGTGCGGGTTCTGGATTCGCCTTCACGTGGTAAGCGAGCAGTCTGCGTGCCGTTTGATTCGTGCTTTTTGTGAGTTCTTGGGGCGCCCCGTACCGTCTTCGATTCACCCTTGACGGTGAGGGCTGTCCATCTCCGGGAACAGTACGGGGCCATCACCAACGTCGGACGGCGGGAGGGCTCATCGCTGAACGGTGATCGCGAATTGCCTAGTAGTTTAGTACTTGAGGCCAGCCGCTCGTTCCAGCATCGTTTGCAGTTCTCGGTGGTGGTATTTCCTGGTCAAGTCGAGCGCAGTCGAACCGTCCTTAGCACGGACAGAGGCATCAGCACCCGCCTTCAACAGCGTCTCGATCATCTCAGTGTCGCCATAGTCGATGCTTGCTGCATATAGAAGTGGTGTCATGCCCACATCGTCGACGAAGTTCACGTTTGCGCCATGCGCAAGTAGACGGCGAACCTGTTCGGGACGATTTCCAAATACAGACCTGACTAGGGCCTCGCTCAATTCCTTCTGGCCCATTCGCGTGGCCAGAAGATCGACTATAGCTGAATCACCCCGAAGCACCGGGATCTCCCATAACTCGTCCTCAAATAGCCAGAATCCGACAACTTTGCGGTTAATGTTAGCCCCCCTGGCTAACAGAGCCTTCAGCGTCTCCGTATCGCCGGCGTCTGCCGCCAGCGAGGCGGCGGAAACGTTGAACGGAGGCTGCGGGATTCCGAGCTCTACATCCGCTCCACTGCCGAGCAAGAGCCGAACGCTCTCAGCAGCGCCAATGTAACCAGCGGCAACCATCAACGCGGTAAACTGCGACTTCGCTCTTGCGTTAACTCTCGCACCGGCGCCAAGGAGAAGTTTGACTTTTTCCGCATCGGGCGCCGCCATCATCAGAGCAGTCGTGCCATCCGCCTGCGCGCTATTTGCGTTGAAACCGTGACTCAGTAGTTGTCGCAACCTTTGGAGGTTCCCGAAAAGTACAGTCTCCGCCCATGGCTCCAAACGATCATTCATAACCTGAGCTGAAGCGGCTCTCTGAATATTCGGCTCTTTCGGAAGTGAAAGAGAAAGAGCCATCGCTGCCCAGCTGGTAGCAGCCGAAGAAATGAACTGGTCGTGTCCCCAGGGGAATCCGCTTTCGAAATAGGGAGGGCTGACAACGGCAGGATGGTGAATACGTGACTGGACGTGCCACGATCCGTCTGGCGTCTGGGCTTTTACCAGGAAGGCGAGGCCACGCCGGAATGCCTCACTGTCAACACTGATGCCCCCAGCATCAGCGAGCGCGACGAGGGCTTCTCCGGTAGAGTAGGCATCACTCGGGAGCATGGATAGCTGGGACCACCCGCCGTCGCTATTTTGTTCGGAAAGGAGGTTCGCAGCAGCCATTCTCAGGTCATTGGCTCGAGCACCCGCCCAGGACATCCCAAGCAGGCGGAAAGTGCGCTCTTCCGTGGTCTTCGGATGCTGCCTCTCCAGCCACAAGCGGGCGCGTTGAACTCGTACCGCGACCTCGTTTGCCATCTGCGGAGCAGGATACGCTTGGAGCGAGCGCAAGACAACCGCTGTGCTCGTAATTTCGCTGTATGCCATGGGCGGTCGATTGTCTGCAAATAGCCACCGCCCGTCCGAGAACTGACGTCTGGAGAAGAGCCGTATGAATGCCGCAGCTGTAGGATTTGGGCCGACGCCCGAATCGTATGCGGCCACAAGTGTAAACGCCTCCTCCATGGTCATTTCCGGGTTCCAGCCTTGAATGGCATATTCTAGGCGGAACTGGGTGAGCGACTGGCGCAATTGTCGTGCCGCCGCGTCCTCATCCACCGGGACGCCGTGTTTACGCGCCCGCGCCACAGCCATCAACGGAAGAATCTGGCTATGGCAGGAAACACAAAACTGCTTGCGTGACCAGTTCGCTCCCACTGTTTGAAGAAGCGCTATAGCTCTCGACGCGGCAAGTTTAACAGCTGCGGCAGAAAGATTGGATTCCACCACAGGCTGAGCGCGGGAAAGGGACGGTGACATCATCCCGGCTGTTGCGCATAACGTCAAGACAAGTGAGAAACTGAGCTTCGTATAACCCATCGAATCACTCAAAGATATCAAGTTCGGTCTTCGCTTGGGGAAAAACCGTCTGACATGACGGACACCTCGGCTCCCGCCTGGGTCACCTGGCATGTCTCGCGGCCCTTGGCTCACGGGTCTGGAGCGGTTTGTGGTTTCGGAGAACCAGCAACTGGGCCGCGCGTTCAAGCTGCAGCCGGTGGATGCAAGCCTGTAGCGTCTCTCCCCTCCGGGCGCCTTGGAGGCGGCAGTGAAACGGGCTGAAGCAGGCCTTGCTCAAGATCCACGGAAGCGGTCACATGGCTTTTTCATTCTAGACGCAGCGCATCCATGGGATCGAAGCGTGAGGCTTTTCGCGCAAGTAGGATGCACGGCAAGGCGGCGGTTAGGATCAGAATCAAAGGGGTTACGACGAAGGTGGTGGGGTCCAATGTGCCCACCTGAAACAACAGGCTCGCCAGGAGCCTGGCAAAGAACGATGCTGCGGCCAGACCAATGGCCAATCCGGCCACGACTGGAGTCATTCCGTTCTCGAACACGAACCGGGAAACGTCCTTCCGATCCGCGCCGAGTGCGATGCGGATGCCGATCTCTTTACGGCGCTGGATGATCGAATAGCTCAACACACTGTAAATCCCTATGGCTGCCAGGAAGACTGCAACCAGGGCAAATGCGCTGAGCAACCATGCTTGAAAGACCCGCGCCTGTACCGAGTTGGCAATGACGTCCGTCATGGAACGTGGTTCTCCAACGGGCACATCGGGATCAAGACGCAAAACTGCTTGGCGAAGGGGAACCGCCAGCGAGGCGGGGAGAGCAGTCTGAATAACTAAGGTGACTGCGGTATTCCGCCCGCCGCGCTGCGAGTAAGGGCGATAGACCACGGGCGTACGAGTCCGATCCAATGCGCTTGAGAGAATGTCGCCAACTACGCCGACCACACGGGAGTAATCGTCTATAGGTTCATTCGACTTTCTTATTCTCTTTCCCAGGGGATTCTGCCCGGGCCACATCCGCTGGGCCGCGGACTCGCTGATCACGACTACCTGCTCGGTCTCACCGCTATCCCGGAAGAACCGCCCGGCACGCAAGCGGATTTTCATCATGGAAAAATACTCCGGGGTTACGTTCTGGAATCCGGCGGCAATCAGTTCATTCAGAGGCTTGGCGCTGTTTTCCTCAAACACGGTGTAGATCGCCTCTTGATCGATCGGCGCGCGCGTGTTGGCCGAAACGTTCAACACGCCGGGCATGGAAATGAGTTCGTCCCGCAGTCGACGGAAAAACGAGATCTGTCTGTCGATCCGCTGATAGCCTGGCGAAGGCAAGTACAGATCGGCGATCATCACGTCATGCCCATCGAATCCACGAGGAGCATTCATCACCTGATGGAGGCTCCGCAAGAGGAGTCCGGAGCCGATGACCAGGACAACACCCAAGGCTACTTCCGTGGCGATTAGAACGGATCGAATTCGGCCGCCGCGCAGCGTATCCGTATTCCCCCGGCTGCCGGCGTTCAGAGCCACCAGAGGATCGGCACGGGAGGTTTGCCATGCCGGCAATGCGCCGAAGAGCATCGTAGTCAGGGCGCATATTCCAATGGCGAAGGAGAGCACGGCGGCGTCCGTTGCGATATCCCCGGATCTCGGCAGATGCGGAGCGCGAGAAACCGCGAATTCGGTGATCCACTGCGAAAGAATAAAGCCGGTGATCGTGCCGGCTAGAGCGATGAGGATGCTCTCCATCAACGAACGTCGAATGAGATCACGACGCGTCGCCCCGAGGGCAGCGCGAAGAGCTAACTCGCGCGCGCGCTGTGTGGAGCGCACAAGACTGAGGTTCGCGACATTGACGCAGGCAATTAGCAGCACCAGGCCCATTGAGAGCAGGAGGAGCAGCAGTCCCTGGTGCACCTCGCCCACTACAACACTCTGCAACTCTTGGAGCCGCACTCGCACCTTGAGGGCGCTGAAGGAAGCCTGATACTCGGGAATCGAAGTCAAAGTGGAATCGAGTTCCGCGCCAGCCTGTTCCAGGGTCACATCGGGCTTAAGCCGCGCTATGCCCACGAAGTCGTCAGCCAAATCCGATTCCAGCTGTTGGGGAGTAAACCGCAGCGGCAGATAGATGTCGATTCGATCGGGCACTCCTAAAGCATCATGCAACACGTCACCGCGGAAGGTGGAAGGGGTGACGCCTACTACCTCGTAAGGCGCGCCGTTGATATGGATGTTTTGGCCTACGATGTCCGTTTTCGCGGCGAAGTTGCGGCGCCAGAAAGCATCACTGAGAATGACCACACCTGGTCCGCCGCGCTGCTCTTCGAATTCGCGAAACCATCTGCCGAGCTGGGCTTGAACTCCCAAGGTATCGAAGTATTCAGCGGAAACGGCCATCGCACTCAACCGTTCCGGCCGGCCGGTTCCGGTCAAGGTACAAGCCCGGCAGGCTAGAGCCGTAATCGAGATCGAATCCAGCGATTTGATCTGCTTGCGCCAGCGGATAAACTCCCGGGAAAGCAATCCTGGAGCCTCCCTGTCCATTCTCGAAGAGGCGTACGCGGCCGTGTAACGATTCATCACGCGGACGAGTTTTCCCGGGTTTGGCAAGGCGAGAGGTTTGAGCAGGACGGAGTTCACAACGGTGAACATGGAAACAGTTCCGCCAATACCGACGCTCAGAGAAAGGACTGCCGTGAGCGCAAAGCCTGGCGCAGAACAGAGAGTCCGAAAAGCTCCACGCAAGTCCTCCATCCACATCGTGACCTCCAGTTTGGGTTGCACAGGGTTGGCTTTGCCTTGAGCAGTTAGCAAGCCACACTCCAATACACTGAAAATGCAGCCGAGAGATCTACGATTGGCCGCTTGGGTGTGTTCACTTCCGGAACGGACGAATACTGAAAACGGACAGCGGCATGTGGACTCGGTAGCTGTTGCCTTCGACGACGGTCACGTCGGCATGATAGAGTAAACGGTCAAGCAGCGTGATGATGCAGGTTGTGGAATCGTGCCGGCGGCTATCTTTGCCTGTGGTTGACTATTTGATGGAGATTCTGCCCGGTCTGGCGAACCGGCCGCTCAGCCAGGTGCCGCAACTCACACCGGCTCGATGGGGGGCTGCGCGGGCCAAATAATCCTCAGGGGTTCGTCGGACGGATACACGCGCCGAACGGCTGGTTCTGGTGATCGTCGGCCGTTTACCGTATTCTGTCGGATACCAAGCCGCTCTTCAGGGGCTTCTGGATGACATCACTCGCGCCGTCCTTCATCACCTCCACGGCAGAGTCAGCCTCCCGCGCAAAACCACTTATGATGAGCACCGGCAGCGCGAAGCAGTTTCCGTTGTGTTCGCCATACTTTGATCGAATGCTGCGTAGAAGACTCTTGCCGTGTTCCACATGACCCTTGATCGCGTCTGGGGCCCCCCTTAATTTGAAGGTCAAGAAGGATCAGGCAAAAGCGTCGTGCCTCAAGCGTCGTCAACGCATCTCTGTTATCGACGACATTACTGTCGCAATCCAATGACCGCAATATCTCGCCAAGATCCTCAGCGGTTTCTTGATCGTCCTCGACGACTAATGCAATATGACGTGTTTTCATCCGGCGCTCACTTGCGCATTTGGAGGAATAACAATCCGGATAATCGTTCCTCTACCCTTGGTACTTTCAATGCTGAGGCGCCCCGCGTGCTCAGACTCAATAATCTTGGCTGCAAGGGGCAACCCAAAGCCAGTGCCGTGCGGTTTGCTCGTTGCAAACAAGGTGAGTGCATCGTCCTGGGCCTCAGGAGACATTCCGCACCCAAAGTCTTCCACCGCAATCGCCACGAGCCGTCATGAAGTTTCGCCGTGACACGAATCGGCCTCAATAACTCCACGTCCGCATAGGCCTCGATAGCGTTTAGAAAAATGTTCGTGAGTGCCTGGACGAAGCGAGTCCGTGCCACGCAGGCCACAAGAGTCGGCTGAACGGCAATTTCGATTTCTGGGCGACGCGAAGGTTTCGCATCGTTATCACTCGCAACGCTGGCAGCCTCATGAAACAGGGTAAGCGTCTGAGCAACCGCACCCTTTTCATGCGCCGCCACCAGTGATGAACTGGAGGGGTGGACAAACAGACGCAAGCCACGAACATCAAGCGCCGCCGGAACCGAGCGGAAATCCAGCAACTGGTGGCGGAGTTAGAAGCCAGCGGCCTGGGCCGGACGGCCTTCTGCCAGCAGAGAGGGCTGAGCTTATCGACGCTGGCTCGCTATCAAAAACGGCAGGAGCAGAAGGCCGCTGAGGGCGCAGAGGGCAAGCGTTGGTTGG